>LWDU01042571.1_pt3 | contig 11426 bp, 10 predicted proteins | sample 727161 | NCBI WGS metagenome assembly LWDU01 (sample SAMN04566230, study PRJNA314399) | hydrothermal vent metagenome | isolation source: deep sea hydrothermal plume seawater | place: Mexico: Gulf of California, Guaymas Basin | collected 2004-07-11 | reverse complement strand
GGCAGACAGCCGTGCAGAGATTGCAGGAGATGCACCGTTTCTTATCGGCGATGATGCGAAAGCGTGAGAAGCGTGCATAGATGTTCATCAACGCCGCCAGCGGACAGGCAAAACGGCACCAGACCCGACCCGAGAAGTGCCAGTACAATCCGACCCCGAGGATTCCCGAGAAGAACAGATCGACGGTCCATTCATAGCTCAGCAGTGGAACGCCATGAAGGATGCCGTGATAGATGGAAAGGGACCAGGATCCAATCCAACTGTCGGGAAAGCACCACGACCAGAGCCGGGTCTCGAGCAGGATGAGGGTCAGCAGCAGGAAAAACTGGCCGATGAAATTAAGCCGATGAGTCCAGGGTCCGTGGGGCATCTTGCGCCGCTGTGTATCCCCGAGTGTCTCCGCCAGTGCTCCACAGGAACAGATCCAACCGCAGTACACCCCCTTGCCCCAGCGACGGATGGCCAGCGGTAACAGCACGAAGGTCTGGATCACGGAGATCACCAGCCACACCATCATCGGCTGCTCGGTAAACACGTTCCAGAAGAAGAGCGGCCACGCGAGAATCAATCCGAACGCTCGCCAGTACTCCCGCCCCGCAGGAGAGTACTCGGTGATCGGGAACAGTGCATCGGCGAGAGTTCGACCCCAGCCATCGTCGAAGCAACCGAGGTCACCGAGCCAGGGCAAGATCCAGTAGGGCAACAGAAACAGTGGGATCGCCTGGATCGAGATGAGAGTCCAGGTTTGCCATCGTACGTACTGGGTTGGCCTCCTGTGAATGCGGCGGATCCCGAACAGCAGAACCACCAGGGTGTAGACCAGGCTGTACCAGAACCCAGGCTGCGAGACGCTGGTGACCAGCGTTCCCAGCAGGGTGCTGCGATCGGCGAAGGCTCCTCCGAGACTGGTCCACCACTGGTCGAGGCCACCGGGGAAACCACCCTGATCGATCCACCACTCGGCCAGTGGTGGCCACACGCCTTGCCGTTTCCAGTGATAGATCCAGCTGAACAGGACCATCAACAGGAGCAAACTGATCCAACTACCGGCGCTCCACTCGCCACGGATCTTCACTCCACTTCGCCGCAACAATCCCAGCGGAGCCTCTCGACCGATCATCGTATAGACCGAGGTGGCTTCGATCTTCTTGACCCCGGTGGAAGTCTCCANNTTGCGTCGGCATCGGCGAGGCGGATCGCCACCTCGCAGGCGGAATCCCCTCCCCCCACCACGACCACCGATTCACCACGATGATCGGAAGGATCATGGAGCCGATGGGAGACATGATCGAGATCTTCCCCGGCCACAGCCAGCTTACGATGGTCTCCACTGCGGCCGATGGCGATCACCACACGACTGGCTTCGATGCGGGTGCCATCCTCCAGTTTCACCGTCAACCCACCAGCGTCTCGATTCACCGACAGGACCCGGCCGGAGATCGATTCGATTCCGGCGCGCTGCGATTGCTCGAGCAGGCTGGCGATCAAGCCCTCACGGTCGAGATCTCCTTCTGGGAGTTGTAATTCTCCTGCAGGAACCATCGTGTCGGGGTTGGTGAAGATCGGTTTCTTGAGTGGGAAATTCTCGAGCGTGTCGAGTGGTCGGGCCGACTCGATCAATTGGAAGGAGATGCCGAGGCGCTTCGCTTCCATCGCTGCCGCCAGACCCGCCACCCCTGCTCCGACGATCACCAGCGGGACACGATCGGCTGCGGTGGGGATCGACTGCTGTGCTATCGATCGCACCACACGGGTGCCCGAATCGATGGCGAACTTCAACAGCGGAGTTCCGGTCAGGTCTCCGACGATGAAGAGCCCAGGAACGCGAGTCGAGAAGTCCTTGGCAACCTCAGGAAGCGCTTCCACCGTACCTGCTGGCCATTGCAGATGAAGCCAGTGAGCAAATCTCGACAGCCCCCACTGCACGCCGCGTCAGTTCCCTTGAACCAGACCGACCTTGCGATCGAGAGAGGTGATCAAAACGCTCGGGTCGAGGGTCTGGCCGGTGGCATCTTCCAGCAACTCGAGCGGTAACCGCCGTCGACCTGGAGCGTGAATCCGGGTTCGTAGCCACTGCAAGATCCCCTCGAAGCGTCCAGCCGAGACCTCTGCTTCGATATCGATCTCCTGGTTGATGGCCTGGTAGAACTGCGCCGAGTAGAGGGAACCCAGCAGATAGGTGGGGAAGTAACCGAACAGCCCGAAACTCCAGTGGATATCCTGAAGCACACCTTCGCGATCGGTATCGGGCTGGATACCGAGATACTCCTGCATCTTCTCGCGCCACAATCCGGGAAGATCGGAGGTCTGGATCGATCCATCGAAGAGGCCCTGCTCCAACTCGAAACGCAAAGCGATGTGCAATCCATAGGTCACTTCATCCGCTTCGACTCGGATCAGTGAAGGTCGCACTGGATTGACTGCATTGGCCATCTCCTGGGCACCGACACCTTCCAGTGGTCCGGGAAAGTAGTCACGCAGTTTGGGCAGGAAGTGACTCCAGAATGCCTCGCTACGGCCGATCTCATTCTCCCAGAAGAGACTCTGGGACTCATGAATTCCCAGCGAGATGCTATCGCACAGCGGTGTGTGCTCCCACTCCGGGTCCAGTCCTTGCTCGTACATCGCGTGACCAGATTCGTGAATCACACCGTACAGGTTGCTGGTGAAATTGTCTTCCGAGACGCGGGTCGTGATCCTCACGTCATGGGGCGCCGCTGGCGATGTGCAGAAGGGATGCGAGGTCAGATCCAGTGATCCTCGGTTGAAGTCATAGCCGAGTTCCGCTGCCACCTCCTTCGAGAAGGCCAGTTGTTTCTCGCGATTCCACGGGCCCTTCATGAAGGCGGGTGTGGTGGCGGGCTGGGAAGCGGCTCGCTCGACCAACGATTGCAGCCCTGGCACCACAACCTTGCAGATCTCACCGAAGCGGGCCGAGGTCATCCCTCGTTCGTACTGGTTCATCAGGATGTCATAGGGACACAGTTCCTCATCTTGCAGGCAATCAGCAAACTGGCTCTGCAATCGAACCTGCTGCTCGAGCAGAGGCGCAAACTGCGCGAAGTCGTCATTGTCTTTCGCCGACTTCCAGGCCGCCATCGATTGAGAACAGGACTCGGCAATCTGCGAGGCGAGAGGAACCGGGATTCGAATCGCTTGTTCGTAATCGTATCGAACTTCACGCACCAGGGCTTGCAGGTCGAGGTCACCCGATCCCGAAGCCACATCCTCTGCCTTCGAGAGGCACTCCCCCAGCGCAGGATCCTGCGCTCGCTTGTGCTTGATCCCGACGATCTCACCCAGCGCTGCGGCGCGCGACTCGCTTCCCCCTGCTGGCATGTAGGTTTCCTGGTCCCACTCCAGCAGTGCGATCGAGTGCTCCAGTAGCGAGATCCCTCGCAACTTCTCCTTCAACTCGGCAATCACATCTGCACTCATGTGGTGGGCTCACTCTCGACATGGATCTGGCCAATACCCTCGATGCCCTCGAGTTCGAGAGCTTCGACGTAATGGATCGAACAGACCGGTTGAAAGGTCTCGTCTCCGGCAACCTGCTGACTCGGTCCTTCGAGTTGAGCGGCTCCGTCGACACACTTCAGGTTGAAGATCGCCTTGCGATTGCAGCGGTGACAGGTGGTCTTGATCTCCTCGATGGAGTCCGCCAGTTCCATCAGTCTGCGACTACCCTTGAATAGTTGGCTACGGAAATCGGTCCTCAGCCCGTAGCAGATCACCGGAATCCCCAGTTGATCGGTGATGTCACGAAGTTGCTCGACATGAGCGACGGACAAAAACTGTACCTCATCCACCAGCACGCACTGGACCTGATCAAAATCTGCCTGATCCAGTTTCTGGGATTCCGACAATACGATGTGAGCCGGGCGGTGCAGGCCGGCACGAGAAGCGACCTCCTGAACCCCATACCGGTCATCGAATCCAGGTTTGATGACGACGATCTTCTTGCCCTGTCGCTCATAATTGTGAGCGACCGCCAGCAAGTTGAGCGTCTTGGCGCTGCCGACGGTACCGTGCCTGAAATACAACTTGGCCATTGAGATCCTCCTGCGAAGCCACGCTTGACTCCGGTGCAGGGTATCCGGGACTCGGGCCCGATTCCATGCTAGCCGTCGGAGTCTGGCTCGGGATTCCCCTCGGCTGCTTCACCTTCACCGGGGACCGCAGGCGCAACCGGTTCGGTCGGGGGATTCACCGCATCCGCCTGCTCCACCTCTGCTGGAGGCGCCTCAGGCTCGACCACCGCACGCAGCACTTCACCCACCTTGAGCAGGGAGTCCTGCACCCAATCACGCACCAGCACCGTGCGATGATTCCCGATCACTCGCGCAGCCACACCCTTCCCGCCAACCGACAGATCTTGCTCCGAACCGAACTGGATGGTGTGTATCGATCCATCCGCCAGTTCGATCTCGATGAAGGACTGGACCGGCTCGAGTCCCAGGGCCGAAGCATCCGCCGGGTCTGCGGGCTCAGCGGCCTGGACATTCTTGAGTGCAGTGATGATGCCCTTGACGGTCGTTTCGTCCGCCGGCACCGACTCCACTTCGCTGGAGAATCGGACCATCCACAGTGGATCATCCGATCCCGCCACCACGGTCACCTGTGCTGGATCGTCGGGGATCGGTTCCGGCGAACTCTTCCAGTTCAGCTGGGCGTTGGCCTCGGGAGTCTGGATGTGCATGCGAGTGACCACGGCATCGAAGGGAAGTTGAAATAGCATCTTGTGGGTCCAGCGCCCTGCTTCCAGGCTACCACCGGCAAACCCTGCGCGATTCCTCAGATTTGGAGCAACGCTATACACTTCATCGGATCCCCCGATGCGAATGAAAGAACGCTGGTATCCATCGGCTTTTCCGATCACCAGATCTGCCAGAGATTTGCCTGCTGAATCCTTCAGAGCCACCTTCAATCCACCGCGATCACCGACCTCAAAGTGGCCATGACTCTGCACCTTCGATGCGCGCTGATGAGCCCCGGTGATCGATTGGATATCTAGCAGCAGTTTCTCGATCTCCGCCTGGTCTCCCGGGTAGTTCCACGCCGATGGGACCTTCCAGTCCTCTCCTTCTCGCTCCAGAACGACCGAAGAATCTCCCAGCATCATCTCCACTCTTGTCACCTGATCCACTGCCAGGTCAGAGAAAGAAGCGAAGGCGGGCGGAATTTCAACGTCATCGGAGTACTCGTCTTCATTGGTGTAGTAGAGCAGTCCTGATCCCACGATGATGGCCAGAACCATCGCAAAATTTCTGGAGTTCATGACGATACCCTCTCGGAGTTGACTCGGTTTTCATGTGACGCAGAAGAAGCCGCTCGACTCGCCGAATAAACCAGATAGATCAACATCAAGATCAGCGGGATTCCAACCATGTTGCCATAGGTGACCAGGTTTCGTTCGTTACGCTCGGTCTTGCGAAGTGCACTGGAGACCTGAACCTTGGCGCGGATCTTCGCCAGATCCGGATCGAGGGCCAGCGCCTCGATGGCACCGACCAGGAAGCGGACATTTTGCTGATACATGCTCAGTGAAGCGTACTTTGCGATGTCGGCAGAACCCAGCAGCAACACCCTTCCTGGCTGCGATTCCATCGGTGCCACCTTGGGCCCATCCGCCGCATCGGTCTCCTCTGTCGGATCCCAGGGGGGAACCGCGCTTCCCTCCTCGAAGGTCGAAGGAAAACTGCCCTCGAGCAACAAGCACAGATGCCTCACGCCAAGCAGTGCCGGATCGTTGGGCACCGTGTCCATCTCCTTGGTGTAACCGGGACTGTACCTGGGTAACCAGGATTGATCGGAGGAACTGGCCAGCACCGAGATCTCGACACCCGCTTTCGCAGCCATCTCTTGATTGATTGCATAGGGCGTGGCGAAGGGAAAGATGATGGATCCGGCACCACGGGTCAGCGGTGAGGTCCCGTCGAGCCCGTTACCACTGGCAGAGGGGCACAGGTTGAAGGGAACCGGCTGGCGGAATTGAGAACCAAAGGGACCTGCGCGAAGAACCTCGATGGAGCCGCATTCCTTGCTGGCCACCAGTACGTTCTCCACCGTCTCGACCCCCCACATCCGCAAGCTCCTGGAGAGTGCGGGAGCCAGTGGCGTGAACTGCAATCTTTGATCGAGAGTTCCCGATGTGGTGGAACTCATCACCATCGCGGGTCTGCCGGAGATGATCGATCTCTCGATCTCGAATCGCTGACGATCGGTCAACGCATTGGGCTCCGCGATGATCAGCAGTGATGCCTCCTCCGGCACCAGTGAACTCTTGGTCAGGTCGATGCGACGAACATCAAACCGTTCCTTCAGGATGTCGTTGACGAAGGGGTCGAAGTGACCGACCGGTTGTTGCAGCGGGCTGCCACTGGAATCGGTCGTGATCAGATCCTCGGGACGACCATGGAAGAAGGCGATCACTGGCTTGGTACTACTGGCCAGCTTGGCGATGCGGCTGACCAGTTCATACTCGAGTCCCTCGAGATTGGTGTGCACCGGGATCGCCTCGACATCCCGATCGAGATACTTGAGAACCAACGCACTGTAGAATGGCACGATCTCGAAACCGTCATCTTTGAAGGATCGACCCTGTAACTCGGGGATCCCCTGCTGGGCCAACTGCTGCTTGATCTCATCGGCGAAGGAAGTCGAGCCTCCCATCAGGGCCTGGGCGGGATCCTGAGCCGGAATATCTCCCGACTCCTCCTTCTTTCTGACGTATTCCTCGATGATTCGACTGGGATTGATGACCTGAACCTTCAGTGCAGCTCCCGCTGCTGTCGCCGAACGCTGAAATTCCTCGAGGTAATCGACAGTATCACGACGGAGGTTTTGCAATCCTGAGGGCATCTTCTCGCTGACCCAGTACTCGATGGTCAACTCCTCCCCCAGTTCAGAGAGGATTCTTCCCGTCTCGGGGCTGACCGTGTGGATTCCGATCCTGGTCAGGTCGATTCGATGGTCAAACTGAATTGCAATCATGTTGCAGATCACCAGCAACAGGACCAACAACCCCAGGGAAGAGATCCAACGAGTGGCGAACTTTGATTTCCGGTGGTTCATCTTTCCCCCCCTACTGCTTCTTCAGTTCGACCTGGAACACCGTCAGTGCCAGGAACAAACAGGAGCCCGACAAGAAGTAGACGACATCGCTGATCGCCAGTACTCCTCGCTCGATCGACCTGAAGTGCGATTGCACTCCCAGTGCTTCGACCGTTCTTGCCAGCGGTTCGCTGGTACTGGTGAGAAATGCCGCGAAGTCAGGGCTGAGGGCGAGTACCAAGACGATGCCCGCAGTCACCCCGACCAGCAGAGAAACCACCTGGTTCTGAGAAAGTGCCGATACCCAGCACCCGAGTGCCAGAAACATCATTCCCGCCAGAACAGTTCCGATGTAGCCACCCATGATCGGTCCCCAGTCCACCGGACTGGCAGACATCCAGGAGATGGTGGCGGGGATGCCAAGACTGCACACCACACTCGCCAGCAATACGATCACCGAGGCCAGCCACTTGCCGATGACCAGATCCTTGACCGGCAACGGCAACGACAGCAACACCTCGGTGCTACCGGTCCTCAGTTCTTCCGACCACAACCGCATCGTTACTGCGGGTGCAAAGACCATCATGGTGAAGGGGGTCAATCCGAACCAGACCCTCATGTCGGCACTTTCGATGATGAAGAAGGGTGAGTAGAGGAAGAAGAAGAAGGACAGGATTGCGATCTGCAGTGCGATGAAGATCCATGCGATCGGGGTACCGAAATAGGCTCCGCACTCTCTTCTGGCAACAGTCAGGATATTTTTCATTTCTGCAGCTCCTCTCCACCGGTGAGACGCAGATAGACCTGCTCGAGGCTCTCCCGCCCGACACCCACCTGAATCAGCGGAGACCCACTCTGCTCGAGCATCTTCTGCAAATGATCGAGATCTGGAATCGAATCTCCGAGCCAATGGTGAACCGTTTCTCCCGGGGACCCGGGAATACCTTCTGCCAGTTGCAACTCACCACAACGCTGCGGATCCACTCCGCTTCCTTCGACCACCACCTGCCATCCTTCACGAAACTCTCCGGCCAGTTCCTCAGGAGTTCCATCGGCGATCAATCGTCCCGAATGGATGACGATGATCCGCGAACAGATCGCGGCGATCTCCTGCAGGATGTGGGTGCTGAAGATAACGGCGCATTCCTCGGCCAGTTCCCGGATCAGATCTCGCACTTCGATGATCTGTCGCGGGTCGAGGCCGTTGGTCGGCTCGTCGAGGATCACCACTTCCGGGTCATGAATCAACGCCTGGGCCAATCCAACTCGCTGGCGAAAACCTTTCGACAAGGTTCCACATCGACGGCGCAACATCGCCTTCAATCCGAGTCGATGGGAGATCCGCTCGATACGCTTGGCCAGATCGGAGCCGACGAGCCCCCGGGCAGTGCCGACAAATCGCAGGTAATCGATCACTTCCATCTCATCGTAGAGAGGGACGCTTTCGGGTAGGTATCCGAATTTCAACTTGGCTGCGATGGGATCGCTGGCGATATCGATCCCGCAGATCTTCGCCGTTCCCTCATCGGGGGCGAGCAAGCCAGTGATCATGCGAAGCGTGGTGCTCTTGCCCGCTCCGTTGGGTCCGAGGAAACCGAGGATCTCTCCTCGCTTCACCTTGAACGACACATTTTCTGCGGCTCTCGTCGGACCAAACGAACGACTCAAGCAGTCTGCTTCGATGACCACCTTCTCGAGAGTGGAGGGGGGAGCGGTAACACTCACACCTCCTGGATGACTCTGATCCATCCGGGCTCCATTCTTTCCTTCATTGCAGGTCCACGGCCGACAGGTTCGACCGAGAAGCCACAAGATGAAGAGAATCAGCCCTCGAATTCAAGCGGTCTTGCAGTTCATCGTCACGAGAGACTGCATCTCACCGAGATTTCGCACATCCCGACCGTAGAGGAGGGTAGCGGCTCCGATCCGACGAGCCTCCTTGGTATTGGCCGGTGCATCATCGACGAAAAGGACCTCATCCGGACGAATTACGACCCCTAGACACTCCTGGATCTCCTTCAGAACCTCCAGGATCGCCTCTCCCTTCTCCATCAGACCGTATCTTGGATAGAAGAAATGATCTCGAATTCCGAAGGCATCGAGCAATTCACCACAGACCTCGGCATCGCCCCGACAGGCGAGGGAACAGATCCCACCGCAGTTGTGGATCGATCTCATCAATTTTCTGGTCCCGCGCCGCAGCCGCACCGTTGCGGTATCACAGGTCGCCAGGTGATGACCCTTCATCTGAAAGGGCCCATGATAGGGACAGACCTCCTCCAGATCCTCACACCAGAGTGTCTCGTCCAGATCAAACACGAACAGTCGATACCCCATGCCTGTCTCCTTCCTCGCTACCCAGCGACAAGGACGCTCCTATCCTCAGCACGGTTCCCACCATCTGTCATCGAGGATCGAGGATCGAGGGTCGAGGATCTTGGATCTTGGATCGAGGCGAAGATGAACGCCTCGTTATCAGGCACAGAAGGCGCAACCGATCGACAGGAGCGAACTGCCAGCCGGGCTGTGTCGAGTCTACACAATAGATCGGCGAATCGACCGGCGGTCGAGAGGTTCGGGGAGGGATGAAGTCGGTACTCGATCAGTTTGTTGGATCGAAGCGATCTTGAGTCCGTGGAGCCTGTGGCGCCGCTGGCAAGGTCGAATCGGTTTCCGATTCGACCAGGTTCTGCGCTCCGGGACTGAGGAACACCTCGACCCGATCGAACGCATGCATGCCGAGCAGCTCTCCGATGCGGTTCTGAGCCCTCAGGCCATGCGCCTGCTCGCGAATCATCTGGCACAGTTTGGTCATCTGTTGTGCCAGCGGTTCCGGCAAGAATTCGATGGCATCCGCCACGCAGAAGCTCTCGGGATTGTCGAGGCCGATCGCCTCGCCCAGTTCCCCTCCGACGATCGATCGCTGACGCTCTTCATCGATGAGTCGATTCAAAATGCGTCCATCCCGATCACGAGACTTCTCGATCGATTCGTAATCGGCAACCATCCCCGCCTCGTCCAGATCGACCAGAACCTGCGCCTGCTCCTCATGTAACTGAGTGATTCTGTTCATGATCTGCGAGAGTTCGGTGGACAGGTCCACGATCTGCTGCTGTGGGAACTGTGGGTCGGTCATGGTGAATCACGCTTTCAAGGCACGGACGGTGCCATGCTGTTTCTTCGACCATCGGCGAGCAAATCTGCAGTCATCGGGTCATTTTCTCGCTGAAGCGCCATTTTTCAGCCCTACGGGGGAATTTATACCCGACCCACGGCGCGCCACTCGAGGCCCAATCGAGGCCCAATCGAGGCCACGAAAAAACCAGTCGAGTTGCCCGACAGGGCCAGCGGGAGTAATTTCTGGGCGAGCTTCTCCTGACCCGTCGAACTGCCAGCGCCGCAGCGAACAGCTCGACAGGTGGATCGAAGACCATCGCAATAAGAACATCGCGGAAAGAACATCGCGGAAAGAACGACACGAGAAGAAATATATGGGCGGGTGGCGGAACTGGCAGACGCGTCAGATTTAGGTTCTGGTCCCGAGAGGGGTGGGGGTTCGAATCCCCCCTCGCTCATTCTTCTTCACTCGTCTCCCCCATCGATTTCGCAGAAACCGATGCTCCGGTAGAGACCGATCGCCGCTTCATTGGATCGATGAACCGCAAGGTGCAACTCGGTGAAGCCGCGATCCTGCAGTGCCGCGATGCTTGCAGTGATCAACGATCTGGCATGCCCGCGACGCTGGTACCGGGGGTGCGTCATCGAAAATGCCAGCAACGGCAAACCCTGGTACAGGGTGAGAAGACTCGCGGCAATGATTCCACTTCCCTCCGATGATCGGAGGATGAAGGATCCATCGGCGAACCATCGGCCGTAACGACCGTTGAAGGTACCTTCGACCTCTGCCAGCGCATCTTCGAGAGTTTCTCCATCATCATCGACGGTCCCTTGATAGGCCTCGAACATCAACGTGGCCAGCGCTGCCTTGAGATGGTCGGTGGCCTGCGAATCCGCAGTGCCCGAGGACACCCACGACTCGAAGGACTCATTTCTTCTCTCCACCTCGATTTCATCGAACAAGAATTCATCGAGCAAGAACTCATCGAGCAAGAGGCGCATCCGTTTCCTCATTCACCACTCCCGCTGGCGATCTGTCGCAGTGCCTCGACCACCTGGTCCCGTTGCTGTTCATCGCTCTCGAGTCCGGGAGCGATGCGCAACGTCCCCCCCACTTCCAGCGTCCCGATGTGTCGGTGTGCCAGCGGGGCGCAGTGCAATCCGGCACGACAGCGGGCACCGCTGCTCACTTCCAGTATTGCGGCGGCCTGCTCCGGTGGCAGCCCCGGAAAATCGAGAGCGAGCACCGGGGTACG
>LWDU01000556.1_pt1 | contig 11428 bp, 9 predicted proteins | sample 727161 | NCBI WGS metagenome assembly LWDU01 (sample SAMN04566230, study PRJNA314399) | hydrothermal vent metagenome | isolation source: deep sea hydrothermal plume seawater | place: Mexico: Gulf of California, Guaymas Basin | collected 2004-07-11 | reverse complement strand
TGAAGGTTTTCAAAGAAGAGCTGTTGGCATTGCCTGCAATGAAGATGTTGTATCCTGAAAGTGAACATAGTGTACGTTGTGAACCAAATTCCAGAGTCTTTTATAGGGAGAAAAGACATACTGATGCGGAGTATATGTCTTCTCCTGTAATTAAAGGTAAAACCAATGTTCACAACGTTCACGATGTTCACGCTACAGAGACCTTTGAACTCCGTCAGCTTGGTAATTGGTTTTTTTCAGACAATGGTTTCGAAGATGGTGGAGACTATTCGGAATATGATGCTGGATCAAGCAATTCAGCTTTGCGTATTCTAATCATGGTTCGTAATCTGACATGGCCGGACTTTGAGGTATCTCTCGATGGCTGCATGATTATACTTAAACGAGTCCAAGAAAGGTATTTCCCACGAAAGAGTAAGGATGAATCATCCCAGTTAAATGATGAAAGCAGTAAGTAGAAATAATTACATGAAAACAAGACTTATGATGCCTAATGCTATAAAAGATATTATCTGTTAGAAGCAGCTATATCAACGAATTACAATTATTAAATGCTCAGACATACCAAAGAAATAATCAAAAACATAGTATTAAAATATGTTAAATAATGCTGTTTTTTAGTGAATCCAAAGGAGGAAAATGTTAAATGATCCAAGATTGAGTAGAAACAATGTTCGTGTCCATAGGCGTGATAACTACGAGAACCGCCCAGTACTAAGTGCAACCATCCACCCAGACATCAAGCGCACCCTTGTGGCTATGTCAGAGCGTACTGGCATGACTGTTAGTCAGGTCACAGATGAGGTGCTGTACACCGGCTTAATTGAAATGCAGGAGCTCTGATGGGGTGGGGGGGGCTCACTGGCCCCCCGCCCATTCATACATAAAGTAGTTAGACGAATTTATGCCTAGATGCTTCCTCAGATGGCGCCATCAGCCAGACACCCACCAAAACAATATCAATAATTCTACACCCTTCAATTTTGGTGCAGATTCCCTCTAATAGTATTAGTCAAATACTCGGATAATCCCAATTAACTAGTAAAGACGTTCCAGATAACCATTTATATAATTTGATTATTTTTCTTGACAAACAATTAAAACAACCTTAATCTAGGGACTTAATTCTTGCTTTACGTAGATATTTTTTGTGTTGATTTTCTGCTGAAATGCTAGTTTTTTCCCAAGCTTCAGTACTTAATTATTTTTTCGGTTCAAATATGTATCATAATAATCCAATATTGATCTTCTGATAAAGTCGATTGTAATGGGTTTCATGGTTCAACTTCCTTGTCATTGTGATGGGTGAAGGGTGAGACCATGAATTTTTAAACTATTAATGGAGAATTGAAAAATGAAAAACTTCTCTTTCAGCCATACTGGCTGTAGAGTATCAACCATGGTGAGACCATGAATTTTTAAAACTATTAATGGAGAATTGAAAAATGAAAAACTTCTTAACTACATTTGCTCTGATGAAAAAAACACTAGCTGCATTTGCTCTGTTTTTAATACTGGCGACACCGGTTTCGGCGAAAACTTTGCGAATGGCCGATTCAACCGACATCGCCGCCATGGACCCACATTCGATGACCGAAAGCAACACGATCGGCTTTCTCAACCACGTCTACGAGGGCCTGGTCAAATATACAGATGAATTGGTAGTCGAGCCCGCGCTAGCGACATCATGGGAGTTCGTCCAGCCCACGCGCATTCGGTTCCATTTACGAAAAGGTGTTAAATTTCACAACGGTAACCCCTTTACCGCAGACGATGTCGTGGCGTCGTTGTTGCGTGCCAGCGACGATTCCTCGCCTGTCAAAAGTAACATTCCTGGCATGGCCTCGGTGAAAAAGATTGACGATTTCACGGTCGAACTCATCCTCTCGGGGACTGATCCGATTGTGCTGAACTACCTTACGAACATCTACATTATGGATAACGAGTGGATGGTCCAACATGATGCGCTTTTGCCGGCGGATGTACGTAAGGGCAAAGAGAACTTTGCCGTTGCTAATTCCAACGGCACCGGGCCGTTCATGTTAGAAAGTCGCCAACCAGATGCGCGAACAGTGCTTGTCGTGAACCCCGATTGGTGGGACACGCCAAAGCACAATCTTACCAGGATTGAATTCAACCCGATCGCATCGGATGCAACTCGCATTGCGGCACTTCTTTCGGGCGAGCTTGACTTCATAACACCTGCGCCTCTGCAGGATATCAATCGGATCAATTCGGCCGACGGTGTTTCCGTCGTCGAGGGCCCCGAACTGCGTACCATCATGCTGGGAATGAATTATGGCGAAGCGCTGCACAATTCGAACGTGACCGACAAGAACCCGCTGCGTGACCTTCGGGTGCGGCAGGCATTGAACACCGCCATCAACATAGATCTGATCCATGAAAAAGTGATGCGCGGCAAGTCGCGTAACTCGGCTCTTCTGGTTGCGCCTCCGGTCCCGGGATATTCAGCAAAGGCTGATGTTCGGGTGAAAGCGGATGCAGCCTTGGCCAAGCAATTGCTGGCCGAAGCGGGCTATCCCGATGGTTTCGAAGTCGGGTTTGATTGCCCTAATGACCGGTATGTCAACGACGAAGAGATATGTCAGGCTATCACTGCTATGTGGGCGCGGATCGGGGTCAAGGCGCAGCTGACGGCCCAGACCAAGAGCAAGCATTTCAAAAAAGCGCTTGCCGGAAAATCTGATATTTTCATGGTTGGCTGGGCAACGCTACCAATGCTTGACAGCTATAGTGTACTCTCGGCGTTGTTGCATACGCGTGGCGGTCGGATGGGTGCATGGAATCCGGGTGGCTACTCTAACCTGAAGATCGACGAACTGACCGATAAGGTCGCGGTCGAGCTGGACTCGGACAAACGGACCGCCATGATGACCGAGGCGCTGATAATCGCGCGTGATGATGTGTCGATGATCGCTTTGCATCAGCAACCACTCGCCTGGGGTATTCGCGATGGTTTTCATATGAAAGTATCGGCAGATAACAAACCGCGTCTTTGGTATGTGACCATCGACTGACACCTAACATGCGTCGGGTCGGAGCGGATTACTCCTTTCTATGCCGGCCGGACGCCTTTTTTCCCAGATACCTAAATCTTCGAAAGGTCCGGAAATGTTTGCCTTTGTAATCAGGCGAATCATTCAGTCTGTGCTGGTCATGTTGGCCGTTGCGATGATTGCCTTTGCAATGTTTCGGTTCGTTGGCGACCCGGTAAACAGTATGCTGCCGGAAAATGCTTCGACCCAGGAACGCGGGGAACTGCGCGCACAGTTGGGTCTTGATGCACCGGTCACAGTCCAATTTACACGATTTGTCACCGGTGCGGCGCAGGGCGAGTTTGGTATTTCATACCGTAACAAACGCCCGGTCAGCGATTTGATCGCCGAACGCCTGCCGGCGACACTCGAACTGGTCTTCGCCGCCGCCATTTTAGCGCTGGCTGTTGGCGTCCCAATGGGGGTCTACACTGCCTTGCATCGCAGAGGATTCATATCAAACCTGCTTCAAATCATCTCGTTGATCGGCATTTCAGTGCCGACATTCGTGACCGGAATATTGCTGATACTGGTGTTTTCGGTCTGGTTGAACTGGCTGCCATCGTTCGGCCGTGGAGAGGTTGAGCAACTGGGTTGGTGGTCCACCGGGTTCCTGACCTTCAGTGGGCTCAAGTCTCTGATACTGCCGGCCATCATGTTGGGTCTGTTTCAGGTCACGCTGATCATGCGTCTAGTGCGAGCAGAAATGCTCGAAGTTCTGCGATCTGACTATGTGCGCTTTGCGCGTGCGCGTGGGTTGATCAACCGCGCGGTGAATTATGGCCATGCCCTGCGTAACACCCTGATGCCGGTCATCACCATCGTCGGGCTTCAGCTGGGTTCGATGATCGCTTTCGCAATCGTTACGGAAACAGTGTTCCAGTGGCCGGGCATGGGATTGCTGTTCATCCAGGCTGTCAGCTTTGGAGATATCCCCGTCATGTCCGCCTATCTGGTGCTTGTCTCGCTGGTTTTTGTGGCAATCAACGTGATTGTTGATCTGCTCTATTTCCTCGTCGATCCGCGGCTTTCAGTCAATGACAAAGCCTCTGGATAAGGAATTCCCGATGACAAGCTCAAACCCATCGAAATCCCGAGTGAACGCATTTCTCGACAGCGACATGTTCTACAACTTTCGCAAGTCCCGCGTCACTGTCGTGGCGACGATCGTCACGCTTGCAATACTGTTGTCGGCAGCTCTGGCCCCCTGGATCGCGCCACATAACCCCTTTGACGTGGCCACGCTGAGCCTCCTGGACAGCGAATTACCACCGTCCTGGGCCGAGGGTGGAGATCCACGCTTTTTCCTTGGCACAGATGGGCAGGGGCGAGACGTGTTTTCGGCCATTCTCTATGGCTCCAGAATATCACTTTCGGTCGGCTTAGTCAGTGTTGCGCTTGCCATGGTGATCGGCGTGGTCGTGGGTCTTCTGAGTGGTTACTTCGGCGGCCTTGTTGATGCGGTTTTCATGCGCGTGGCCGACGTAATGCTCAGTTTTCCGACAATCCTTGTGGCGTTGCTCATCAGCGGCATTGTACGAGGTGCCTTGCCCCGCGAGATGCACGACAGTACGGCCTTGATCGTGCTTGTCTTCGCAATCACCATCACGACATGGGTACAGTATGCGCGCACGGTGCGAGGGTCGACTATGGTCGAGCTGAATCACGAATATGTTCTGGCGGCACGACTTGTCGGGCGGCGCCCAATGGCCATCATCTTTCTCCACATACTTCCGAATGTACTGGGACCGGTTCTGGTCATAGCGACGATCAATCTGGCAATGGCCGTACTAATCGAAGCAACGTTGTCATTCCTCGGGGTGGGCATGCCCCCGACGAACCCCTCGCTGGGAACACTGATCCGGGTCGGAAACGAATATCTGTTTTCCGGCATCTGGTGGGTCGTGATCTTTCCGTCACTGACGCTTGTCGTGCTGGTACTTGCCGTGAACCTTTTGGGTGACTGGTTCAGGGACACGCTCAATCCAAAGCTTCGCTGAGAAAAGAACCAGAATGTCACAAACACCTTCCAATCCGCTACTCGAAGTTCGCAATCTGACGATCGATTTTGACACGAGGCACGGCGCATTGCGTGCCGTGGACGATATTTCGTTTCAGCTTGCTCCAGGTGAAATTCTGGGTTTGGTCGGAGAATCTGGCGCAGGCAAATCGCTGACCGGTACCGCAATCATTGGCTTGCTCGAACGTCCGGGCCACATTAGCGACGGCGAAATCCTGTTTAAAGGCGAGCGGATCGACAACCTGACGCAGGAAGAGATGCGTCGACTGCGGGGGCGCAAGATCGGTGCGATCTTTCAAGACCCTCTTACCAGCCTCAACCCTTTGCTGACGGTTGGCAATCAGTTGATCGAAACCATTCTTACGCATCTTGACATGAATCGCGAGCAGGCCCGAAAGCGGGCCCTGGAATTGCTGGAAGAAGTCGGAATTCCGGCACCGGAGCAGCGAATCGATCACTATCCGCATCAGTTCTCGGGCGGAATGCGCCAACGAGTAGTCATTGCCCTGGCTCTCTGCGCCAATCCGATTCTGGTTATTGCAGACGAACCGACTACCGCACTTGATGTCTCGATTCAGGCGCAAATCCTTGCTATTTTGAAAAAACTCTGCTACGAACATGGTGCAGCCATTATTCTGGTGACCCACGATATGGGGGTGATCGCCGAAACGGCTGATCGGGTCGCGGTCATGTATGCTGGGCGTCTGGTTGAGCTCGGCCCGGTTGATCAAGTCATTAAGGCGCCGAAACACCCCTATACGGTCGGGCTCATGGGCTCGATCCCGGTTGTGGGGTCCAAGGCCGAGCGGCTGACCCAGATCGAGGGGGCCATGCCGCGACTGACCGACATACCCAATGGCTGTGCATTTCACCCGCGCTGTGGTCAGGCATTTGAATTGTGCTCGTCACGAAAACCCGAAATGCGGCAGTTGGACAAAAATCAGGTTGCTTGCCTGTTGTTTGAAGGAGAGTCCTGATGACAAATCTAAACGCGTCCTTGGTTTCCGTGAAGGGGATTAAAAAACACTTTGACCTGTCACCGCCCTTTCTTAATCGCCTGATCGAGCGAAAACCTGTTCAATTCCTGCGCGCTGTCGACGGGCTCGACATCGATATCCCCCGTGGCACGACGTTCAGCTTAGTCGGAGAATCCGGATGCGGAAAATCGACGGTCGCGAGGCTTGTTGTCGGGCTATATGAACCCACCCAGGGTGAAATCAGTTTTGAAGGTCAGGATATCACCGGGGTGCTTTCATATGTGAACTCGAACATACGGCGCCGCATCCAAATGATCTTTCAGGATCCCTATGCGAGCCTGAACCCCCGCTGGCGCGTGCGTGACATCATTGCAGAACCCATGCGGTGCTTTGGCCTGGTGATTGATCCGTCCTCGGAACAGCGTGAAGTCGACCGCCTGCTTGAACTTGTCGGCCTGAACTCACGGGACGGCGAAAAATTTCCGCACGAGTTTTCCGGTGGACAACGTCAGCGGATATCGATCGCGCGGGCGATTTCGTCAAATCCTGATTTTTTGGTCTGTGACGAACCGACATCGGCGCTGGACGTGTCGGTCCAGGCTCAAATCCTGAATTTGATGAAGGATTTGCAGAAAAAACTGGGATTGACTTATCTTTTTATCAGCCACGATCTGGCGGTGGTTTATTTCATGTCCGACTATATCGGTGTCATGTACCTGGGAAAGCTTGTAGAAACCGGACCGGCCCGAAAGGTTTTTGCCAACCCGGCACATCCATATACCCGGCTATTGCTGGACACGATCCCCGACATGAACATGCAGCGCCGAGACAGACAGCCTGTTGCGGGAGAAGTCCCCAATCCGATAATGCCTCCGCCGGGCTGCGCTTTTCATCCGCGCTGCCCATTTGAAAAAGATCGCTGTAGAAACGAGGCGCCTACGCTGCATAAAATGGCTTCTGGCGTGCGAGTGGCTTGCCATGCTGTCCAAGAGGGCCGGCTTTCGTTACCTTCCGCGATGTCAGATCAAGTGGGGCAATCCTGATGGAGTTTGACTTCACACTTAATTGGCAGGATTATGAGAGGAGATAGACCAATTTATTTTTCTTGTAAGAAGGACAAAGCGAAAGGTTCGAAATGACTCATGATCTTCTGTTAAAGAACGTGCGCCCTTGGGGTGCGGCGGCCACCGACATTCTGATCCGGAACGGGAGGATCGAGGTCATCGCGCAGAACCAGTCGGCAGAGGCGGTGCCGGGTGAAGACTGTGCCAACGACATTCTTCTACCGGGTCTGGTCGAGGCGCATACCCATCTGGACAAGACGCTTTGGGGAATGGGATGGCGGCCACATCAAGCCGGCCCTCGGTTGATCGACAAGATCGAAACCGATCGGCGGCTCAAGACCGAATGGAACATCGACCCGGCCAGACAATCAAAACGCCAGACGTTGTTGTCTATATCGCACGGTTCGACGGCGATCCGAAGTCATGTCGATATCGACACGGAAATTGGCCTGGAGGGGGTTGAAGGTGTTTTGGAGACCAAACAGGACCTTGACGATGTCATCGACATCGAAATTGTAGCCTTTCCCCAGTCCGGGTTGATGACGCGGCCGGGTACGTTCGACCTTATGAAAGAGGCGATGAGCGCCGGTGCCCATGTGGTGGGGGGGCTTGACCCCTGTGGCATCGACCGCGACCCCAAGGGGCAGTTGGACGCGATATTCGGACTGGCTGACCAGACGGGCAAACCGATCGACATTCACCTGCACGAACCTGACGAGCTTGGGGCGTTCTCGATGGATATGATCATCGAGCGCACCAAGGCGCTGGGCATGCAGGGCAACGTCACGATTAGCCACGCATTCTGCCTTGGCATGTCGGACCGCAGCCGTGCATTGGGATTGATTGAGCAGCTTGCGCAAGAACAGATTTCGATATCTACGGTGGCAACGGCATCGCGCCCCGTGCCCCTAGCGGATGATTTGCGCAGCGCCGGGGTAATCCTCTGTGCCGGCTCCGATGGCATTCGCGACACTTGGGGGCCCTATGGCAATGCGGATATGCTGGAGCGTGCCATGTTGTTGGGGTTGCGCAACAATTTTCGAACCGACGAGGATGTCGAACACGCATTGTGGTGTTGCAGTTTTGGCGGCGCCAAGGTGATGAAATTACTCGATTACGGGCTTGATGTCGGCTGCATCGCAGACCTTGTTCTGGTTGAGGCGGAAAGCGTTGCACATGCGGTGGTTTCGCGCCCTCAGCGCAAACTGGTGATAAAACGTGGCAAAGTGGTGGCACGTGATGGTATCACATCGATTGAAGCCCCTGATGCCCACGCGTGAAACCGGGCCTGTTCTGATGACTGCCCGATGGGTGGTTGGTCACGATGTGGGGCATCACGTGCTGTTGTGCGAAGGGCAGGTTGTTTTCGACAAAGGCAGGTTAACTTTTGTCGGCCACGGGTATGATGGCGAAGTGGCCCGTCGAATCGACTGCGGCAACGCGATCATCAGCCCTGGTTTTGTCGATCTGGATGCGCTTTCCGATATAGATACGACAGTGCTTGGGTTCGACAACCAACCGGCGTGGAAAAAAGGACGCATCTGGCCTGAGGACTATCTGCGAAATGGTCCACGAGAAATGTATTCTCCCGATGAGATCGCCTGGCAGAAACGATACGCATTTACCAGACTGATCCGCAACGGGATCACGACAGCCCTGCCGATATCCTCGCTTTTTTACCGCGAATGGGGCGAAACATGGGATGAATTTGATTCGGCGGCCACGGCCGCGCAAGATCTTGGTCTGCGGGTTTACCTGGGACCAGCCTATCGAACCGGCAACACGTTTGTTCGCGCAGATGGTGCGATAGAATTTCACTTCGAAGAGGAACGCGGGCTTGATGGTCTGGAACAGGCCAAGCGATTTTGCGCGACATATGAAGGGCGTTCAGATGGCCTGATCCGTACTATGCTTGCGCCGGACCGCATCGAGACCTGCACACCCGATCTGTTGCGGCGCACTGCCGAGGCCGTCGTGGATCTGGACGTGCCGGTCCGTCTGCATTGCTGTCAATCGGCATTCGAGTATCAGGCTGTTCTGTCCCAGTACGGCCAAAGCCCGCCAGAATGGCTTGCAGGGCTAGGGATGTTGAGTGACCGGGCAATCCTGCCTCACGTGACTTATGTATCAGGGGCCAACGGTATTACCAATCAGGCGCCAGATCTGGAAATCATTCGGGATCACGGCGCAAACATCGCGCATTGCCCACTGGTCATGGCGCGTCACGGAACCGCAATGCAGTCCTTTTCCAAATATCGCGACATGGGCATCACCATAGGCATGGGAACCGACACGCACCCGCCTGACATGATTATGAACATGCAGATAGGCCTGATGACCGGGCGCCTGACTGGCGCCGACGCTTTTGAAACACGGGCCGAGGACATGTTCAATGCCGCTACCATCGGTGGTGCGGACTCCCTGAAACGCCCTGATCTTGGCCGGCTGGAGGCAGGGGCTTGCGCGGACCTGATCGTCATCGGGCTGAACGACCCGGCGATGGGGCAGGTGATAGACCCCATTCAGACCCTGCTGTTGAACGGCTCGGGGCGCGACGTGCGCACAGTCGTCATCGACGGTCGGTTTGCCATGACAGATGGCGTCATTCTCGGTATCGACGATGATGCAATGAGCAGTGCCCAGTATCCGGATCGAACGTACCTGCACCCACCCGTCGATGAAATATTTTCTTCAAGTTATCCTGTTGTCAGGGGCCACACATGATTGATATGTTGATCCGCCACGCAACCGCAATAACCGTCGATCAGGACCGCCGTATCATCAACGATGCGGCCATTGCCTTGTCAGGCGACAGGATAGTGGCAGTCGGTGCGGATGCTGACTTTGCTGATACACCAGCCACCAAGGTTATAAATGCCTGTGGAATGGCCGCCATTCCTGGACTCATTGACAGCCACGCCCATGCCGGACACGGTTTGGTACGGGCCCTTGGTGCCGGGGACGTCAATAAATGGTTCCATGCTTGTGAAGAAATCTATGCGAGGGGGTCTACCATTGAATTCTGGCAGGCCGAAGCACGATTGGCACAAATGGAACGCCTGAAAGCGGGGGTGACGACCAACATTACACTTCTTGGCGGTGGGGCCGATATCTACCGCACAGACGATGCAGCCTTTGGCGATGCCCATTGCGACGTGACGCGACAGTCGGGGTTGCGCACTGTTCTGGCCGTAGGCCCTGGACGCGCGCCTTTCCCCAAATCTTATCGGCGTTTTTATCCCGGCACGGCTGTTGATCTTGACCTAACGTTTGAGCGGCAAATGGAGGTCAGCGAAGACCTGATCAAACGCAGAAACAACATTTTGAGCGACCGGACAGGAATTTGTCTGATCATGCCTGTCTATTCATCGGATGATGTTGCCGACGATAACTTCGATCTATCGATCCCGGCAATGTCTGAGGCGGTGTCGGACCTGCGCGCAAGATACTCCGTGCTGTTTACTCAGGATGGGCACCGCAGAGGCTCGATCGCCGTGGCACAGAAATTGGGTGTGCTAGGCGATTTTGCTATGCTGTCGCATAGCGTCGACCTGACGCCCGATGATTTCGACACGCTTACCGAAACCGGGGCCAGTATTGTGCACAATCCCAGTGCAATCATGTCGATCTATGGACGATGCCCCGTGCCAGAACTGATTGATCATGGAGTTCGGATTTGCCTGGGCTCTGACGCGGGCGCGCCTGATCGTGGGTTCGACATGTTTCGACACATGGCCAATTGCATGCACTATCATCGCCGCCATTTCAGAGACCCGACCTTGATGCCTCCAGGAAAAGTATTTGAGATGGCAACGATCGACGCGGCGAATGCCATAGGGTTGGGTCGCGATCTGGGTTCACTTGAAGTTGGCAAAAAGGCCGACATCGTATTGGTTGATTTGCGCAAACCACATCTTTACCCGGCCAACATGCCGCTGAACCGGTTAGCCCATTTTGCAAATGCAGCGGATGTCGATACCGTCATCGTTGATGGGCGCATACTCATGGAGGGGCGGCGAGTTCTGACGTTCGATGAGGCATCTGTTCTGGACGACGCGAATGCCGAACTCTTGCGTGCGCTTGAAAGAACCGGGCTGGAGGACTTGTTAGAAGAACCGCAAGACCTGTGGCGCAACAGCAGGGTGGAGCGTGAAAGCTGGTCTCGGGCGTGAAATTCGATCGTTACGTGAAAGAGAAGATGCCATTCCTGGTGCCGCTGAGCAGAAAAACTGCCAAAGTTGATGGGGGATACGGTGGGGGAAAATATATTAAAAAAGTAAATAATTTAGCAATCCCTTGCTACTCTTGGTG
>LWDU01033655.1_pt1 | contig 11430 bp, 15 predicted proteins | sample 727161 | NCBI WGS metagenome assembly LWDU01 (sample SAMN04566230, study PRJNA314399) | hydrothermal vent metagenome | isolation source: deep sea hydrothermal plume seawater | place: Mexico: Gulf of California, Guaymas Basin | collected 2004-07-11 | reverse complement strand
GCCTGTGCAAGAGCTATAAAAAACTTTAATTTTAAGAAATTGGTTATTGTTAATCCAAAACCCATTTTTCCTAATGATAAAATCTTAGCAACTTCTGTTGGAGCGAAAGATATAATTAAGAATAGTAAAGTTCATGAAACATTAGAATCTGCTGTTAAAAAAGTTGACTATGTAATAGCTACTACTTCAAGGTTTAGAAATAAAAACATTAAACACATAAAACTAAATGATTTAAATAAAATTAATTTTAATAAAAAAGTTGCTTTTTTATTTGGATCTGAAGCTTCTGGATTGTCAAATAAAGAAGTAAGTTATGCAAATTATACACTACAAATACCAACAAATCCTGATTTTAAGTCTTTAAATTTGTCTCACAGTGTTATTATAATAGCTCAAGTTTTAGCTAGTCTGATTAAATTAAATGTTTCAAAGTTTTCTAAATCAAAAAAAGTTCTATCAGCTAGTAAAAAAGACATTCAAGCAGTTGCTAATTTGTGTATTAAAAAACTTGATGAAAAAAATTTTTTTAAACCACTAGAAAAGAAACCCATTATGCTAGAAAATTTAAGAAGTATTTTTTATAGAATGGAATTATCTGAAAAAGAAACTCGCATTTTATCAAGTGTATTTGCTAGTTTGGCTAAAAAAGGTTGATTGACAAAGTTATGAGTAAGTTTATAAACCCTCCTATTAAATGACAAAAAGAGTTAATTCTAAACATAAAATTGACAGAAGGTTAAAAGTGAACTTATGGGGTAGACCTAAGAGTCCATTTAATACTAGAGCTTATGGACCAGGACAACATGGTCAATCTAGACAAGGAAAACCATCAGATTTTGGAATTCAATTACAAGCTAAGCAAAAATTAAAAGGCTATTACGGAAATATTAATGAAAGACAATTTAGAAATATTTATAAAAAAGCAGCAATGTTAAAAGGTGATACTGGTGAAAATTTAATTGGATTACTTGAGAAAAGACTTGATGCTGTAGTGTATAGAGCTAAATTTTCAACCACTATCTTTTCTGCAAGACAACTAATTAATCATGGTCACGTAAGAGTTAATGGTAAAAAAGTTAATATTGGAAGTTACGTAGTTAAAGAAGATGATATGATTGAAATTAGAGATAAATCTAAACAGTTAGCATTTATTGATATTGCTTTAGCAAACAAGGAAAGAGAAACTCCAGAGTATATTCAATTAGACGAAAAAAATAAAAAAGTAAAATTTGTTAGAACTCCAAAATTTGAAGAAGTTCCTTACCCAGTTGTTATGGAGCCTAATCTTGTAATTGAATATTATTCTAGATAGTAAATATTTATTTTTTAAAACTTATTTCTTTATCTTTTAAAAATTTTTTAAGTTCACCATTTTCGTACATTTCTTTAACAATATCACAACCACCAACAAATTCTTTTTTTATATAAAGTTGAGGTATAGTAGGCCAGTCACTAAATTCTTTTATTCCTTCTCTTAAAGATTGATTTTCTAGTACATTCACTCCTTTAAAATTAACTTCTAAAATTTTTAACATATTTGATACAGCCATTGAAAATCCACATTGTGGAGCATCAGAAGTTCCCTTCATAAATAAACAAACCTCACTGTTTGTAATTTCATTATTAATTAAATCTTTAGTTTGTTGATCCAGAATTACTCCTTTGTTTTGATTGCTAAAGCATGTAGCTCATTACCCATTTTACCTTTAAGGGAATTATAAACCATTTTATGTTGTTCAATTTTACTTTTTCCAGAAAATTCTTTTGATGTTACTGTAGCAGAATAGTGGTTACCATCACCAGCCAAGTCTTCAATTTTAACTATAGCGTCAGGCAATCCTTCTTTAATATGCTTTTCTATGTCTTTTAAATCCATTGTCATTATTTGCTCATATAATTACTTAACCAAGTTGTATGAGATTTTGTTAATTGATCAATTGTTACTTTTGACTTATCATCAATAATTAGCTCTTTTTCACTTACTATCCCAAGATCATCATAATGTACTGAATTTTTTTTAAGAATTTCGGTAACATTTTTAAAGTTATCTTTTTCAATCTCTATTATATATCTGCCTTGATCTTCACCATAAAGGTATTCAAATTGGTTTATTAAATAATTAGGTTTTTTAAGAGTTGCCCCTTTTTTTCCTTTAATACACATTTTAGAAAGTGCAGTAATAATACCACCTAATGAGACATCATGGGCAGATTTGATTAATTTTTTATCGATAAGTTTTAATATTGTTTCACCATTATTTTTCTCATTAAATAAATTAATTTCAGGAGGAGGACCATTTTTTTCATTTAAAATATCTCTTGCAAATAAACTTTGATCCAAATGTCCTTCGGTTTTTCCAACAACAATTAAGATATTATCAGTTTGTTTAAGATCCATAGTGACCATATTCTTATAATTTTTTATTAAACCAACCCCACCAATTACTGGTGTAGGTTTAATACCGATATTTTTTGTTTGATTGTAAAAAGATACATTTCCAGAAATAACTGGAAAATCTAAATATTTACTGGCTTCACCTAAACCTTGAACACATTCTACAAACTCACCCATATTATCTTCATTCTCAGGACTTCCAAAGTTTAGGCAATTAGTAATAGCTATTGGTTTTGCCCCAACAGCAATTAAGTTTCTCCAACTTTCACATACAATTTGTTTTCCACCACTTAATGGATGTGCCCAACAATATATGGCAGATGAGTCAACAGATGCAGCGACCGCTTTATTGGTACCATGAATCCTAACAATACCTGAGTCACCGCCTGGTTTTTGAATGGTATCACCCATAACAGTGTGATCATATTGTTCCCAAATCCATTCTTTGCTACATATATTTGGATTAGATAAAACTTTATTTAAAACACTGATAATTTTTAAGTTTTTAAATTGTTCTTTTTTAATTTTTATTTTTTTTGGCAATTTTGTTTTTTTCCATTTACGATCATACATAGGGGAATTTTCAACCAATATATCTACAGGTATATTTGCAACTCTTTCTTCATCAAAAAAAAGTTCAATTTTTCTGTTATCAGTAGTTTTGCCAATTATAGCAAAATCTAAATTCCATTTATCAAATATTTTTTTTGCCAAATCTTCTTTTCCATTTTCTAATACTATCAACATTCTTTCTTGGCTTTCAGAAAGCATAATTTCATAAGGAATCATTTTTCTTTCCCTACAGGGAACTTTATTTAGATTAATTTCAATACCCAGTTTACCTTTCGATGCCATTTCAATACTAGATGATGTTAGTCCTGCAGCACCCATATCTTGAATTGCGATTATAGAGTCTCCAGCCATTAATTCTAAGCAAGCTTCTAGTAAAAGTTTTTCTGTAAAAGGATCACCAACTTGCACCGTGGGTTTTTTTTCTTCAATTTTTTCATCAAATACTGCTGAAGCCATACTTGCACCGTGAATTCCATCTCTCCCTGTTTTAGAACCAACATAAATAACAGGTTTTCCTAAACCAGCAGCTTTAGAATAAAAAATTTTATTCTTTTTAACCAATCCTAAAGTCATAGCATTTACTAGAATATTATCATTGTAAGACTCATCAAAATTTGTTTGACCCGCAATAGTTGGAACACCCATACAGTTTCCATATCCACCTATTCCGTGAACAACACCTCTAAGTAAGTTTTTTGTTTTCTTATGTTGAGTGGAGCCAAAGTGAATTGAATTAAGATTTGCAATAGGTCTTGCACCCATAGTAAAAACATCCCTCATAATTCCACCCACACCTGTTGCTGCACCTTGATAGGGCTCAATAAATGAAGGGTGATTATGACTTTCTATTTTAAAAACAATTGCATCATCATCTCCAATATCAATAATACCAGCATTTTCTCCTGGTCCTTGAATTACATTTTTTCCTTTAGTGGGTAAATTTTTAAGATGAAGTCTGGATGATTTATATGAGCAATGTTCATTCCACATTGCAGAAAAAATTCCAAGTTCAGTAATATTTGGAATTCTTTTTAATAGACCGCAAATTTTTTTATATTCTTCTTTTTTTAAACCATGATCTATGGCTATTTGTTCATTAACTAACATTATTTCAAATTTTGGATTAAGTTTTCAAAAAAAAATGAACCATCATTACCTGAAAGCACTGGATCAATCATTCGTTCAGGGTGAGGCATCATCCCCAATACATTTTTTTCTTTATTAAATACTCCAGCTATACTTTTAATTGATCCATTGGGATTAGTGTCTTCATCAATTTTCCCATTTATATCTGAATAATGTAGAGCTATTTGATTGTTTTCATTAATTTCTTTAATTTGTTCTTTTGAGCAAAAATAATTTCCTTCATTATGTGCAATATGTAGTTCTAGAGTGTCTTTTTTAATATTTTTGAAATAAGAATTATCTTTATCATTAATTTTCACAAAAACATTTTTACAAATAAATTCTAAATATTTGTTTCTTAATAAGGCTCCAGGAAGTAATCCAGTTTCTACTAAAATTTGAAATCCATTACAGACACCCATAACTTTACCACCTGATTTTGCAAAATTAATTACTGATTGCATAATCTTTGATTTTGAAGCCATACTCCCACATCTAAGATAATCACCATAAGAAAAGCCTCCAGGTAAAACTACTAAATCACTTTTAGGAAGCTCAGCATCATTGTGCCAGACCATTTTATTTTTAAAACCAAATTTTTTTAAAGCAACATCCATATCTCTGTCACAATTAGATCCTGGAAAAATTATTACAGATGAGTTCATTATTTATTATTGTGACTCAATAATTTTATAATCTTCGATTACTAGATTAGCTAAAAGTTTTTTACACATATTTTCAGTTTTTTCTTCAGCTTTTTTCTTGTCATTTTCTTTTATGTCAATTTCAAAGTATTTACCTTGTCTTACTTCATTAATATTATTAAATCCCATATCACCCAAAGTTTGATAAATAACTTTACCTTGAGGGTCTAGAACATTCTTTTTAAGAGTTATAATTACTGAAATTTTCATATTATTTTCTTTTTTTAATTGTTGTTAATTTTGTAACATTAACAGCGCTTACATTTGATTGTTCATGAAGAATTCCCAATCTTTTTGCAACTTCTGTGTATGCAGGTATTAGGTCGCCTAAGTTTTTTCTAAATCTATCTTTATCTAGTTTTTGGTCAGTAATTGAATCCCATAATCTACATGTGTCAGGGCTAATTTCATCCGCTAGGATTACTTCAGATTTTCCATTTGCCTTAAGTCTTCCAAATTCAAGTTTAAAGTCAACAAGCTTTATGCCAACTCCTCTAAACATACCTATCATAAAATCATTAATCCTTAAGATCATCTTTTTTACCTTTTCTATTTCTTTTTTAGTGGCCCAATCAAAAGCCAAAATATGTTCTTCAGCAATTAATGGATCTCCTAATTTATCATCCTTTAAACAGAATTCTAATAGTGGATGTTTTAAAACCGTTCCATCTTCAATACCTAATCTTTTTGTTATAGAGCCTGTTGCAATATTTCTAATAATAAATTCAATTGGAATTATTTCTACAAATTTAATTATTTGTTCTCGCATATTTAATCTTTTAACTAAATGATTTTTGATACCAATTTGACTCAAGTTAGTAAGTATGTGTTCAGAGATTCTATTGTTTAGAACACCTTTACCTTCAATGATAGATTTTTTTAAATTGTTAAAAGCTGTAGCGTCATCTTTAAAATACTGAATAACTAAATTTTTATCAGATGTAGCATAAATAATCTTTGCTTTACCTTCGTATAATTTTTTCCCTTTTTTCATTATTTAAATACTCTCCTAAAAATTAAATTTATATTTTTAAAATGTGACGAGTAATTAAATATAGCTTTTAGTTTTTTTTGAGAAATTTTATTCATAATAGATTTATCTTTTGATATTACATTAAACAAATCTAAATTTTCAGAAAAACACCTTTTTGCATAGCTTTGTACAATTTTGTAGGATTGTTCTCTACTTAGTCCTGATTTTGTTAATTCAAGCATAACTTCTTGAGAAAAAATTAAACCTTTTGTAAGATTCAAATTTTCAATCATTTTTTTGGGATAAATAATCATTTTATCCAGTATGTTTTCTAGTCGAACTAAAGCAAAATCTAGAGTTATATTTGCATCAGGTCCAATATTCCTCTCAACACTTGAATGCGAAATATCTCTTTCATGCCAAAGGGCAATATTTTCTAGTGCAGGTATTACAGCGCTTCTAACCATTCTTGCTAAACCTGTTAAATTTTCACTTAATATAGGATTTTTTTTGTGTGGCATTGCAGACGATCCTTTTTGATTTTTAGAAAAATATTCTTGAAGTTCATAAACTTCTGTTCTCTGAAGGTGTCTAATTTCTATTGCAACTCTCTCAACAGATCCTGCAATAATAGCAAGTATTGAAAAATAAAATGCATGTCTATCTCGTGGTATTACTTGTGTTGAAATTGGCTCAACTTTTAAACCCAGTTTTTTTGCTACATGTTTTTCAACATTAGGATTAATGTTTGCAAAAGTTCCTACAGCACCCGATATAGCGCAAGTTGATATTTCTTCAATTGCATAAACTAGTCGCTTTTTATTTCTTTTAAATTCCTCATAAAACGAAGCAAGTTTTAATCCAAAAGTTATAGGCTCAGCATGAATTCCATGACTTCTGCCAATGCATGGTGTGTATTTATATTTTTTTGCCTGTTTTTTTAAAACTTTTAAAATTTTATCAATATCATTTAATAATATTTTTCCTGACTGAACTAATTGTATATTTAAACTAGTATCTAATACATCTGAGGAAGTCATACCTTGATGAAGATATCTTGCTTTTATTCCTGTTTTTTCAGTAACTGAGGTTAAAAATGCTATTACATCATGTTTAACTTTAGATTCTATTTGATGAATTCTTTTAACGTTAATCTTTGCTTTTTTTTTAACTACAGATGAGACACCTTTTGGAATCTGACCAAGCTTTTCCATTGCTTCTGCAGCAGCAATTTCAACATCTAGCCAAATTTTGTATTTATTTTCTTCTGACCAAATGTCTCTAAGTTCTTTTCTAGAATATCTTTCAATCATTAATTATAAGTAAGGGGGCTTAGCATAACCTTTAACAGATTCTGTAAAGATTTCATAACCATTTTCAGTAATTCCTAATGTATGTTCAAATTGTGCAGATAAAGATTTGTCTTTGGTAACAGCCGTCCATCCATCATTTAACATTTTTATATCCCATTTGCCTGCATTTATCATTGGTTCAATTGTAAAAGTCATTCCTGGTTTAAGTTCCATACCACTATCTTTTCTTCCATAATGTAAAACATTTGGTGGTTCATGGAATGTTGTGCTTATTCCATGACCACAAAAATCTCTTACAACAGAAAATCCTTTTTTTTCTATAAAAGATTGTATTTCATATCCAATGTCTCCTAGCTTTAAACCAGGTTTTAATATTTTTATAGATTTCATCATAGATTCGTAAGTTGCATCAATTAAATTATTAACCTTCACTGAAGTTTCCCCTAGACAAAACATTCTACTGGTATCACCATAGTGTTCATCAACTACAGCAGTTACATCAACATTGATTGTGTCACCTTCACTTAAAACTCTATCTGAAGGTATACCATGACAAACAACATGGTTTAATGAAGTGCATAATGATTTTTTAAATCCTCTATAATAGAGTGGGGCAGAGTAGCCACCATGGTCTCTTATGAATTCATATCCTAGTTTATCTACATAATCAGTCGTAATTCCTGGTTTAATATTTTCAGTGAGCATATCCAACGTTCTTGCCGCTAAGTTCCCGGCAACTCTCATCTTTTCAAATTTTTCCAAATAATTATTCATCAATAATTTTTATTTTTTTTTCTATTTTAATTTCTTTTGAATTTATTTTGCAACGATAGGCTAAAAAGTTAACACCAGCTTTTTTTGCTAGCAAATAATTATTATAATATTCCCTATCAATATCTTTTGCTATTTTAAAATACTTCACACTCTCTATCTGAATTAAGAATAATATATAGGTTTTATACCCTTTTTTTATGGCATCAATAAGAGTTTTTAAATGTTTAGAACCCCTAGATGTAATGGCATCAGGAAATTCTGCAATTTTTTCATCTCTAAACAGGGTAACATTTTTAACTTCTACAAATATCTTTTTTTTATTTTTTTTAATTAAAAAATCAAATCTAGTTTCTTTATTAAAAAAAACCTCAGGTTTTATACTGTCGTTATCTTTTAATTCATCAATAAGATTATTAGATAATCCATGATAAGCAATTTTATTCGCAAAATGAGTATTAACTCCAACTAAGTTTTTTTTAACCTTAATAATTTCTAAAGTGTATTTTAATTTTCTTTTTGGATCATTATTTTTTGATAAGAATACCTTATTACCTACATCTAAAAGACCTTTCATCGATCCAGTGTTTGGACAATGAGCTATTACTACTTTTTTACTAAGTTTAATATCAGTAAAAAACCTTTTATATCTTTTGATTAGTTTGCCTTTTATTAAAGTCTTGTTAAATTCCATACTTAAATTATATATTTAAAAATGACTAAAAACATAAAAGTAAATGCCGCAATATTAATTATTGGAAATGAAATTTTATCAGGAAGAACTCAAGATACAAATACTAGCACCATTGCTTTATGGTTAAATTCTATTGGCGTTCAAGTTCAAGAGGTACGAGTAATACCTGATATTGAGAAAACAATTATCGATACTGTCAATATGCTAAGAAAAGCTAATGATTATGTTTTTACAACTGGTGGTATAGGTCCAACTCATGACGATATAACAGCAGAATCAATTTCAAAGGCATTTGATTTAAATTATGAAATTCATAAAGAAGCATTTAAGATTTTAGAGACATATTATAAGCCTGGAGAATTTAATGAAGGCAGACAAACAATGGCTTGGATGCCTAAGGATGCTAAATTGATTTTAAATTCTACTAGTGGCGCACCGGGGTTTAGTATTGAAAATGTTTTCTGTTTGCCAGGAGTGCCATCAATATTAAAATCAATGTTAGGTGGTTTAAAAAATGCGATAGTTGGTGGTAAACCAATCTTAAGTCATACTATCAGTTTAAGAACAGTTGAAAGTGAAATTGCTAGCTCATTAACACTGGTTCAGAATAATAATAAAGAAGTTGAAATTGGAAGCTATCCTTTTTTTCAAGCTGGTAAATTAGGTGTCTCAATTGTGATTAGATCAGAGGATCAATCAAAAATTGACACATGTAGTTCTCAAATATTAAATTTTGTTAATCAAAAAAAAATAGAAGTAGTTAATAGAGATTAATATGCTTTACTTTGCGTATGGTAGTAATTTGCATCATTTTCAAATGAAAAGAAGATGTAAAGATAGTATTTTTTTGAAAAAAATTAATTTAAAAAATTTTAAATTAACTTTTAGAAGTCACTATAGAGCCGCAGATATAGAAGTTAAAAAAAATTCAATTGTACCAGGTGCCCTATATGAAATATCAAAGAGTGATGAAAAAAAATTAGATATTTATGAGGACTATCCAATACTTTATAAAAAATTCTATTTTTATTATTATAGAAAAAAAGTAATGACTTATATTATGACTAATAAGACAGTTTTTATGTATCCAACTGAAAGATATTTAAATATTATAAAAAAAGGCTATAAAAATTGTAAATTAGATTATTTTTATTTAAAAAGAGCTTTAAAATATAAATGAGAGCAAATTTTAACTTATACTTAAATGCACTTTATGTAAAGATTGCAAGTTAGGTAAAAATATTTAAATAATGTGATAACTTTTTAGTTTAAAAGTTTATGTATCAAAATAATTTATTATGAAAATTAAAAAATGCAGATCCTGTAAAAGTAATCGACTTACAAGAGTTTATTCTTTAGGTAAACAAGCATTAACTGGAATATTTCCACCAAAAAAAAATACTAAAATCACCAAAGGAGATCTTAGTATGATTATTTGCAATAAATGTAAATTATTGCAACTAGAACATAACTTTGATGCCAACGAAATGTATGGTGACAATTATGGTTACATGTCCTCACTTAATAAATCCATGATATCTCACCTTAAGTTAAAAGCATTTAATTTAAAAAGTAGATACAGCTTAAAACCAAAAGACAATGTTTTAGACATAGGTAGTAATGATGGAACATTTCTCTCTTTTTTTAATAAAAATTTTAAATTATTTGGTTGTGATCCGACAATAAAAAAATTTAGTCGATATTATAGAAAAGATATCAATCAACTTCCTTTCTTTTTTTCTTCTAAATTTTTTAAAGATAAGAAGTTTAATTTGGTTACTTCCATATCAATGTTTTATGATTTGCCTGATCCCTTGAACTTTGCAAAAGAAATTAATTCTATACTACACAAAGATGGAATTTGGCATATTGAACTTAGCTATATGCCGATGATGATTAAGAACAGATCGTACGACACTATTTGCCATGAGCACCTTGAATATTATTCTTTAAAATCTTTAAAGTATTTATTAGATAAAGCAGGCTTAAAAATTATCAATCTTTCTTTCAACCAAATTAATGGTGGAAGTATAGAGCTAGATGTTTCAAAAAAGAAATCAAAATTCAAAGAATACAAACATTTAATTAACTGGATTTTAGAAAGTGAGAAATTAAATAAGTATAACGATGTCAAAAAACACAAGCATTTTTTTAAAGAATGTCAAAATCATAAAATTTTATTAAAAAAACTCCTACTAACACTAAAAAAACAAAATAAAAAAATTTTAGGATATGGGGCATCTACAAAGGGAAATGTTTTACTTCAATACTGCAATATAAACTCAAATATATTAAATTATGTTGCTGAGGTTAATAAATTTAAATTTAATAAATATACACCTGGATCAAACATCAAGATTATCTCAGAAAAAGAAGCCAAACTAAAAAAACCAGACTATTTATTAGTTCTACCTTGGCATTTTAAAGATCATATTATCAAAAGAGAACAAAAATTTTTAAAAAATGGAGGTAAATTAATTTTTCCTCTCCCAGATATAGAAATAGTTTAATTAAAATTATTTTCTTTTTTTTATTTTCTATATAAATATAAAGTTCCTTAATAATGAAATTAACTAAAAATTCAATCTTATACATAACTAGCTTCTTTTTTTTTTATATAACATTAATAATTGGTTTTTTTGCAGGTGAAGACTCTTCTGGTGGTGCTATCAGAGATTATCTTACTCACTTAAAAATTATAAATTCTTTTTTTGAAAATACTTTAAATGGACTTAGACATTATTCTCAAGCGGGGTCAACTCATTCACCAGTTTTTATTATTTTATTAAAATATATTTTATTTTACAATGAAACACTTGGGAGATTTATTTTTTTAAATTTGTGTGTTTTAATACCATTTATTTTTTTTCTAAGTTTAAAAAA
>LWDU01044417.1_pt1 | contig 11431 bp, 10 predicted proteins | sample 727161 | NCBI WGS metagenome assembly LWDU01 (sample SAMN04566230, study PRJNA314399) | hydrothermal vent metagenome | isolation source: deep sea hydrothermal plume seawater | place: Mexico: Gulf of California, Guaymas Basin | collected 2004-07-11 | reverse complement strand
TCCGACCTCACCCTTATCAGGGGTGCGCTCTAAACCAACTGAGCTACAGACCCGTATTAAAACGGAAGCGCATTTTAACTTTTATCTTAGAAAGATAGAAGTTATAGATTTGTTACTTTTTCAGTAACTTTATTATCCATATTATCGGTCCAGACAAGATGTAAGTAAAAGCACAAGTGGCTAAGACAATGGGTGGATCAATTGAAATTAACGCAAATACAAAGACCACAAAAAGCATACTAAAGAAAGGTACTCTTTTCTTCATATCTATTTCTTTAAAGCTGTAATAAGGAATATTAACAACCATCAAGAGAGAAACAACTCCTGTCATTACAGCAGAGGAAATAGCCAAAGCCCTGCCGACTTCTTCACCTTGTATTCCATAAGCACTCATAGCCCAAACAAAATAGACAATCATCACACCGGCAATTGGACTTGGAAGCCCTTTAAAATAGGCATCCTCTGACCCTAGATAAGTATTAAACCTAGCTAGTCTGAGGGCTGCAGCAGCTACGTATAAAAAAGAAAAGACCCACCCAGCTTGTCCGATAGAGTCTAATCCCCATAAGAAAATAATAATTGCAGGCGCTAATCCGAACGAGATGACATCGCTTAAACTATCGTACTGAGCACCGAAAGCGCTCTGTGAATTGGTTAACCTAGCTACTCTGCCGTCCAGACCATCTAATATCTGAGCAGCAAAAATAGCCATCCCAGCAGAAATGAAGTTTCCATTTATTGCTGAGATAATAGCAAAAAACCCTGAAAAAAGTGAAGCTGTTGTTAGAAGGTTGGGTAATAGAAAAATTCCTCTTCGCTTTACCTTTTTTCCATCCTCAGAGACTATCTCTTCATGATCGTCAAAAAGATCTAGATTTTCTTTAGAATCCTTTTCCATTATCTTCCCTTAGTTCTTAGCTTTATCAACTATTTTATTTTGAGCAATCCAAGGCATCATGGCCCGTAACTCAGCTCCCACTTTCTCAATAGAATGTTCTGCAGTTTGCTGTCGGTATTCTTTCATCCTAGGACCGCCCTTGCCGTCGTTGCTCTCTCGGCAATCAGACATAAACTCATTGGCAAACTCACCTGATTGGATGCGTTTTAAAATAGCTCTCATTTCTTCTTTAGCTTCTGCATTAATCACCTTAGGTCCACTAACGTAATCACCAAATTCTGCTGTATTAGAAATGCTATAACGCATATTTTCCAATCCACCTTCATAAATAAGATCTACAATTAATTTAACTTCATGAAGGCATTCGAAGTAAGCCATCTCGGGCGGATAGCCATCTTCTACCAGCACCTCATAACCGTTTTGTATTAACTGCGTTAAACCTCCACACAATACCGCTTGCTCTCCAAAAAGATCAGTTTCGGTTTCATCTTTAAAGTTAGTTTCAATTATTCCCGCACGACCGGAACCAATAGCGGAAGCATATGACAAACCAATATCTTTAGCATTACCAGAAGCGTCTTTATGAATAGCTATTAAGCAAGGTACTCCCGCTCCAATCTCATATTGAGACCTAACAGTATGACCGGGTCCTTTTGGAGCTATCATAATTACATCCAAATCTTCTCTAGGGTTTATCATATCGAAGTGAATGTTAAATCCATGAGCGAATGCTAAAACTGCACCTTCTTTTATATTTTTGTGTATTTCAGAGCTATATGTGGCTGATTGCAGTTCATCAGGCATCAAGATCATGACCATATCAGCATCTTTTACCGCTGCTGAAACTTCTGCAACTTTTAGCCCTGCAGCCTCTGCTTTGGTCCAAGAAAGAGACTCTTTTCTTAGAGCAACTGTTACATCAACACCAGAGTCTTTTAAATTATTAGCATGCGCATGTCCTTGAGACCCATAACCAACAATCACAACTTTCTTACTTTTAATTATTTCTAGGTCAGCATCTTTATCGTAATAGACTTGCATTATGTTCTCCTTGTTTAATTATATTGTAAGAGTCTTTAGATTTGAGGAAATACCTGAAGCTCCTGTTCTGACTATTTCTAGAGGGTGACTAGAAGCTAAATTCTTAAGAACTTGATCAAGCTCCTCCGAACTACCTACAAACTGGATGTTTAAAAGTTCATTGTTTTCAAAAACTATCTCACCATTTAATTTTTTAATTGTCTCTCTAGTTATTGATTCATTAGCAAATTTTACCAACATTAACTCTCGTTCTACATAATCTGATTCACCTAAATCCAAGACTTTCACTACATCGATTAACTTATTCAATTGCTTTGTAATCTGTTCGATCACTTTTTCATCTCCTGTAGTTGTCATTGTTAAACGCGACAGCGAAGGATCTTCCGTGGCAGCTACTATTAAAGACTCAATGTTATAACCTCGTTGAGAAAACAAGCCTACAACTCTTGAAAGAGCTCCTGATTGGTTTTCCATTAATAAAGCTACTGTTCTTTTCATTACCAGGTCTTAATTTCTTTTGATAAATGCATATCTTTCATAGACATACCAGCTTCTAACATTGGATACACATGCTCTTCTGGGTCAACATCTACATCAAGAAAAACAAGTTTACCTTTCATAGCAAAGCATTCTTTCATAGCTAATTCCAAATCTTCGTATTTCTTTACCTTAATACCAGCATGACCGTAAGACTTGGCTAAAGCCACAAAATCAGGTAATGAATTTTCGTATGTACTTGAAGAATGTCGGCCACCGTATTGCATATCTTGCCATTGCTTAACCATACCAAGAGCAGCATTATTTAGATTAATTATTTTTATGGGTAAGTTGTATTGCAAGCAAGTAGAAAGTTCTTGAATGCACATCTGAATACTTCCTTCTCCTGTTACGCATACCACGTCTGAATCAGGAAAAGCGAACTGAACTCCCATGGCAGAAGGTAGACCAAATCCCATCGTTCCTAAACCACCTGAATTAATCCAACGCCTTGGTTTATTAAAAAAGTAATATTGAGCAGCAAACATCTGATGTTGCCCCACATCAGAAGTAATAAAAGCCTCTCCTTTAGTCTCTTTATACAAAGACTGAATTACCTGTTGTGGCAGAATCTTTCCTCCAGCAGGTTTTTGATCTAGAAGGTTGTGGTTTAGACCATGAGCTTCTTTCCAGGCACTAATTTGTTGATGCCAAGGTTCAAGCTTCTCATGATCTATCTTATGACTTTGTGTACCAAGTTCTTCAATGATCTGATGCAAACATTCCTTTGCGGAACCAACAACAGGAACGTCAATATTAATTATCTTTGAAAGCGAAGCTGGATCGATATCGATGTGAATTTTCTTTGCACTTAGTGAAAATTTATCTGGATTATTGGTAATCCGATCATCAAACCTAGCGCCAACTGCTAAAATTAAATCACAATTATGCATGGCCATATTGGCTTCGTAAGTACCGTGCATGCCTAGCATACCTAAGAATTTTGGATCTGATCCGGGGTAAGCTCCCAACCCCATTAAAGTGTTGGTAACAGGAAAATCTAATAACTTAGCTAACTTTATTAGCTCAGAAGAAGCGTTGTCCTGAATAACCCCCCCTCCTGAATATATAACCGGTTTTTTTGCTCTTAAAAGCAATTTTACTGCTCTCTTTATTTGCCCAGGATGACCTTCTTTGACCGGTTTGTATGAACGTATATCAATCTCTTTCGGGTATTCAAAATCAAACGTGTATCCAATGTCTGTGATATCTTTTGGAACATCTATTACTACCGGACCCGGTCGACCCGTTGTGGCTATATGAAAAGCTTTTTTTACAATAGAAGGGATATCTTCAGCTTTTTGAACTAAAAAACTATGTTTCACAATCGGTCTAGAGACACCAATCATATCTGTTTCCTGGAAAGAATCTGTTCCTATTAAGCCTGATCTAACTTGACCAGATATAACCACAACCGGCGTAGAATCCATGTACGCCGTGGCTATACCTGTTATTGCGTTTGTTGCTCCTGGGCCCGAAGTTACAATAGCAACTCCCGGTTTCCCAGACGATCTAGCATATCCGTCAGCCGCATGTACAGCTCCCTGTTCGTGTCTAACCAAGACATGTTCAACCTTATCCTGATTAAAAATAGCATCATATATATGCAGTACTGCTCCTCCAGGATAACCAAATACAAGCTCAACGCCCTCTTCGTGAAGAGATCGTAATAGAGCATCAGCTCCAGATATTTGTTCTTTACTCATATTATCAAATAAAAACAGCTCCTTAGAGACCTTTTAATCAAGAGGGAGGCATTTTGCCATTAGTTCATACTAAGTCAAGAAATCCCAATCTTATATGGCTTTAAGGCGTTTTAATTATTGAAAAGTTAAACTCTTCATCTCTTTCCAAGACCATATCAGAAAAAGAGGGCATTTCTTCTAAAATATAATGTGTTAATCGCTCGTAATGCATTACAAACCTATAAACTTCTTCTTTTGTCATTATTTTATCTCTCAATTCAGGATCCTTTAGAGTTTTTTCTAATGTCTGCTCTTGAAGCCATCTACTTTTGTATACGTATTCAATACCAGGAACTTTTATCATCAATAGTAGATCAAACCTTCTAAACAAATCTTGATAATCTCCTGCTAGTTCTTTATTGCTCCACTTAGACCAAACCCCATTTGGGTCTTCTTCTTTTTCTAGATCATTCATGGGAGGTTTCCATTCCTTTTCACTTATTGGCCTCGCGCCAGCACACCAACCATCGAAGAATATAAAATCCGGTCTTCCTAGAAAAACCTTCCAGTCTTCCTTTGGTTTATGGCGATCCAATGGCTTAGAAAAAGACGGTATTGGCGTAAGCGTCTCTTCACTTGCATTACAAAGACTCTCTAAAACTTTTAATCCCATTTGCACGTCGTGAGTTCCAGGGACTCCCCTTACCTTACAAAGAGGATGAATTTCTCTGGATTGTTTTTCTCTTTCTCCGGGAGATTTATAAATATCATCAATAGAAAATCCTGTTACAGATTTTTTAGAGACTGCAGATAGCACTAGTTGAACAAAGTCCGATAAGGTGGTCTTCCCAGATCCTTGGCCGCCGCTAAGGCCAATAAAATAAGGCTCTTTCTTTTGCGGAAGATTTAATAAATAGGCGGAAAGTGGTATAACAATATTTTTAAAATAGTCTGGTTGTACATAATTTATCTTCATTTCTTCAGATAATGAATCCAAGAAAGGAATTGATTGTTCTAATAGCTCGATACAATCTTTGCTATCTGCTTCAGGGAAACTAGTCATCTTGTAATCTTTTTAATAAACTTGAGGTATCCCACCTTCCTCCCCCCATAGACTGAACTTTTTCATAAAATTGATCAATTTGTCTTGTTATATCCATACGTGCTTCATTCTTCTTAGATTCTTCCAAGGCTATCCCCAGATCTTTTCTCATCCAATCAACTGCAAAGCCATGCCCATAATCTCCAGATAACATAGTCTCCCAGCGATTATCCATTTGCCAGGATTGAGCAGCGCCTTCTGATATAACCTCAATGACTCCCTTAGTATCTAATCCTGCTTTTTCGGAGAAGTTTATTCCCTCAGCTAAACCCTGAATTAAACCGGCGATACATATTTGATTAACCATCTTTGTGAGTTGGCCAGAACCGCTCTCGCCCATGTATCTAACAAATTTTGAATAAAGATTTAATAATTCTTTAGTTTTGTTGAAGGCCTCTATATCGCCGCCAGCCATAATAGTTAATTTCCCAGTTTCTGCTCCTATTTGTCCACCCGATAATGGTGCGTCTATAAATGCAATTTCTTGCTTTAGGCACTCGGAGCTCATTTCTTTGGCCAAAGTAGCGGAAGTAGTAGTGTGATCAACTATAATAGAACCCGGTTTTAAATTTTTTAATAAACCATTCTCTCCTGCAACCACTGATCGCACATCTTCGTCTCTTCCAACACACACAAAGACTACATCGCAACCTTCTGCAACTTTTTCAGGCGTAGAAAAGAAATTCCCGCCTGTAGATTTTGCCCATTTTATAGATTTCTCTTCGCTACGGTTATAAACCCTAACGTCATGTCCTCCTTTTTTTAGATGACTTGCCATGGGAAATCCCATGACACCTAATCCTACAAACCCTTTACTTTTCATTATTTCTCCAAATTAATGTAATCATTCTTTCTTTAGACTGGTTATTCCGGTAAGAATAATAAAGTGCATCGTTCTCAAACGTGCAATCCCTAGAAGACGAAACTTTTATATTACCTAGTTTTAGCCTACGAGCTGCTTCTAATCTCAAATCTAATTTCCATTTTCCTTTTTTTTGAATCTTAAAGTTAGTCTCTGAGATAGGATCGGCCCGACAAAATTTGTCATACACATCTTTACCAACTTCATAATTACTAATAGCAATACAAGGTCCAATCCAGGCATTATATTGTTTGTTGTTAGTTACATATTTAGTTAAGAAACTCTCTATGATCCCGTCACATAATCCTTTCCAGCCAACATGAAGAAGTGCTATTTCAGAGCCATCTACTGCACTTAAGGCCAATGGCATACAGTCTGCAGTTTGCACACCCAGACTGAAGTAGCTAGATTTAGTGAATATTCCATCAGTTTCTTCAAACGGCTCATCCGTGTAGCTATTAACAGTTTTTATATTCACACCATGAACTTGTTTCATAAACTGAACAGGTTTTCCGGTTATAGAACTAACCAAATTACTCGAAATCTGACTTCTCTCGTCCAAAAATTTTCTTGTTAGCATCAGACATGTCACACCCTTACCCAGATCAAAGTCTGGCTCTACAAAGTGATCAGTTAGAAGCATGTTGTCTTAGACTTTCTATTAATTCTTCCATGTCCTGTGGCATGGGTGCCGAATTTGTAATAACCTTTTTATTGATGGGATGATTAAAACTTAAGGAATATGCATGTAAAGCTTGCCTATTAATCTCTGCTAACTTTTTTCTTAACTCTTCCGAAGTACCAGGAGCAAATTTTTTCTTACCCCCATAAAGTGGATCCCCTACTATCGGGAAATCATTTGAAGAAAAATGTACTCTAATCTGATGGGTTCTACCTGTCTTTAAAGAGGCAAGAAGCAAAGTATATCCATCAAATTTTTCTTTAATCTTATAGTCTGTAATTGCTTCTTTTCCCGAACCTACTATAGCTTGTTTAGTTCTATGTTTCGGGTGTCTGCCAATTGGCTTGTTAATAACTCCTCCTGAAACTGGTTGTCCAACAACAACAGCAAGGTATTTTCTTTTTACAGTTCTATTCTTTAATTGGTCAATAAGGTTTAAATAGGAAGCTTCATTCTTCGCTACAACCATAATTCCTGAAGTATCTTTATCTAAACGATGCACAATCCCTGCCCTTGGTAAAAATCCTAAATCTGGAACATAATTTAAAAGCCCATTAACTAAGGTTCCATCTGCATTGCCAGCTCCAGGGTGGACCACTAATCCAGCGGGCTTATTCAATACCAAAATATCATCGTCTTCCCTAATAATATCTAAATCAATTTTCTCTGGTAAATCCTTTAAACTAATTTCTTCAGAAGCTTCTACTGAGATTAAATCTCCGACGTTTACTATATGACGAGGTTTTATTTTTTCTTGGTTTAAGAGAAGATCTCCGTCTTTAATCCAACGCTGAATATGAGCCCTAGAAAACTGAGGAAAATACTTGGCTGTTAAGGCATCAACTCTTTGACCTAAATCTTCAGATAAAACTTCCTTCGATAATGAGATTCTTCTAGACATGCGCCTATTCTATTCTTACTTGATCAGTTTTATAAAGGAACCTTAACAAGCTTTTTCTGTCCAATGCGTACACTCATCTGTAGAATCTGCAATTCTAATGATTACCATTCGCAATTTTATTCAATCATACACACCAAACCTAAGAACTTTCATGGTCCTTATATGCATAAGTACTTTATATGCTTGCTCTTCAAATGAAGAAAAGCCCGACGAACGTTTAATTGAAAAAGAGCTTTACGACCAGGCACAAACAAGATTAAAGAATGAGAATTATTCTACCGCTATTATTAGTTTAGAAACTCTAGAATCTAGATTTCCTTTCGGAAGATATGCCGAACAAGCGCAAGCTGAACTTATCTTTGCTTTCTATAAGAATTTTGAATACGAAGCTTCTCGATCAGCAGCTGATAGATTTATAAATCTTCATCCCAGGCATCCACATGCTGCTTATGCCTATTACATAAAAGGCCTATCTTCTTTCACGGATGATTCAGGATTATTTAATAGATTCTTTGTAAGTGATCTATCAAAAAGAGATATGGGGCCGGCTCAGAATTCGTTTGATGACTTATCTGAATTCTTATCTAGATATCCAGAAAGTAAATATGCTCCTCATGCAAAACAAAGAATGATCTTTCTAAGAAATCTATTGGCTAGGCATGAAATGCACGTAGCAGATTTCTACATGGAACGAGGTGCGTATTTGGCAGCAATCGGTAGAGCTAAATATGTAATAGAACATATACCAAATACTCCACAAACACCTTACGCCTTATCGGTTTTAATTGAAGCTTATGGAATTCTTGACTACCCAGAACTTAAGAAAAGTAACCTTGAAGTTTTAAGGTCAAATTTCCCTGAATTCTCTATTCAAGAAGATTCTGCGACAGGGAAAAGGTCCTGGGTAAATGTAATCTCTTTCGGTATATTTGGAGATAAAGATATACCGGCGCCATCCAATACTGAATAACCATGAGCCAAGTTCTTTTACTCATTGTAATTATTAGTCTGGTCTATTTTATTGCTAGAGTATCAAGATCAAAGAACAAGAATATCTCAGACAGCAGTACTGAAATGGTTAAGTGCGAGACTTGTGGGCTAAACCTGCCTAAGTCAGATGCCCTGGAAGGCGATAAAGTATGGTACTGCTCAGAAGAGCACAAGAATTAGAATCTATATCTAACCTTCACCGTGAAGTTATCTGCCTGAGGGTCATTCCAAGGACGTTTATACAATTCTCCCAAACTGTCCTCCCTATCAAATTCAAGTATTCTTCCACCTTTGGAATAAACAACGTAAAGGTAAGCCAAAGGCATGATTTCATAACGATATCTAATTTGAAAAGCTAAATCACTCAAACTAAAAGGCGGGAGAGCCATTTCAACAGGATTCAAAGAACCAGATGTATCTCCGAGATACGCTTTTGGCTGTCTAGCAGTGAAGGCTACCATTTGAGCTTTCACTCTCAACTCGTGCTTGTCTCCTCCAAACCAGTTCAGCGATGCAACAGTGGTTCTCTGTTTTTTTGCGTAAGTGCCCAATAAATTATCTTCAATCCAATTTAACCAATTATCTTCCTTGCTATGGTGGTACATCAAACTGAAGCTAAGATTATCCCTTGGCGCAAAATCAGCCATAGCCATATAAGAAGTTTGAAACCCCAATGCCGAAGACATCCATTGAGTCCCCTTTTCTCTATTGACTTGGAAGACATAATTAAAGAATTCTTTTGAAGGGCCCATAAATTGCAGCATGGTTCCATAATTCTCAGGTTTCTTAATGTAAGGTGAAGCAAGACTATCCCTAGTTATCCAGAAATCTTTACTAGAAGTTCTATAAAAATTTGTGAATTCAATATTAGTAGTATTTCTAAAACTACCTTTGTAAGTTAGATACGTAGACACACCTGCTTTATCTAGATCTGCATTGGCCTCATACGAAAACCCGAGCTCAAATGCATTTGAAAGAAAGATAGATGAATCATCGTAGTCTGAAAACTTTAAACCATTCTGGTTGCCAACAAAAAGCCAATTATTTATCATTTGATAACCCATATCAGATATATCTATTTCTTCATCAAAGAAGAAAATTCCCATATCATGCCATCTTCCTTTTCTAGGAGAGGCTGTTAGTCTAAATCTAAATGCATCTCCTGATTTCTTGGCTCCATCCAATCCTTGATCAACGTTTGAGGTCATATAAATCGAATCTATCCTCACTTTATCCGTAGGTCTATAGGTCAAATCTACTGAATGTACATCAGCTTCTCTATCAAGAACGGGTCTTTGCGTATAAGTACCCAGATAACCTATAGAATAATTATCAGAATTCTTTCTAGTCCTCACCGCATAAAAATCTCTTCCTTGACTAAATTCTGTATCAGCCTCTGAAGCTCCTAGAAAACCAAAATCTAGGAATTCATCTTGTTGTGTATACCTTATAGCGTAGTCTATGTCAGAAATGCCAACTTTGCCCAACTCACAAGCATTCTCCGTAGCACCAGAGTATTTAGAACAATTATAATCTGGGGCAGCTCCGATTCTCCTGGTATTGATGAGATAAAAGAACCTATAGCCTTTTACATCAAACAAAGAATGGTTCTCTGAAAAGAAAGGTCTTTTATCTGAATAAAAGGTTTCACTTGACGAGAAGTTGACCACGAGCTCATCGCTTTCAACTTGTCCAAAATCAGGATTTAACGCTACGTTTAGTTGTTTACCTGAGTCAATTTTCCAAAATATTTCTGCTCCAACTTTAGTGTCTAGATCTTCCAGAATTCTATTTTCAGTGACATTAATAAATGGGAAAAAATCTAACTTAGAAACACTATAATTTTTAAATTCAAATTCATGAAAAAGAGACATAAATTTCTCTTGCCTTGGGTTTCCTTTTATCGAGGTATTGACTCTAAATTCTTCCCTTACCATTCTCCAAAAAGATAATTTTACCTTTCTTATATCTCCCTTCTGAGACTTCATTGGAGCAATACTCCAAGGAATAAACATCTCAGCAAACCATGCATCTCCCTCTATATGAGTGGCTGAATCCCAATCCGCATCCCAGTCAAAGTTAGCTTCATTCTCATTTCTATAAATGCCGTCACTTACAGAACCTCCAGCAGAAATGGTAAAACCATAAGCGGTAAGACCATCGCCATCAAAATCTATGGCTAAACCAGCTTTATCGGCATTTGCCATTTCATCATCTCGTTCATGCTTATTCGCACGTATTGATTCTTTTGCCTGCTCATTAATAAAACCGAAATACATTCCTTTCTCGTCTTGATGAATTAAGACTTTCTGAAAATGTTTTGGCTCCGCTAAAGAAAATGGCATTGATTCATAGTACTTGGTCCACTCTCTAGCAGAAGACCAATCCGCATCATCTAAAACACCATCAATCTTGATATCTACTGAATAAACTGGCAATGTAAAAAAGAAAGAGACTGTTAAGAAGAGGTAGGAAAAAAGACTTAGCTTCCGATGCAAGATATTTACTCCTAAAAATGAAGTGCTATTCTAAAGCTAGGATAGAGAAACACAAGCAGTGAATATGTCCTTACTGATATGTAAGAACATGCTTTTATTAAAAAGTTATTTTAGAATCTATATCTAAGTTTTATAGTGAAATTATCACCCTGAGGGTCATTCCAAGGCCTTTTATACAGTTCACTCAAACTGTCTTCGGTGTCATCAGCAACAATGCGACCTCCTTTTGTATAAA
>LWDU01037762.1_pt1 | contig 11432 bp, 14 predicted proteins | sample 727161 | NCBI WGS metagenome assembly LWDU01 (sample SAMN04566230, study PRJNA314399) | hydrothermal vent metagenome | isolation source: deep sea hydrothermal plume seawater | place: Mexico: Gulf of California, Guaymas Basin | collected 2004-07-11 | reverse complement strand
CAGCCCCCAGGGCGTACCGTTGGGCGCACCCTATGGCGACTCTCACCCTCCCCACCGCCGCGATGCCGACATTGATGGCGCCCCACGCCGCGGACTGGATCCCGAACGCGCGCCCGACCCGCTGGCGGTCAGCGTCGGAGAGCGCGACGAGCGCGAGGCCGCCCACCACGTTCGCGGCGCCCCACGCCCCGACGCGCCAGAGGTGCGCCCCCTGGTCCGCCCGGAGGGACTCGGAGAGCGCCACGACGGGCTCGGGCTCGGCCACCTGCGCCGCCAGCGCGCCGGGGAAGAACAGGAGGAGAGCCGCGGCGGCGCGACACACGGGCACGCGGCGGACGTTGGTCGGTAGCATCGGTCTGTATTGCCGGGAGGCGAGGATGCCTCCGCCCCACCCCCCGTTCCCATGACGCTCGGCCGCCTCTTCCTCCTGTTCGTCCTCGTGCCCCTCGCGGACCTCTCGCTCCTCGTCTGGGCCGGCGGCCGCATGGGATTCCTCCCGACGGTCGCGCTCGTGGTCCTGACGGCAGCGGTCGGTTCGTGGCTAGCGCGGCGCGAGGGCGTCGCGGCGTGGCAGCGCGTGCAGAAGAAGCTCACCACCGGCGCGATGCCCGGCCCCGAGGTCCTGGACGGCTTCATCATCCTCGTCGCGGGCGTACTCCTCCTCACGCCGGGCTTTCTCACGGACATCGTCGGCATCCTGGGCCTCTTGCCGCCCACCCGCGCGCTGTTCCGCGGCGCCCTCTCCTCACGCCTCCAGTCGGCGATGGAGCGCGGGACCATCCGCGTCTCCGGCTTCGGCCCGATGAACCCGATGGGGCCCGGCGCTCCGATGGGCGGCTTCGGAGCGCCGCCGCCAGCGCCCGGCGTGGAAGACGCCGAGGTCGTAGAGGAGACCTCGCGCCCGCTCCGTGACGGCCCGCGCGAAGGCGCGTCGAGCGCGGCGTGAAGAGGGGGCGCGGTCGGGCCCGGCCGAGAACAGCCCCCAGGGCGTACCGTTGGGCGCACCCTATGGCGACTCTCACCCTCCCCACCGCCGCCCGTCTCCAGGTCCGCCGAGCCCGCCGCTCCGCCGCCGCCGTCCCCTCCGGGGTCTGGTACATGGTGGTGGCGGCCCTCGCCTTTAGCGCGATGAACGCGCTGGTGAAGGCCGTCGCCGCGGAGTTGCCCACGATGGAGATCGTCTTCGCGCGGACGGTCCTGATGGGCCTCCTGACGCTCGGGATGCTGAAGCGTGCGGGCGTGAGCCCGATCGGCACCAACCACCGGCTGCTGTTCGCCCGCGGGGCCATCGGCGCGACGGCGCTCAGCCTGCTCTACACGATCCACTACACCGCGCCGGTCTGGACGGCGCTGACAGCGGCGTTTTTCCTCCGCGAGCGGATCGGCCCGTGGGTGATCGCGGGGACCGTGGTGTCGCTGGCAGGCGTGATGATGATCGCGCAGCCGCAGTTCCTCTTCGGCGGCGCCGGTCTCGACCCGCTGGCGGTCGGCGCGGCCGTGGTGGCGAGCCTGCTGGCGGGCAGCGTCTACACCATCGTGCGGAAGCTCCGTGAGACGGACCACCCGCTCGTCATCGTGCTCTCCCTCGCGTGGGTCGGCGCGCTCGGTTCCGCGCCGTTCGTGCTCCTCGGCGGGTGGACGTGGCCGAGCGGGACGGCGTGGGCGCTGCTCCTCGCTCGCCACGCAGATCGGGCAGGTGTACCTCACGAAGAGCCTCCACCTGCTCCCGGCCGGGCGCGCGACGGCCATCGGCTACGTCCAGATCGTCTTCGCCTTCGGCCTCGGGGTCGTGTTCTTCGGCACCATCCCGAATGCGTGGAGCCTCCTCGGCGCCGGGCTCGTCCTCGCGTCCGTCCTCTTGCTCAGCCGCCGCCAGCGCGCGGCGTAACCGAGCGTCCCGGCCGGCCCGTGGAGGACCGACCGGGGACCAGTTAGACGTCGAGGTCCTCCACTTCGGCCGCGTGTTCCGTGATGAACTGGAAGCGCGGCGCGGCGTCCTTCCCCATCAGGTCCGAGATCGTCATCTCGGTCGCCACGCGGGCGTCGTCCGGGATGGAGACCTGGAGCAGGCGGCGGCGCTCGGGGTCCAGCGTGGTCTCGTGGAGCGTCTTCGGCATCATCTCGCCCAGCCCCTTGAACCGCTGGATCTCCGGCGTGGAGCGGGGGTGCTTCTTCTTCAGCTGGCGGAGGATCTTGTCGCGGTGCCCCTCGTCCAGCGCCCAGTGCGTCTCCTTCGCCGCGTCGATGCGGAAAAGCGGCGGCTGGCCGATGTAGACGTACCCGCCGTCGATGAGCGGCCGGAGGTAGCGGTAGAAGAACGTCAGCAGCAGCGTCGCGATGTGGTGCCCGTCGCTGTCGGCGTCCATCAGGAGGATGACCTTGTGGTAGCGGAGCTTCGCGAGGTCGAAGTCGTCGCCCAGCCCGCAGCCGAGCGCGTCCACGATGTCGGAGAGCTCCTTGTTGCCCATCACCTTGGAGCGCGCCGCCTGCTCCGCGTTGAGCACCTTTCCGCGAAGCGGGAGGATGGCCTGCGTCAACCGGTCGCGCCCCTGCTTGGCAGAGCCGCCAGCCGAATCACCCTCGACGATGAACAGCTCGGACTCCGTCGGGTCCGTGGAGGAGCAGTCCGCCAGCTTGCCGGGGAGGTTGAGACGGTGGCTGACCGCGCTCTTGCGCCGCACGTTCTTGGCGGCCGCGCGCGAGGCCTGCCGCGCCTTCGCCGCCTGGATGATCCGCGCGACGATCCCCTCCGCCGTGCTGGGGTGGCCGTTGAGGTACTGCTCGAACTCCGTGCGGAACGCGCCGCTGACCGCGGACCGCGCCTCGGGGTTGTTGAGCTTCTCCTTCGTCTGCCCCTGGAACTGAGGGTCCACGTGGTACAGGTTCACCACGGCCACCATGCCCTCCCGGATGTCGTCGGCGGTGATGTCCAGCTTCCGCTGCCCGAGGTCGTGCGTCTCGATGTAGTTGCGGATGGCCTTGGTGACGCCGTCCTTCAGCCCCTGCTCGTGCGTGCCGCCATCGCGCGTGGGGATGCCGTTGACGAAGGAGACAATCTTCTCCTTCGGCGACTCCGTCCAGACAAAGCAGAGCTCGGTCCGGAGGCCGTCCTCCAGTTCGTCCTGGCGGAGCAGGAACGGGTCGGGGTGGACGCGGCGGGTGTTCTCCTGCCCTACGAGGTGGTCCAGGTACTCCGCGATGCCGCCCTCGTGGTGGAACTCGATCCGCTCCCCGGCCGCCTCGTCCTTGAAGACGATCCGGAGCGCGCCGTTGAGGTACGTCTTGACCTCCAGGTTGTCCTTGATCGTCTGCGCGTCGAAGGCGACGCGGTCGAAGATCTCCTCGTCCGGCGTGAACGTGATCGTCGTGCCCGTCCCGCGGACGTTCCGCCTGACCGTCTTCAGCTTGCCGACGGGGAGCCCTCGCGCGAACCGCTGCTCGTACAGCTTCCCGTCGCGCTTGACCTGCGCGACGAGCGACGTGGAGAGCGCGTTCACGACCGAGGAGCCCACGCCGTGCAGGCCGCCCGAGGTGATGTAGCTGGAGCCGTCGAACTTGCCGCCCGCGTGGAGCGTGGTGAGGATGACCTCCAGAGTGGAGACCTTCTTGGTGGGGTGCTTGTCCACCGGGATCCCGCGGCCGTTGTCCGTCACGGAGACCGTCTTGCCATCCTTGTGGAGCGTGACCTCGATGAGCGAGGCGTAGCCGTTGGTCGCCTCATCGACCGCGTTGTCCACGATCTCCCAGATGAGGTGGTGGAGCCCGGCCTTGCCGGTGCCACCGATGTACATGCCGGGGCGCTTTCGAACGGGCTCCAGGCCCTCGAGAACCTGGATGTCGGCGCCGGTATAGGTCGTTTCTGCCATGGTGCGGAGCGTTTCGCGCAAGCTAACAGGGGGCCGCTGTCAGCGACGTGTCACGCCGTAGCTCCCGGCTGGCGGTCTCTGCCGGCGGGCGCCGGCGACGAACGAGGCTCCGGCGGTACCATCCCGCATCCTCTCCGAACGGAACGCCTGATGGACGCTCTGAACCGCCCCACCGCCCTCGTGACTGGCTCCAGCAGCGGCATCGGGCGGGCGCTGGCGGAGCGCCTCGCCGCCGAGGGCTGGCGGGTACTTGTGCACGGCCGGAACGCGGAGCGCCTCCAGGCCACTCTGCACAACCTGGACGGAAACGGCCACGAGGTCTTCCGAGCCGACATGGCGGACCTCGACGCCGTCCGCCAGCTCGCCACGGACGTGGAGGCCGCGAGCGATCGCCTGGACGTGCTCGTCCACAACGCGGGCGGCCTTTTCCCCTCGTTCCAACCGTCGGCGCAGGGCGTGGAGATGACGGTCGCGGTGAACGCGCTCGCGCCATGGGTGCTGACCGAGGCGCTGCGGCCTCCCCTCCGGCAGACCGCAGACACGACGGGCGGGGCGCGCATCGTGGTGGTCTCCAGCGACGCCCACCGCGGCGGCTCGCGTCCGCCTGCGGATCCCGATGCACTCGCCGAGGCGTCCCGCCAGCCGGTCCGGCCGTACACGCCGTTTACGGCCTACTTCCGCTCCAAGCTTGCGACGACTGCCTGGGCGCTCGAACTCGCGCGGCGGCTGGAGGGCTCCGGGATCACGGTCAACGCCTGCCACCCTGGCCTCGTCAGCACGGGCGTGTTCGCGGGGATGGGCCGCGTCGCGGAGATCGTCGCGAAGGCGTTCTCGCCGCTCTACCTCACGCCGGAGAAGGGGGCGCGAGCGCCGTTCCTCCTCGCGACGGACCCGGCGTACGCGGAGCGAACCGGTCGCTACGTGGTCCAGAGCGTGGTGCGGGCGCCGCGCGAGAAGGCGCCCTCCAGCCTGTCGCGGGATCCCGAGGTGGGCGCCGTCGTGTGGGACGCTCTCGCTCGCCTCGCGGCCTCATAGCCATGTCGTTGCCCGCCAACCCCGATGCCATCCCTCAGGCCTTCGCCGATGCCTGGAACGCCCGCGACCCCGACGCGCTAGCGGCGCTGTTCGACGAGGACGCGACGTTCGTCAACGTCGTGGGCCTGTGGTGGCACGACCGCTCGTCCATCCGCGAAGCGCACGCGTACGGCCTTCGCGAGCTGTTCTCGGAGTCCACGCTGCGGGTCGGGCGGCGCGTCGTGAAAGACCTCGCGCCGGGCGTCGCTCTCGTGCAGGCGCGGATGCGGCTGGACGGTCAGACCGCCGTCGGGGGCGTCCGCCAGCCGGGCGTGCGGCACACGGTCTTCTCGTTCGTCGCGCGGGAGACCGCCGCGGGCTGGCGGTGCGCATCGGCGCACAACACGGACGTGGTCGCGGGTGCCGAGACGCACGTCCGCGATGCCGAGGGGCGGTTGCTCGACGCGGACTACCGCTCGGGCCGGGTGTCCTCGTAGAACGGGTTGGCCTCGGGCGCGTCCAGCCCGAGGTACATCCGGCTCATGCGGACGTAGTGCGCGGCGTTCGCGCGGTTCCGCTCCACCTCGTCGTCGGTCAAGAGTCGAACGGCTTTCGCGGGCGACCCGATGACGAGCGACCGCGGCGGCACGACGGTGTTCATGGTCACGAGCGCCCCCGCTCCCACGAGCGAGCCCTCGCCGATCACCGCGCCGTCCAGCACGACCGCGCCCATCCCGATCAGCACGTCGTCTTCGATGGTGCAGCCGTGGACGACGGCGTTGTGCCCGACGGTCACGCCCGCCCCAATCTGGCACGGGTGCGTGCCACGCGAGACGTGGACGGTCGCGTTGTCCTGCACGTTCGAGCCCGCGCCGACCTCGATCCAGTGCACGTCGCCGCGCAGGCTGGCGCCGAACCAGATGCTCGCGCCATCGCCGAGCGTGACGTCGCCCACGACGGCGGCGGAATCCGAGACGTAGACCTCGTGACCGAGGCGGGGGGAGCGACCGAGAAACGAGTCGAGCATGGGATCACGTAGGGAGTGGGCCCCGCGACGGCCGCGGGCTGGCGGAAGATCCGAGCGGGGAAACCGCAGCGGGCGGCGAATTCCGCCTCCCGGAACGCGACCACCGCCCCGAACCCCACCCGGGCCGCCGCGTTGCACCTCCTCCCCTCCCCACCTGCCTGTCTCTCCGTGCCCGACATCGACGTGTCCCGCTCCCACACCCTCGGCCTCGACGGGGCCCGCCGCGCCGCCGATGCCGTCGGCCGCCAGCTCCGCGAGGACCTCGGCGCCACGACGGAGTGGAGCGGCGACGCCCTCCGCGTTCGAGGCCGCGGCGTCAAGGGCGAGATCGCGGTGTCGGACGCCGTCGTGCGTGTGACCGCCTCCCTTGGCCTCCTCGCGCGCCCGTTCCGCAACACGCTCCAGCGCGAGATCGAACAGCAGCTCGACCGCACCCTCTCTCAACCCGCCTGACCCATGCGCGCCGTCCAGCAGTTCGTCCTCGACCGCCTCTACCCCCGCGCTCTCGACGGGCTCCCCGGCCTGGGGACGCCCGACGAGTTCGCCGCCCGCTTCCACGACGAAGCGGATTCGCCTCGCGAACGAGGCGAGAAGCTCGTCCGCGCGCACATCGCGCTTTCCTCGGCCACGGGCTTCGCCAGCGGCCTGGGCGGATGGCTCACGCTCCCCATCACGCTTCCCGCGAACATCGGCGGGGTGGCGCTGCTGCAGCTCCCCATGGCCGCGAGCGTCGCAGCCCTCGCCGGTAAGCAGCCCTCCGATGGCTTGGTGCGCTCCCGCGTGATGGAGTGCCTGATTGGCGCATCTCCGAACCCGGAGGAAGGCCCCGTCCGCGACGCGGAGCAGGAGACCATCGACCGCATCGGGCTGAAGCTGGCGGAGAAGGGGCTGAACACGGCGCTCTCGCTCGTGGGAAGCGCCGCCTCGTGGGGCGCGCGGACCGCCGCGAAGAGCGTCGTCCGCAGGCGGATCCTGCGCGGCGTCCCGCTTGTGGGGGGCGTGATCGGCGCGTTTTCCGATGGGTTCACCACCCGGCAGGTCGCCCGCAACGCCCTGGACATGTTCCTGGACGACGGCGGCCTCCGCGAGCCCTCTGACTTCCCCCCCGCTTCCGGCGATGGCATCCCGGAAGACACCCCCGCCCCAGAACCCTCGCGCCCTTCGGAGGCGTGACCCTTCCCCTCTGACCTTCCCTTTCATGGACCCCCTTCCCACCGAAACCCACAACGCGGAACTCCGCGCCACGATTGACGAGATCGAGCTCGGCCTCACCCAACTCCCGCTCTCCAAAGGCGTCAACCGCATCGACGACTGGAAGCGGGAGATCGAGGCGACCGAGCGCGAGGACCTCCGGCCCATCGCAGACGCGCTCGGCGAGTTGCACGAGTCCCTGACGGGCGAGGGCGTCAACGGCGCGACGGTCGGCGCCCTGCTCGTCCGCCTCGGCCAGATGACCGAAGCCAGCGCCGAGAGCGCGGAAGACGCACTCCAGAGCGGCCTCAAGCGGCTCGGCTCCCTCCTCCGCCACGCGGGCTCTGCCCTCGCCGGCAACGACTCCGACGACGCCTGAGCCATGACTGGAACGACTCCCAACTCTCACCTCGAAGCGCTGGACCAGACCGAAGCCGGTCTGAGCGGCGGCATCACCGGCCTCACGCCCAGCGCCGCGCTCGGCCTCATCGAGCACTGGCGGACCGAGTGCGCGAACGCGACCGACGCCGACCTCGGCGAGGTCTCCGCCGGCCTCGGCCGGCTGGCGGACCTTCTCGGCGCGGACCGCCTGGACGGACGCGCCATTGGCGAGACCCTCCGCGGGCTTTCTGAGACCACGACGGCCGCAGCCGCCAGCGCGGTGGACGAGCGGATGACGCCGCGGCTCGAACGCCTCGGGACGCTCCTCGCCTCCGCCGCCCGCACCCTCGGTTCCTGACCGAGCCCTGCCCCGGGGCTCCGGGGCCTTCCCTTCTCACCTCCCCTCTTCCCATGTCTGACAACGCCGACCGCCCCGACGAGATCGAGGGCATCTCCACAGAGACCACCGCGACGCCCGGCGACCCCGAACTCCGGAGCGCCAACCTCGCACCCGACCTCTCCGACGACGACGCGTCCGATGCGGACGTCACGGACGCGGAGCCGGGTGACGACACCCCCGGTACCGCCCTGAATCCCCACTAGGCGACGCGCAGCGGGGCGTGCCGATCTTGAGACGGTTCCCCGACTGAGTCTCATGCGCACGCTCCCGCTCCTCGTTCTTCTCGCGGCTCTCCCGCTCGCCGCCTGCGATTCCACGGAACCCCTCGTGGAATGCTCGGACTGCGAAGCCCCGCTGATCGACCCCGACACCGTCGATTTTGACGAGGTCGCTGAGGTCGATTTCGACCGATACGTCCGGGCCATCCTCGTGGGGCGCGATGCGCTCTCGCCCGTCGAGACCGACGGCGAAGCCGACCCGGAGTCCGTCACCTACGACGCCGTTCTGGAGGCGGGCCCGAGCATGACGCTCGTGCCGTACGACGCGGACGCGAGCCTGCTCATCCGCCGGCAGTGAGGACCCGCTCCCCAACCTCCGCCGCCTGGAGGACGACGAGGTCCGCTACCTCCGCCGCTGGATCGAGGCCGGCGCTCCGGACGCGAGCGGCACGCCCGCCTACGCCGACGCCGAGGCGCTCCTCTACGTCTGCAACCAGCTGGCGGGCCGCGTCAGCATCGTCGATGTGGACCGCCAGCGGGTCATCCGCAACGTCTACTTCGAGGAACTGGGCCAGCCCGCAGATGCGAAGCCGCACCACGTGATCGCGCAGCCGGACGGCACCGCGTGGTACGTCGCGCTGATCTCCGGCGACGGCGGCGGCTCCGTACTGAAGATGAGCACGGACCTCGCGATGGATCCCGCCAGCGGAGTGAGATCCCGCCCGCCGGTGATGGCACGTTCCAGAAGCCGGGCATGCTGGCCTTTGACGAGGTCACGCCGCGCCTCTTCGCGGGCCGCTCCTTCTCCGCCGACCCGCTCTCGTCCGGCATCGGCCGGTTCGACCCGAGCACGCTGGACTTCGAGACCATCGAGACGCCGGACGTGCACCCGCACGCGCTGGAGGTCTCCAACGACGGCCGGTTCATGCTCACGGCCGCCCTCACCGCGACGGACGGCAACACGAACGCCTACGTCTTCGACGCCGCGACGGGCGACCTCGTAGACCTGGAGCCCATTCCAGGCGCGCTCGCGTTCGTCCACTACGCCGTCTCTCCGGACGGCGAAACCGTCGTCCTCACCTCGCAGCTCGGCGGCGCGCTCTACGTGTTCGACTTCGACACCGCCGGGGGCGACCTCACGCTCCGCGGCTCCGTCCCGACGGGCGAACAGCCGTGGCACCCCGTGTTCTCGCCGGACGGCTCGCGCGTGTACGTCCCCAACCGGATGACCAACGACGTGGCCGTGGTAGACCCCGCCGCCCTCTCGGTCGTCCAGACGTTCGAGAACCCTGAGGGCGGTCCGTTCTCGCAGCCGCACGGCAGCGCGATCTCAGCGGACGGCGGGACGCTCTTCGTCTCCAACCGCAACTTCGTGATGCCCATGATGAACATGGCGCCCGCCGCCTCGGGCCACGAGGGGATGGATCACAGCGGCATGGACCACGCGGAGATGGATCACGACAGCATGTCCGCCATGGAGATGCCCGCCATCAACTGGACGCCGCCGGTCCGCTTCCTCGCCGATGGCGAGGCCGAGTCCGCCGATCTCTACGGCAACGTCGCCATCATCGACACCGCCACGGGCGAGGTCCGCGCCGTCCTGACGACGGGCCGGTGGGCGTCGGGCCTCGCGCTCTACGACCCGCGGTAGCGACCGCCAGCCGCTGGCGCCGCCGCTGAGCGCGGCCCGGCTCCACAGAATCCGCGCATCCGAGGGCGCCCCTGCGGCGTACCTCCCGTCTCCGCCCGCCTCGGTCTGTCCCCGGACGCACCGAGGCGGGCGGACTCGCCTGTGGAATCAACGCCCCCCGATATGGAATCCCTCGCCGTCCCCGCTGCCGAAGTGGACGCCTCCACCCTCACCCCCCGCCGCATCGTCGCCGAACTGGACAAGTTCGTCGTCGGGCAGGACGCCGCGAAGCGGGCCGTCGCGGTCGCGCTGCGGAACCGCTGGCGGCGGCTGCGCGCGCCGGAGGGCATGCGCGACGAGATCACGCCCGCCAACATCATCATGATCGGGCCGACGGGCGTGGGCAAGACCGAGATCGCTCGGCGCCTCGCGAAGCTGACCGGCGCGCCCTTCGTCAAGGTGGAGGCCACCAAGTTCACCGAGGTCGGCTATGTCGGCCGCGACGTGGAGAGCATGGTCCGCGACCTCGTAGACCTCGCCGTGACGCAGGCGAAGGAGGCGCAGGCCGTCCGCGTGCAAGACAAGGCCCGCGAGCATGCCGTCGAACGTGTGCTGGACCTCCTCCTCCCCTCCTCCAAGCCGAAGAAGCCCATCGGGATGCCAGGCCTCGGCTTCCCCACCCCGATGCCGGAGTCCGAGGCCGCGAGCGAGATGGACGACCCCGGCGGCAAGACGCGCGAGCGCTTCCGCGAGATGCTCCATCGCGGCAGCCTGGACGAGCGCGAGGTGGAAGTGGACGTGACGCTGGACAAGACCACCAACCTCCAGATGTTCGGCCCGATGGGCATGGAGGAAATGGGCATCAACCTCCAGGAGATGCTCGGCGGGATGGGCAAGAAGCGGCAGAAGCGCCGCGTGAAGGTCCCCGAGGCGCTCGACCTCCTCACGCAGGAAGAGGCGCAAAAGCTGGTCGACCAGGAAGCCGCGCGCGCCGAGGCCCTTCAGCGCGTGGAGCAGGCCGGCATCGTGTTCATCGACGAGATCGACAAGGTGGCGGGCGGCTCGCGCTCGCAGGCGGGCGGCTCCGGGCCAGACGTCTCGCGCGAAGGCGTGCAGCGCGACCTCCTCCCCATCGTGGAGGGCTCGACGGTCATGACCAAGCACGGCGCGGTCAAGACGGACCACATCCTGTTCATCGCGAGTGGCGCGTTCCACGTCTCCAAGCCCGCCGACCTGATCCCGGAGCTTCAGGGCCGCTTCCCGATTCGCGTGGAGTTGGACTCGCTCACCGAGGCTGACTTCGTCCAGATCCTGACCGAGCCGGAGAACGCGCTGACGAAGCAGTACGGCGCGCTCTTCGCGAGCGAGGGCGTGGAGCTGGCGTTCACGCCCGAGGCCGTGCAGGAGGTCGCCCGCATCGCGGCGCAGGTCAACGCGGAGGTAGAGAACATCGGCGCGCGCCGGCTCCACACCATCCTGACCACGCTGCTCGAAGACCTCCTCTTCGACCTCCCGGACGGCGACCACGGCGAGCGCATCGAGATCAGCGCCGAGACGGTCCGCCAGCAGCTGCAGGACATCGTGGAGGACCGCGACCTCAGCCAGTACGTGCTGTAGGCACCGGCGCGCCTCGCGGTAGGTTCGCGCCATGCCAGTCCGTCTCCGCCCCCTCTCCGCCGTCCGCTCCGATGCCCTCGCGCTGTGG
>LWDU01033717.1_pt1 | contig 11433 bp, 17 predicted proteins | sample 727161 | NCBI WGS metagenome assembly LWDU01 (sample SAMN04566230, study PRJNA314399) | hydrothermal vent metagenome | isolation source: deep sea hydrothermal plume seawater | place: Mexico: Gulf of California, Guaymas Basin | collected 2004-07-11 | reverse complement strand
TTATCTACAACTGGAGGATAATGAAAAATTTAAAAGTAGTTAATCAAGATGAATTAAAAGACTGGGCAGAAAATTTATTTAAGAAAAATTCTTTTAATATGGTTGATGTTTCTTCAAAAAAAGAAACTTTTAGAAGAGCTCTTGCTTCTGGAACAATATCTGTTGGGGAAAAGGTTTTTAACATGATTAAAAATAATGAAATGCCAAAAGGAGATCCTGTTAGTCTTGCTGAAGTTTCTGCTGTTTTGGGAGTAAAAAAAACAAGCGAATTAATTCCTTTATGTCATCCCCTTCCAATAGACCACACTGCAACTAAAATTATTATGCACGAAGAAGATTTTTCTCTAGAAGTATTTTGTGTAGTTTCGGCAGTTGCAAAAACAGGAGTGGAGATGGAAGCAATTATGGGAGTTAATGCAGCGCTAATTACTATTTATGACTTAAGTAAAATTGTAAATCCACATCTTAAAATTGATAATGTTAAATTATTAATTAAAGAAGGTGGAAAGAGCGGATTATGGACAAATCCAGATGGACTTCCTAAATTTTTAGAAAATATTTTTTGATTATGAAAGTTAAACTTGAACTATTTGGTGCAAGTAGAGATTTAAGCAACAAAGACTTTTTAGAATTTAATATTGAAGAAAAAATTTCAATTAAAGATTTCAAGAAAAAAATAATTAATTATGTAAATGAAAAGTTTAAAGGAAATGAAAATTATAAAAAAATAATTGAGACTTCAGCTTTTTGTTCAGAAGATAATAATATTATTTCTGAAAATTATAAAATTACTAAAGATCAGAAAATTGGAATTATTCCTCCTATAGGAGGTGGTTGATGCTTCATACAAAAATAATAGATCTTAAAAAAGAAAAAATTGAAGTTAAAAAAGCTGAAGATTTTATATCTTCATCTAAATTTGGCGCTTCATTAATTTTCAAAGGAACTGTAAGAGAAAATAATGAAAATAAAAAAGTAACAGGAATTACATACGATAGTCATGATGCAATGGTGATTAAAAGTTTTGAAGAAATTTATAATGAAGTAGATCAAAAATTAAAAATAAAAGATAAAGCAGTTTATATTGAACATGTAAAAGGCTATGTGGGATTAAGTGAAATAAGTATCATCATTGCAGTTGCTTGTCCTCATAGAGTAGAAACTTATATTCTTTCTAGATATATAATTGAAGAAATTAAGAAAAGATCTCCTATTTGGAAAAAAGAACATTATGAAAATGAAGAAAGTGAATGGCTAAAAGGAAATCCAATCCAGGCTAACTAAAATCTTTTTTATAATCAAAATCCTTAAAAATTTTATCAGATGAAACTTTTATAAAGTTTGTATTCTTTTTTAATCTTTTGACCATAAATTTAGCTCCAACATCACCTTTAATTTTTCTAAATTTACTTAATACCGAAATATCAAAACCTATTGGATTACCTACTATATTTTTGAATTTTAATGCGTGAACTAAATTTTTTCGTTTAAGAATGGAGTTGTAAATTTTATTAATATCTGAAGTTTTTATAAAAGGCATATCAGATTGAATAATTATAAATCCGTTGTCTTTTTTTGATATTTTTCTTAATCCAACCTTAATTGATGAAGACATTCCTAATCCAAATTTCTTATTTATTACAAATATATTTTTTTTATTTTTCTTAACTATTTTTTTTATCTCTTTATTTTGATAGCCAAGAACTATTACAATTTTTTTTACTTTGCTTTTAATCAATGTTGTTAGCGAATGATTAATTAAAGGTTTATTTTTAAATTTTTTAATTAATTTATTTTCACCTTTTAATCTTTTAGATTGACCTGCAGCTAAAAGTATTGCTTTAATCATTTTTTAATCTCCAATTAAATGGTGTGATAATATTCTTGTTTGTTTTTCAATTCTATGTTCAAACAAATAAAGACCTTGCCAAGTTCCAAGGATTAGCTTTTTGTTTTTTAAACTTAAAGTTAATTGATTATTAGTAAGTGCAGATTTTATATGCGCGGGCATATCATCTTTGCCTTCAGTAGTATGTTTGTATAAATTTGTGTCCATAGGTACTAATTTGTGAAAAAAATTTTTAAGATCATATAATACATCTGGGTCTGCATTCTCTTGAATAACTAAAGAAGCGCTAGTATGGAGTATATTAACATTTAAAATACCATTTTGAATTTTTTGTTTATCAATCCAATCTAAAGTACTTTCAGTAAAATTATAAAAATCTTGTCCATTGGTTTTAATTTTTATTTCTCCAAATACTTGTTTCATTTTATTTTTTGTAAGTTTCAGATACTAGTTGAGCAATAATAGACAAAGCTATTTCTGGAGCAGATCTTCCACCTAGTTTAATGCCTATTGGACCATGTATTAAATTAATTTGCTCCTTGCTAAAGCCTGCATCTTTTAATCTTTTACATCTATTTTCATGAGTCTTCTTACTGCCTAACGCTCCAATGTAATAAAATTTTTTATTAAGCGCATGTTGCAATGCTGGATCATCTATTTTGGGATCATGAGTTAATGCAATTAGAGCAGAATTTTCATTTGTTTCTATTTCTTTAAAAGCTTCATCTGGCCATTTATTAATGATTTTCATATCTGGAAATCTTTGTTCGGATGCAAAATAACCACGAGGATCAATAATAAAAATTTCGAAGTTCAAACTTTTTGCAAAATCTACAAGATATTGAGCTATATGAACCGCACCCACAATGATAACTTTTATAGACCTAATATATGTTTCAACAAATATTTCTGTGTTTTTTATTACTCCGTTTTTTTTTGATTTAAAAAAATTTTCGATCTGTTCTTTATGATTTTCAAATTCCTCACTTAATGATTTTCCAGGTTCGTATATTTCACTTAAACTATTTTCAAGATTAGTAACAATGGCAAATTCTGTTTTTGTAGCTTTTTTTTTAATTATTTCTTTAAGCTGAGACTGTTTCATTTAAACTATAAAGAAATGATAAATTAACAGTCCAATAATTAAACCTTTGATAAAACTTATCCAAAGTAAACCATAATCGGATACGTTTAAAAACTTTTTCCACCAATTTATATATTTTTTATGTATTTCAATCATATTTTTTAATTTATCTGTTCTAAGTAAACCGCTATTTCTCCACCGCAAGCTAATCCCACTTCCCAAGCACTTTCATTGGAAACTTTAAATTCAATTTTTTTACATGGTTTATTATCTTTAATTAAACCCATACATTCTCTAACTACCGCAGACTCAACGCATCCGCCAGAAACAGAGCCCGAAAAATCTCCTTTTTCGTTAACAATCATTCTGCTTCCAACTTGTCTAGGTGATGATCCCCAAGTTTGAATTACAGTTGCAAGTACAACTTTTTGATTAGTGTTTATCCAATCGTTTGCTTCTTCTAGGATTTTTTCATCAAATGAATTTTTCATTTGATAAAATATAAATGTTTACTAACAAGCCTCAACAGCTTTTTTGGCAAATACTTTAATTAAATTTGCCCTATATTCAGCTGATGCATGAATATCAGAGTTAAACCCAGAAGGATTAATTTGAACCTTCTCAACTGCTGAACTTGAAAAATTAGAATTCAATGCGCCTTCGATTTTTTTACACCTAAAAACAACAGACTCAACTCCTGTAACAGCTACATTTGATTCTTTTTTAAATTTAGCAACATATACTCCAACTATCGCGTATCTAGATGCAGGATTAGGGCATTTTTGATAACTAGATTTTTGTGGTATTTGAAATTCTATTGCTTCAATTAATTCACCTTTTTTTAAAGCTGTTTCAAACAAACCTTTAAAAAACTTAGATGCTTCAATCTTTCTATTGTTTGTATGAATAATTGCATTCAGTGCTAGACAAGCAGCTGGATAATCTGCTGAAGGATCGTTGTTTGCAATAGATCCTCCAATAGTTCCTCTATTTCTTACTTGAGGATCACCTATTCCTTCTGCTAATGCAGAAAGTGAAGGTATAGCTTTTTTAACATTCTTAGAGTTTGCTACCTCAACATGTTTTGTTGTGGCACCAATAGTAACAGATTTTCCACTAACTTTTATTCCAGATAGTTTTTTTATTCCCTTTATATCAATTATATCTTTATAGCTTGCCAACCCTAACTTCATAGAAGGTATGGTTGTCATGCCTCCGGCTAAAAAAGCTGAACTTGATGAAGAAAGTTTTGATGCTTCTTTACTATCTTTTGCTGAATGATAATTAAATGTTTTCATATTTCTCCTTATGCTGCTTTAGCGTTAGATTTTTTCATTGATTTACAAGCTTTCCAAACTTTTTCTGCAGTTGCTGGCATTGTAATTTCTTGTCCATCTAATGCATCAATAACAGCATTCATTACTGTTGGTGGTGCAGCGATTGCTCCTGCCTCACCACATCCTTTAACTCCTAAAGGATTTGATGTTGCGTGTGTACAAGTATAACCAATGTTAAACTCAGGAAAGTTATCTGCTCTAGGCATAGTATAATCCATGTATGAACCTGTCATCAGTTGACCTGTTTCATCATATTGTGTATTTTCATATAGAGCTTGTCCTATTCCTTGAGCTATACCCCCGTGAACTTGTCCCTCAACTATCATTGGGTTAACAATTCTTCCAAAGTCATCACAAGCAGTATATTTATCAAGCTTAACTTCTCCTGTTTCTGGATCTATTTCAACTTCTGCTATGTGTGTTCCTGCTGGAAATGAAAAGTTTGCAGGATCAAAAAAAGCTGTCTCTTTTAATCCCGGTTCCTCACCTTCAGGTAAAGGAGATTTAAAATCACTATCTCTTGAACCTGGTAAATATAAAGCGAAAGCAACTTCTCCAATTGTTTTCTTTTTATTTGATTTTGCAACTACAAACTCTCCATCTTTAAAATCAACTTCATCAGGACTTGCCTCTAGCATTTTAGCTGCAACTCTTTTACCTTTTTCTACAATTTTTTTACATGCATTAACAATTGCAATTCCTCCTACAGTTAAAGATCTTGATCCATAAGTTCCCATACCAAAAGTACCTTTATCTGTATCACCATGAACTATATCAATATTATCCATTGAAACTCCAAGTTCATCTGCTGCTATTTGAGCAAATGTAGTTTGGTGACTTTGTCCATGTGAGTGAGATCCGGTATATATTGTAACTTGTCCTGTTGGATTAAACCTAACTTCTGCAGACTCCCACAATCCAACACCGCATCCTAACGACATAACTGCTGCAGATGGTGCAATTCCACATGCTTCAAAGTAAGATGAAACACCTATTCCTCTAAATTTTCCTCTAGATTCAGATTCCTTTCTACGCGCTTGGAAACCATCATAGTCTGCCATTTGTTTAGCTTTATCTAAACCAGCAACGTAATCCCCTGAATCAACCGTGTGAACCAAAGTTTGTTTAAAAGGAAAACTCGTTGGAAAATTTTTCTTTCTTAACTCTGTTCTATCAATTCTTAACTCCATTGCTGCTTTTTCAACTAATCTTTCAATTGTATAAGTTGCTTCAGGTCTTCCTGCGCCTCTATATGCGTCTACTGGTGCAGTGTTTGTATATACTGCTTTAACATTTGAGTAAGCTGCAGGAATTTCATAAACTCCTGTCGCACATGGACCGAATAAATATGTTGGTGTAACCGTTCCAAATACTCTTGCATAAGCTCCAAGATTAGCAATAGTTTCATTTTTAAAACCTAAAAATTTTCCATCTTTGGTTACTGCTAGCTCGGCGTGAGTAACATGGTCTCTACCATGAGTGTCTGTTAAGAAAGACTCAGATCTTTCAGCAACCCATTTGATAGCTCTATTAATTTTTTTTGCTGCCCAACTGCATACAATATCTTCGTTATAAACATTAATTTTAGATCCAAAACCACCCCCAACATCTGGCGCAACAACTCTTAATTTATGTTCGGGAGCAACATTACCAAATGCTGACATAATTAATCTTGATAAATGTGGATTTTGACTTGTTGTATAAAGAGTAATTTCATCTGTTCCAGAATTATAGTCTGAAACGCACGCTCTTGGTTCCATAGCATTTGGAACAAGTCTATTATTTATGACATCAATAGATATTACCTTATCTGCTTTATCAAAAGCTTCTTTGACTTTTTGTCTATCTCCAAGAAGCCAATCGTAGCATAAATTTTTACCTATACCATCGTGAATGGTATCGCCTTTCATTGCATCAGCAGTACTTGTTACTGCTTTTAAAACTTTATAATCAACTTTTACTATTTCGGCTGCAGCTTTTGCTTCATCTAAACTTTCTGCAATTACTACTGCTATAGGGTCTCCAACAAAATTTACGCTGTCTTTTGCTAACGGTGGGTTAGCAGGACACTTCATTTCAGTCCCATCTTCGCTTCTAATTGCCCAGCCAGCTATTAATCCTCCAATTTTATCTGTTGCGATTTCATCTCCCGTTAAGATACTAACAACTCCTGATGCTTTTGATGCTTTAGAAATATCTAATTTTTTAATTTTTGCTCTTGCATGAGGAGATCTTACAAAAATAGCATATGTTTGGTTAGCTAGATTTATATCGGCAGTGTATCTACCTTTGCCTGTTAAAAACCTTTTGTCTTCTTTTCTCTCAACTCTTGAACCTACTAAACTTGCCATTTTTTTCTCCTTTCTTATAATTTGTTACATTTTAGTTGCAGCTTCTTTCACTGCAGCCACAATATTTTGATACCCCGTACATCTACAAATGTTTCCTTCTAACCAATCTCTAATTTCTTTGTCAGATGGTTTTTTATTATTTTGTAATAAATCAATAGCGCTCATAACCATTCCTGGTGTACAAAAACCACATTGTAATCCGTGTAATTTTTTAAATGCTTCTTGCATAGGATGCATTTTTCCATTGCTTTCCAAACCTTCAATTGTAGTTACTTTTGCTCCATCAATGTCTGCAGCTAAAGTTGTACAACTCTTTAGAGATTTGCCATTTACATGAACTACACAAGCTCCACATTGACTAGTATCACAACCAACATGGGTGCCGGTTAAATTTAGATGATCTCTTAAAAAGTTTGATAATAATGTTTGGTCTGGAACATTTTTGGTAACTTTTCTACCATTTACCTCAAGTTTTATTTCAGCCACAAGGTTCCGCCTTCCTTAATTATTTAAATTATTTTATGATTTTATTGATAGCGTAACAAGCAAAAATAATTCTACTTACACTAGAAGTTGTTATAAAAAATGTAAATAATTAGAACAATTAATGCCGCGAAAGAAAAGTATAAGTATTTTTTCTTATTATTATTTTGATTTAAAATTTTTTCATTTGTTGGAATATTTAATTCTTCAGAGATCATTTTTTCATCCTCAGCATTTGTTGAAGAAATTATTTCTGAAAATTTACCAAAAAATACATCTGCCATTTTTTTAGCAGTCATATCTATTAATCTAGAACCAACCTGTGCAATTTTACCTCCTACATTTGCTTCAACAGAGTATATTAATTCTGTTGTTCCTTCTTTTCCTTCTAATTTGACGCTGGCCTCTCCGGATGCAAAGCCAACTGGAGAATTTCCTGATCCTGTAATTTTATAACTATTTGGAGCATCAATATCTTTAAGTTGAATATCTCCTGTAAAACTTGCATTAAATGGACCAATTTTATTTTTTGCAGTTGCTGTAAATTCTGTATCAGATTTTTTTGTAAACTCTTCACACCCTGGTATTGCTTGCTTCAATATTTCTGGATTATTTAAAGCTTCCCAAACTTTTTGTTTTTCTAACTTAATTTGATATGATCCAGAAAGTTTCATAAATACTTAAATATATATATATTAATTTATATGGATGATAACATAAAAAAAGAATTACAATCTGCAGCTTTTGAAAGATTGGTAAACCATCTTAGAGAAAGAAAAGATGTTCAAAATATTGATTTAATGAATTTAGCTGGGTTTTGTAGAAATTGTTTATCTAAATGGTACAGAGAAGAAGCAGAAAAAAAAGGTATTGAAATTTCTGACCCAGATGCAAGACAACATGTTTATGGTATGCCTTATAGTGAATGGAAAAAAAAATACCAAAAATAACTACTTTTCTTTAAGCCTAGGAAATAATTCTACAAAATTACAAGGTTTATGATTTACATCCAGTTGATGAATTAAAATTTTATCCCAAGCGTCAGTTACACCTCCGGAAGAACCAGGTAAAGCAAATATATACTTTCCTTTAGAAAGAATAGCACAAGCTCTTGATTGTATGGAAGAAGTTCCCACTGTTTCTAAACTTAAATATCTAAACACTTCTCCAAAACCTGGGATATGCTTATCTGCAATTTCATTAAGAGCTTCAGGAGTAATATCTCTTCCTGTTAATCCAGTACCTCCTGTTGTTATGATTACATCAATTTCTTTTTTTTCGACCCATTGATTAAGAATTTTAATAATTTCATTCTTGCTATCTTTACAAATTTTTCTATCAACTAAATTGTGATTAGCTTTTTTAATTTTTTCAACAAGTATTGCTCCCGATTTATCTGTATCTAAAGTTCTTGTGTCGGTTACAGTTAGAAGTGCTATATTAACTTTCATAAATTTTTATATGATTATATTATCAATTTTATTTTTTGTAACTGCATTATTATATGCCAGTGTTGGATTTGGTGGTGGATCTACTTATCTTGCTTTATTGTTAATATGGAAAATTCCATATTATATTTTTCCTGTAATAGCTTTGGTATGCAATATATTTGTGGTTTCAGGAAGTAGTTTTAATTATATAAAGGCTGGAAATTTAAACTTGAAGCTATTGTTGCCTTATTTAATAGGATCAATACCTTTGGCATTTATTGGAGGCTCTTTACCAATAGAAAAAAATGTATTCGAATTTTTTTTATTTTTAGTTTTAGCTTTTGCTGGAATAATGCTGCTAATAAACTTTAGGGCATACGATGATGAAGATAAAACTTATAAAAATATTCCAATTTTTATTTCTATTCCAATTGGAGGAATATTGGGTTTTGTTTCTGGAGTTGTTGGAATAGGTGGAGGAATATTCTTAAGTCCAATTCTTTTTTTAATTAAAGCAGGAAAACCTAAACATATAGTTACTGCTGCTTCTTTATTTATTCTTATTAATTCTATTTCTGGAGTAGCTGGTCAATTAACAAAAAATATAGTTTTTAACGATCTATCGAATTACTGGTACTTATTTTTGGCCGTAATTATTGGTGGTCAAATTGGAAATTTTTTAAATTTAAAAATATTTCCAACAAAAATACTTGCTTTAGTGACATCGGGATTGGTATTATTCGTTGCTATTAGAATGGCTTATAAATTATTTATATAATGTTTATGGATAAAGATTTTTTTAAAAAAACAAGAATTCTAGATGGTGGTATGGGTCAAGAATTACTTCATAAAGGATTAAAGCCAAAAGGAACGTTATGGTCTGCTCATGCTTTAATTGATGAGGATTGCCATCAATTGGTTATTGATACTCATTTAGATTTTATAAATGCCGGAGCTGAAGTAATAGTTACCACAACATTTACTGCTCGAAGAAATAGATTAATACAAAATGATTGTGAAAAATATTTTGAAAAAATAAACATTAAAGCTGTTGAATTGGCCCAAAAAGCAAGAGATGTCTCAAAAAAAGATATTTTAATTGCCGGAGGTTTGCCCAATCAAAAACAAACCTATACTGCCGATTTAGGAAAAGACCTGGATTCAATAGAAAAAAATTTTTACGACCAGGCTAAAATGCTTAGAAATGGAATTGATTTTTATTATCTCGATGTGATGAGTAGTGGTCTTGAGTGTGAAATTGCACTCAAAGCAATTGAATCATTTAATTTACCAGTTTTAGTTGGTGTTCATCTAAGAGATAATGGTCAACTTCCTTCTGGAGAAAAGATTAAAGACATAGTTAAAAAATATAAAAATAAAAACTGGCTTGGTATTATTATGGCTTGTATTTCTCCAAAAGCATATGAAGTTGTTGCTAATGATTTGAAAAAAATAGATATAGCATATGGATTTAAGTTAAATGCATTTAAGAAAATACCAGTAGGTTATACCGTGGCTTCCAAGGATGCGTGGGGAAATGCTGGTAATCCAAACACTGTTTTAGGAACAAACGCTGATTTAAATGAGTCTAGATTCTATGAATATGCAAAAAAATTTATGGAAAACGGCGCAACAATATTAGGTGGTTGTTGCGAAATAAGACCTTCTCACATAAAAGAAATTTCTAAACTGAAGTAATTTTTTTACTATTTGATTTTTTAACAAAATAAATACCAATAATTATAGTAACAACGGCAACTAAAACCTTAGGTGTGATTATTTCTTTTAAAAATATGTAGCTTAATATTATTCCAAATATTGGTATTAAATAAGCTACTTGAGCTTGAAAAACTAACCCATTATTTTTTAAAATTCTAAATCTAAGCAACCAAGCTAAACCAGTTGCTACTACACCAAGATAAACAATTGATATTGTTGAATCTATACTTGGATTTAAATTCCATGGTTTTTCTGTTAAAGCTGTTATAGGTATTAAAAATATAACTCCCCATATTAATATTGAAGCTGTTACATTTTCATTTTTTTTATTACTTATTTTAAGAGTTAATAAACCACCTATTACATAAAAAGTTGAAGCAAAAAAAATTATTAGGGCGGATAAAAAATTATTTTCATTAATTAATATATTATCTGAAAAGAGAAAAACTATTCCTGAAAATCCTGGTAAAAAAATGAGCTAGAACCGTAGCACTTAAAGGTGTGCTTGCCATTAATATTGCAGCTAAATTACTTTGAACCTTTTGAACTCCATATGCTATTAAAAAGAAAGGAATAACTAGATTTACCATACCAATTAAAGCAAACCAATACCAATCTTTTGAAAATGCTTCAATTTTTATTTTTTTAAACAAACACAAGCCAATTACTGGGATGGCACCAAAAAAAATTCTTAAAAAAGCAATTGTAACTGGTCCATAAGAATAAGTTGCAATTTTAATATTAAAAAATGCTGACGACCATATTAAAGCTAAAATCGTAAGAAGAGTATAATCTAAAATTTTTGGTTCTCTCATTCGGATATATCTTTAACTGATCCATTTGTAATTTTGCAAAGATTTTTAAAATTAATTTTAAAAACACTATTAGGATGACCTGCGGCTGCAAATACATTTTCAAATCTTTCTAATGATTGATCTATAAAAATATCAATTTTATTTAAATGACCCACTGGAGAAACGCCCCCAATTGTAAATCCTGTTATTTCTTTTACTTGTTCAGCGTTTGCCATGCTTACATCTTTTTCATTTAATAATTTTTTTATTTTATTTAGCGAACACCTCTTATCACCAGCTACTAGACATAACAAGAATGAGCTTTTTGTTCTAAGTAGCAAGCTTTTTACGATAGAGCCAACTTCTGTTTTTAAACTTTCTGAAGC
>LWDU01043231.1_pt1 | contig 11435 bp, 12 predicted proteins | sample 727161 | NCBI WGS metagenome assembly LWDU01 (sample SAMN04566230, study PRJNA314399) | hydrothermal vent metagenome | isolation source: deep sea hydrothermal plume seawater | place: Mexico: Gulf of California, Guaymas Basin | collected 2004-07-11 | reverse complement strand
TTCTAGAGGGAGGAAATCTTCAATTCATGAAGATTGGCGCAACCCATATGTTGACCGGTTACGACCACCTTTTATTTATTTTTGGAATTGTATTTTTTCTGAACAATTACATGGATGTAGTCAAAACCATAACAGCCTTTACAATAGGGCACAGCATTACCCTAGTTACAGCAACTTTAATGCAGGTTACGGTCAACTACTTCTTGATTGATGCTGTGATTGCTTTAAGCGTTTGTTATATCGGTTATGAGAACTTGGGAGGGTTCCGAAAGCTTTTTGATAAATCACCGGTTTATTTTTGGCCTTATCCACGGGTTAGGATTATCCACAAGGCTTCAACAGTTGCCCTTAGGAGATGAAGGTATTGTATGGCGAATCCTTTCTTTTAATCTGGGGATTGAATTAGGACAAATTTTTGCATTATGTCTAATGATTACCTTGTTATTCAGATGGAGACATGCCCCATTTTTTCTGCGGGTAGGTACTTTCTCTAATAACGGCTTGATTATTGCCGGAGTCTTTTTGTTTTTGATGCAGATGCATGGATACTCCCATTCCGTTAATCCCGACGAATTTGGTTTTCCGGAAGACAGCCACTCTCACGCCCATGAAAAAATGGATGCCCAGAATTCCCCCATACCAGGACAAGAATATAGAGTTCTTCCCGAGGAGGGGAATCTGGTGATCCTTCCATAGCCTTCTAATTCCAAAAAAGGTTTCGCTGAATATTGCCCCGTTTGCTAATAGAGTCGCCCTAAAACACAAAAGCTACAAATATCCAAAATAACAACGCCACATATTTTCATTGATGGTGAGACAGCTTATGGAGTAGATCCGACCAATCTCAATTCCGCAATATTCCTTATCGACTATGATCAGAACGAGCCTTACATGATTTCTTGGTGGCGCTGGTTTATTCTAATTTACCCGAATCACTATTAAGATCAGGCCTAGAGACTGGTTATTTTTTTTGAGGACTAAAAACTCCTCTTCATACATTTTTATCAAAGTTTTCTTAGCAACCGACCAGTGTAGGTTCCTTTGAACAACAACTTCTGTAATTTGACTTATCCGCTTTAGCGGTTTGAAAATTCGAGGGGGTACAAATAAACAAGTGCGGTCAGGAGTCAGGTTATAAGTAGCAAATGGTTTTATTCAAAGATTTATTTATCGCGAGCTATTAAAACTGCTGCCTTTTCCAATGAGTTGTTTTTGTGGAACCGTGACTTCTTTGCCTTGGCAAGGCTCGACCTGTCCGATAACCTGGCAAGGGAGGTCATGCTTTTTACAAATTTCAGCAATAGCTTCGACTTCTTTCGTGCCTTCAACAAGGAGACAAAAGCCTGTTCCCATATTGAAGACTTCAAACATTTCCGCCTCGCCCACTTCCCCGCGGTCCTGGATGATATTAAAAATTTCAGGGATCGGCTGTAGGGTATCAATGACAAAACGAATGTTGTCGCTTTCGACGCGGTTTAGGTTGCAGAATCCTCCACTTGTTATATGCACCATTGCCTTGAGGTCTAAACCTGAGTCGAGCATTTCCATGACCGGCTTGACATATATCCGTGTTGGTTCTAATAAAGCCTCGCCCAGAGTTTGACCTAAAATTCCTTCATAATCATTGATGCGGGATTTCTGTTCATCCAGGTTATCTCCCAGCAACACTTTGCGGGCGAGGGTCAATCCATTTGAGTGAACACCACTGGAAGCCAATCCAACGATCAAGTTTCCCGGTTTGATGTCGCGACCTGTATTGACCTTCTCCAAAGATACATGACCAATACAGGCTCCAATGAGATCAATGCCTGAAATTATTTCTTTGATCTGTGAAATTTCACCACCGGAAATGCTAATGCCTCCCTGCCGTGCACCTTCTGCCAGGCCCTGACCTAACTGCTCAAAAACTTCAGAGTCCGTATGCGAACAGGCAATATAATCCACCATGCTCACTGGACGCGCACCCACGCAAATGACATCATTGACATTCATCGCTACACAATCAATGCCAATGGTTTCATAGCGACCTAGCAATTCGGCGACAATGATTTTTGTTCCCACCCCATCAGTGCCAAAGGCGATGCCCTCTCCGTTACCCAGATCAATAACGTTGGCGAAATAACCAATATCTGCAGCAAGCGGATATTGGTCACTGAATTTTCTCGTTGGCAAAACATGTTTGAGCAGACCTGAAAGTGCGGTCTCTGCCCCGTCACTGGAAACACCACTCTTATCGTACTTAGAAGTTTTTGACATGGGCTGTCCTGTTGAAAGTTACTCGGGCGCGTATCATATCATGCACTGGACTCAGGATAATTTGATTTTTTCTACCCCAAAAAAATAAATTATTATTTAAGTAGACAATTATGTAAGGGTAGACTAACATTTTAGTATGCTCACAGCCCTACGGTCCATAGCCGAACCTACACGATTCGCGATTTTACAATTAGTTCGCCATACTGAGATGTCCTCCGGGGATATTGCCGCCAACTTTAGGGGCATTTCTCGCCCCGCAGTTTCACAGCACCTCAGTATACTCAAAAAAGCCGGGCTCATCACCGAACGGCGAAAGGGAACCAGCCGAATTTATCGACTTAGGTCTGAGGGATTTGAACCTATAAAAGCCCTGCTAACAAGTTTCTGGGATTCGAAGCTCGAAAAATAAAAACCGCCACGCTTAATTGGTATAGGTAGCAGTTAATAAAACTCTCGTTAATAGAATTTTCTGTGAGGAATCTTAACACTAAGCATCATATTTTTCTGGTTTTAGGTTTTACGGGTTTTTCACGAACAATTTTCATATATTAGAAAGGTGGGAGCCGGTTACTTTTGCTGATTCTTTCAGCCTCCATCCCTACCAATATCCAGAGCCTTCGAAACAATATACAAACCGAAGTGAACCCACCCGTTTTAGGCGAAGAAGAAGTCTGCGATAGGGGCGGGAAAAAACTGCGGTAACAAGTGATAAAGGCCTCCCAGCATACCTAATTGCAAAAACCCAAAAATCCAAATCCATTTCAGTGTTTTTTTACTGACATATTGTTCATGCCAAGTACATTTTTTGGTGATGGCAATAAAACTCCCGGCATAAAGGCAGGTAAATATCAAAGCTAATCCGAGAGCGCCGTTGCTTCCCCATTTGAACATGGCCCAGAGAATGTATTTCATTGCAAATAAGGCGGTGCAGGATACAACGATAAATATAATAAAACCAATAGCGGAATTCTTCATTGTTAGGAGTTACGATGTTAGAGTGAAATTTTTTTTGATCTTAACCTTCATTACAGTTTGGCCCCGAAGCGTTCAAGCAAATCTGCTATAACCATATTTCCATTGGCAATAGCAATATGCAGTGGGCTCCTACCATCTGCACCCCTGGCGTTTACGTCTGCCCCATGTAATATAAAAAGCTTGATAATCTTTTGTGCGTCCCATTTTATAGCCTCATGAAGCGGAGTATGCCCCTCGTTATCTTTCTGATGAATGGAGGCCCCACTAAGAATAAGAAACTTGGCTGTACTCAGTTGGCCTTTTTCTGCAGCCCAATGCAAGGCCGAGCGTCCCAACCGATCTATGGCCGAAACATTTGCTCCATAACTTATTAACAGCTTGACCAGCTTAACATTCCCTCGGCTGACAGAAGAAAGTAGCGGGGTGGTGTCCCAATCTGCCCGGTTATTTACATCAGCCCCTCTTTCGATCAAGGCCTGGCCTGTTTTGAAATTAGCCTGATCGGTAGCTAAGTGAAGAGGCGTATAACCATAATTATCTTTAGCGTCCAATTCAGCTCCCCGGTTAAGCAACACAGAAACCAGTTCATCCAGATCTTCCAGTGCTGTAATATGCAAAGGAGTTAGACCTTCATGGTCAGAGAGGTTGACATCTGCTCCTCGTTTGAGCAATAGCTGAACTATACTTAATCTGTGGTAAAACACGGATTGATAAAGTGGTGTGACGCCCCGGTTATCTTGCAAATTGATATCGATCCCGGTGAGCAGTCGTTCAGCCTCCTCCAGATTTCCCACCTCGATGGCGTTTAGCAAGTGCTTGTGAGTTGCGGGTGAAATAAAATTTTTCTCCCGGTGTGTAGAAATCACAGAAATAAGGTTCAACGGCTTAGTATTAAGTGGAGACTGAATAACTGGCAAACCTATTGCGGAGTCAAGATCTTCAAATGAAGGTGACAGAGGGTCAGCGGTGAGGGAGTTTTTATCAGCTTCCGCAAAGACCTGTCCTGCGCTAATAATCAAAAAAAATGAAAAATGGATTACCCAGGTTTTTCTTTCATGTTTCATAAAACGATTGAGTCACCAATTATGAAAATTGGCAATACTCTCCAGAATACATTTTTGTAATCAAAAATTTTTAGATTTACCTCTAAACCGTCTTGCTATAAATTAAGTTTTTTCTTTAATGCACTATTCATTGGTTTCAGCTCTTCATTTCCAATTGTCAGTTTCTGTGCAGTTTTTTATAGATGGCGTATAATTCGCGCGCGCCTTTCCACATTCTGGCCGAAATCATATTTTGGCTTTCAATTTATCGGTAGTATTTTTTAAGAACAACCCTATGAACTGGCCCAAAAATTCGTGATGCTGGATCATTAATTAGTTCTTTTTTACCAGCTGTTCAAAATCCGTTCTCAATACGTCAACGCATACAAAATCCACTCATTCTTCACATTACCCCCTGAAAAATAGGATTTTTCAGGGACTACCAATTACACTTGTGGTGATGAAACCAGATAGGTCCATCTTTGGTTTTTGAATAAGTTATTATAGGGTTTCGACTTACATTCAAGACAGGCCAGGAAGAAGGACCTTCAAAGCATCGGCGATGATACCTATAGCCAAGCTACCTAAAAGTAAACCCATAATCTGAGTTATAAATTTGATCCCCGCTTTTCCTAGAAAACTTAAAATCCTACTTGCAAGTTTTAAAGAGATCCAAATAATAAAACCTATAAGAACAAACCCCGCAATAGATATTAACTTGCCCGACCAAAGAACGAATTCATTGGATTGAATGATCACTGAGCTTATGGCAGCAGGTCCAATGAAAAGGGGAAAGGTTAATGGAGTAAAAGCAATAGCATCTTTAAAATCCCCATCTTCGGAAAAAAGATTTAAGGTTTTGTTGTTGGTAAGCATATAGAAAGCAATAATGACCAGAAAAACCCCTCCAATCAACATAAAGGCAGGCATTTGAATTCCGAAAAAAACAACGATATATTTTCCGAATAAAAAAGCTAGGGTCAGTAAAGCCACCGAGGTGCAAGAGGTCTTGAATATTATTGAGTTTTGTTCCTCATCGGTTTTATTTTCAGTCAGAGAAATGTAAACAGGGAGGTTACCTATAGGGTCAATGATAGCAAGCAAAATTACAAAAGTTTTTATTAGTTCCGTAATATCGATCATTGTTTGCAGCTCTCTTGCAAAACATTTCTCCTCTTTCTTGCATTAAAGAGGCCAGTTTTTTCCTTTTTATTTAATGATACTCTCAATTTCTTACATTGATAAAATTATACTTTAATTTGCCCACCTAGTATCTCTTTCAGAATATCTTTAAATACCCTCATTTATTTATAATTGCGAAAATGCGCCACCGAACTAAGGTTCCTGATTTCTAGCGTCTTGGAGGAACAATTATACGTTCATTGCCCCAAATATAATTGTTTCGAAAGGTTTAAACTGGATAGAGAAGGGTAGACGGGGAAAAAAGAACTGGTATTTTTTAAACATATGATTTATAATGGGCTATACGTTAGTGATTTAGCCGTCTAGAGAATTACAGGTGTATTACCAAATACTGGTAATGATTTTGATTGAGTAGCCTCCCGGATCATCGGTTGTCTGATTTTCTCCCCCGTTTTCTCATAATAAGCTCAAATCCTTTTTTTATCAATTCTGGGTCTCAAATTTTAGTTTTGAGATCGGTTTAGTGGTATGTCTGGTTCTCAATATATGAAGCCAGCTTCCCATCCAAAGGAAAATAATATGTTAATGGAGTCATCCACCGTGGGCTTTGATGCCCTCAATCTTATCGACCCAATTTGTCGCGCAGTACGTGGTGAGAAGTACACCCATCCTACGCCAATTCAACAGCAAGCCATTCCGCATCTTTTACAGGGTCGGGATCTGTTAGGTTGCGCCCAAACCGGAACAGGAAAAACGGCGGCTTTTGCCTTGCCGGTTTTACATCTTTTGGCAGAGAAGCAGCCAGCTTCCGGGGCCAAGGAGCCACGAGCGCTGGTACTTACACCCACCCGAGAACTGGCTTTACAGATCAGTGACAGTTTTAGGACTTATGGTAAACACCTTAATTTAAAACAGGCATTGGTTTATGGTGGGGTGAGCCCAAAACCGCAAATCAACGCGCTGAGGCGAGGGGTAGATATTTTAATAGCAACCCCCGGCAGACTGCTTGATTTGTATCAACAGAAGCATCTCCGCCTAGATAAAATTGAAGTACTTGTCTTAGATGAGGCTGACCGTATGCTGGATATGGGTTTTCTTCCCGACATCAAGAAAATTTACACGATGACACCCAATAACCGCCAATCGATGCTTTTTTCCGCCACGCTTCCTGATGAGATCCGACGTTTGACAAAGAATTTTCTAGACGATCCAGTCCAGGTTACTGTGAATCCTTCAGCCAGTACTGTGGAAAAAATAGATCAGCGCGTATTGTTTGTGGAACGTGAAAACAAGGGGGCCTTGCTTGAATTTGTCCTGCAGGAGGATAATATCGATAAGGCATTGATCTTTGCACGTACCAAGCATGGAGCGAATAAAATTGTTAAAAACCTGAGTAAGGCTCGTATCAAAGCAGATGCGATCCATGGTAATAAATCCCAGGCAGCGCGTCAGGAAGCTTTGAAAAAGTTTCGTTCGGGAAAAGTCCAGGTTCTAGTTGCAACAGATATTGCCTCACGTGGTTTGGATGTAGATGGAATCACCCATGTCATCAATTATGAGCTCCCAAATGAGGCTGAAAGTTATGTTCACCGCGTAGGAAGAACAGCACGGGCGGGGGCAGCAGGTGTTGCTCTTTCGTTCTGTGATGCTGGGGAAAAGGGTTATCTGCACCAGATCGAGAAAACCATTAACCAAGTTGTAAACGTAGTGACAGACCACCCCTTCCATTCGGAAACCATTGCTACAAAACGAACAAGTGGCGCAAAATCCGGAGGAAAATTTTCTTCTCGGCGTAATGGCAATCACTATTCGTCTCGTCCTTCTGGAAAACCGGGGAAAAACCAAAACCGCAAAAAATATTTTTCCTCGAAACCTGGGAAAAAACCTCATTTTAAAAGCCGTACTCCCAGACCAGCCATGAGCACTTAAATTATTCTGGCAAAGTGAAATAAGACCCCCCTCCTCTTTTGTGAGGAAAACCAGGGGGGTTTATTTCATTATCAGCGATGTATATACCCCTGGCGATATCGCCCCTACCTCTTGTTTCTTACCAAGTTTTGCGATGTATAGAAAAAAACCGATGAAGTCGTCCCTTTAAATGATTAGAATAGATATAAGTTAATCAGAACCTTAAACCTATAATATTTATTCAAATGATAAATTTCATGAGAATGAAAGTACTGGTGGTTGACGAATCCCATGCTTACTTCCATTCCTAATCAGGTAAAGGACTATGTTTAAATTCATGATTTGGTTTTCAGCTTTTGTCACCATAGGGTTTATGGTGTTGCTGGTCTTTGATTATGGTTAAACAATAGAGCGGGAAGTATTTTTAATACAGGAGTGGGTGCATGAAATTTTCTCGCCCTTTAATCAAAGCATTTCTGATTTTTCCGCTGAACGTGATGGGTGTGATTCCGGCGTTTTTGGTTTGGTGTTCGCGGCCTGAAGGGATACTGGGTCGTTTCCAATATGAATTTAGCGATTTAAGATTTCTGATAGGAGCCTTATTGCTTGCGGTAGGGGCATGGCTTTGCTGGAAAACGGTTTCCTTGTTCACAGAATATGGTGAAGGAACCCCGGCCCCTTTTGATCCGCCTAAAAAACTGGTAATTCTCGGGCCCTATCTTTATGTACGCAATCCCATGATGATTGGAGTCTGGCTGGTTTTATCAGGGGAAGCCCTGATTTTTGGCTCGGCTTCATTGTGGATATGGCTTCTGATATTTTTAAGCATGTGTTTGGTTCTCATCCCCGTTTGGGAGGAACCTGAATTGGAAGACAGGTTTGGGACACCTTATCGAGAGTACATGCAAAAAGTTCCCCGCTGGATTCCGAGGGATCTGTACAATGCCATCTCAAAAACTTGATCCCAGGCCACGACCAGCTACTCTAGCCTCTGAAACCAAATTGATTGACTTTATATCCACCTAACTCTTTTCCTTCGGTTGGGATTATTAAAGACTACCTTTGTGGACCTGATTAGACAATATATTTTGTGGGTAGATTTCCTTGAATCTTTTCCCCATATCATTAATTAATTTTGAGACACTATGTTTGGTTAAACTAGGATATAAATGCTAAATCTTTTGCGAAGGTTTTTACTTCAGAAAACAGGTGTTTAAAGTGAGTGACGATGAAGAAAAATACAGCCTGATGGACTGGATCGGTTCCGTGATTGGAGTTGTAGTTGCCGGGTTTATCATTTTAATTTTGATTTGGCCTCTGATTGACCCCACTCCGAACAAGTCTTCTACGCTAAAAGAAAATATTCATCAGGCTACTAAATAGTTACAGCATGCAAATCATGAATTTGTTTTTGGTCACGCAAGGTCAGCAATAACTCGGAAAATTTATTCAAAAGGAGGTTGTGTTTTTCTCTTATAATCTTTTTTCGTCATATTCATCCGGCCTTTTATGAAAGCCAGTTTCCTTTCGGCTATGGCAATGGTTTGAGAATTATCATTTTTCTTTCCCAACTGCTTGGAGGTTTCAATCTCCTCCAAAGCTTTTTCCCAGTTCTCCAATTTTTCGTAAACACTTATTAAATTCAGATGAGTCTGTGTGTGATTGGGATCAATCACGAGTACTTTATTATAATATTCGGCCGTTTCCTTGAGCTTCTGGTCGTACCAATATTCCAGAGCAATTTTGAACAGCAACTCTATGTCCTTCGGTCGGACGGCTTCAGCCTTTAATAATTCAGCCACAGCCAGGTCGTTCCGGATCATTTTAGAATAAACTTCCGCCAACCCCACTCGAGCGGAAAAATTTTCAGGTTCCACCTTAAGTGCCTTATTGAAGGATTCAATCGCTTCCTTTCTTTGATCTGCTTCATCGTAAACCAATCCCATCCGAATATGAGTGGCGACAAATTTCGGATCCAACTCCAAGGCACGGCGCAAAATAACAATAGCCTCGTCATAAGCTCCAATTCTTTGTTTTTCTGTGGCGTTTTGAATCAGTTCCTGAGGATTATTTGATTGGGAAAACAGTTCAGGTTCCCGAGATGGGTCACCATTTTCTCCACACCCATAGAAAAGCATTAAAATGAAAAAGGCAACTATTTTTCGACCAAAAACTTTTATAGTAACAGTAGGCATAATGCAACCGCGAATGTAGTTATTGTGATAGTTTTCCCTATTACTATCTTATCTTGAGGGACTTGGAAAGTTCTCTAGAACTTCCTCTGGTAACGAAAGGGCTTCATGCTTTAATAATGTAACAGGGTTTATTATAATTGTCTGATCTTTATCGCGAGATGTTGGGGCTGTTATTTAACACCTAATACTGCGTAGATGCACAACCAACTTGAAATCTCCTTAAATGACAGAAAAAGAATTTTAGAGCTGCCTTTTAATTACTGGAACAAATAATGTCAGATCATCTGAAATATATCGAAAATGAAGAGGGCAAGTTTTCCATTCCTTGCCAGCTTAAAATCGCTGCAGATTGTATGCAGTTGGGGGGCTTTTGTGAAACCAAAGAAGCTGCTCGGGATTGGGTTGAAGACGAATGTTGGATTGGTTCAGGGGAAGGTTATTTTTGTGTGGAATGTAACGATCAAGTTTTGCGAAATATTGCCAACTTACAAACCAAAAAGATGCGTTAATTTTCTTGGATATTAATTAACGCTTTAACGACCCTTCAATTCACAAGTTCTTTATTTTGAGGAGCCTGCTCATAGCAAATGTTAATTTTTATTATGTGTCATCAGTTTTACCCACCAGCCAAGTAATGATTCTAACCTCGGGAACTTTATGAAATTAATTGAAGTGGTCACATCTTCTCAGAACGTTAAGCCCGTCACTAGTATAGCCGAACAACATGATTCAGAGGTCAATTGGGTAGGACCTCCTGATGAAATGGACAGGCAGTTGATCTCTATTTTGGTCAGCGATGAAAACAGGCAATCGGTGTTGGACGCTCTACAGGGATTATTGGGAGAGTCCTCTAAGATTCTTGTTCAGAATCTAGAGGCTGTTCTCCCAAGGAAGCAACCCAAACTTACTGACGATGAAGATGGGGGAACGGTCAATACCACTCGCGAAGAACTTTATAACAATGTGGTAAAAAATGCTCGCCTAGACTCAACCTATCTTCTGCTCGTGTTCCTCTCAACGGTTGTCGTGGCTATTGGTTTGCTGGAAGATAACGTTGCGGTGGTGATCGGAGCGATGGTCATCGCTCCACTTTTGGGACCCAATATGGCTCTGGCACTTGGAGCAGCTTTGGGAGATATGCCCCTAATGTGGAAAGCAATCAAAACCACCTTAGCAGGACTATTGACGGCTTTATTGTTTTCCATCTTGATTGGTTTTTTATGGCCGCTTAATATTTCCAGTCATGAATTAATGACTCGCACTGACGTAGGTTTGGATTCTGTGGTACTGGCTTTGGCTTCGGGGGCCGCTGCTGTAATTTCACTGACGACAGGGGTTGCGAGTGTCTTGGTGGGGGTGATGGTAGCAGTAGCTTTATTGCCTCCCGCAGCTACATTAGGGCTGATGATTGGGGCCGGTGAGCCTCGCCTAGCGGTGGGTGCTGCGTTACTCTTGGCGGTTAATATCGTGAGTGTGAATCTTGCCGCTAAAATTGTGTTCTGGGTTCGCGGCATTAAACCTCGTAGCTGGCTGGAAAAACAAAAAGCTAATCAGTCTATGGTGACTTATCTGGTTATTTGGGTAATTTCCCTAGCTCTTCTTTTGTTTGTGATCTTCATCCGTAAGGGATTGTTAAAGGGTATTTGAGGGAAGGAATAACTCAATGCTCTGCTTTCAGCCGGACGGGGTCTAGGATTGGGTCCTCTATAAAAACACAAAAACTTAAAAACTGAATGTCAGTTAAATAATATGTGAACCCATTATTGAAGAGGATTTGGTTTATATTCATAACGGTATAGCTTGAATGTCTTTTTCGCTTACTTTCCAAACGACCTAATATACAGAATGAGATGCCATGCCTCGTTCTCAGTCAAAGTTTCAGGAATAAATGAAACCATGGCAGTTCCAGCACTAC
>LWDU01036725.1_pt1 | contig 11436 bp, 9 predicted proteins | sample 727161 | NCBI WGS metagenome assembly LWDU01 (sample SAMN04566230, study PRJNA314399) | hydrothermal vent metagenome | isolation source: deep sea hydrothermal plume seawater | place: Mexico: Gulf of California, Guaymas Basin | collected 2004-07-11 | reverse complement strand
TTAGTTAGAATTTTTTCAGGGACATAGGAACCGACACCTGAGATCGAACACTTCTGACCAGTCTGATGGTAAATAGGTCTCGGGTTTTTGAATTTCTTGGATGATGAAGTGCTCATATCATACAGATCAATTTATGTGGATTTGGAGAGTCCCAGAATTTGATTGGCGGTGGAAACCTCCTCGGAGATTCGCGAATTTATTCCATAATTCAATGTCTGCTTCGTCACACGCATGGCATTTCTAACGGATTTTTCCCGGCAGGAACCGTGCATGATCATAACATTGCCATTTAAGCCAAGCAATGGAGCTCCACCATAATTCTCTGAATCGGTTCGCTCCCGGATGGTTCTGAAGGCTCCCCGGGCGAGTAGGGCACCCGCCTTGCGAATCGGATTGCGCATCAATTCATCTTTCAACCAGCCAAATATTCCATTGGCCAGATTCTCACAGGACTTCAAAACAATATTCCCGACAAATCCATCACAAACCACCACATCGACACAATCTTCAAATAGGTCGTGGCCCTCCACATTGCCGACAAAATTCAGGTTCTTTATTTTTTGACACAGTTTGAAGGACTCGATCGTTAATTCATTGCCTTTGACGTCTTCGGTCCCGACGTTCAACAAACCGATACGTGGATTGCTACATTGAAGCACAGCCTCGGCAAATACTTTGCCCATGAGTGCAAAATGCAGTAAGTGGGCGGGTTTACAATCCACGGTTGCCCCTACATCCAATAGCACAAAATGTCCTTTTGGTCTCGGCATCACCGTGGCAATACACGCACGATCCACTCCAGGTAGACGCCGAAGCCTGATGGTGGAAGCAGCAACGACTCCGCCGGTATTTCCCGGAGAAACCAAGGCTTGCACTTCCCCTTGTTTAACCAAGTCGACGGCAAGCAGCACCGAGGCCCGTTTCTTCTTTCGAAGCCCAACCACCGGTTTGTCATCCATGGTGAGAACTTGATCGGTATGATGGATTTCAATCCGATCAAGATTCAGACCACATTTCTCAAGACCGGATTCTATCTGACCTTGGTCTCCCACAAGATGGATCCGCTGAATTTCGGGATCGGAGGCCAAAGCCTGCTGAACACCATGAATGACCACATCAGGACCATGATCACCCCCCATCACATCAACGGCAATCCGCATAAAAAAAGAGCGCCTGAATCAATAATTGATTTCTAGCGCCCTTACTGAATGAATCAGGCTAATGCCTCGACGTTGATGACCTGCTTGCCGTCATAGTAACCACAGGCAGGACAAACGCGATGAGGCAAGGAAGGTGCATCACACTCACTGCAATTCACCAACTGGGGTAAGGTTAAAACGCTGTTACTGGCACGCCGCATCTTCTGACGGCTTTTTGATGTTTTACGCTTGGGAACTCCCATATTTGCTTAAATCTGTTACTTATTTCAGTTTGAATTGATCCAGTTTGGACCATGCGGAGGGATCACTCTCCCCGGGCTCTTTCAAAGGACCGGGTAGTACTGAACTCTCACTTTTCGGCCGGAATTCAACTCCTTTACACTTATCACCGCAGCTTGGATGCTGGGGCAACTCAAGAAGCACATCTTCTCGAACGTACGGTGTCAAATCAACCGAATCACATTCAATGGCGACTTTTTCGTCTCCTGTCAATGGTAAATAACAAGCCCAATCAGGCAGGCAAATACGAAGAGGAAAGGATTTCAGACACCGGGAGCAGGTGGCATCGAAGACGATTTCGAGGTATCCCCGTACCAAAAGGCTGTCCTCAAGCTTTTCTCCAGTAAGATCGTATTCAAGAGCTTGAGACCCACGAATCAACGGATCCGGAGAATCGATTTCCAACTCTTCCGGGAGGATGGTTCCAGATAGTTTAACAGGCTCTTCGTCCAGTTTCGCAATATTCTTCAAATGAATCGCCATAACAAGCTATAGATATCGAAACTTCTCCGAATTGAGAAGAATCGGATTTTCGTTAATCTTTGGAATAAGCTTCCAAAAGGGCTTTTTGAATGGGTGGGGGAACAAACTGGCCTACATCTCCATGTAGAGAAGCAATCTCTTTGACGATGCTTGAACTCAAAAAAGTAAATGAATCATTGGGCATCATGAAGATGGTTTCTACTTCTGGACAAAGCTTCCGGTTGGTCACCGCGAGTTGGAATTCAAATTCAAAATCCGAAACAGCCCTCAGACCGCGGAGAATGGCGGTTCCACTCCGTTTTTTCACGAAATCCACAAGTAATCCACGAAAGGTATCCACCTCTACATTTTCAAGGTCCTGAATGGACTGACTCACCAGATCTTTTCGTCGATCCATCGATAACAGTGATTTCTTGGTTTCACTGTGCACGATAGCGATAATCAAATGATCAAACAATTTGGAAGCTCTTTGGATCAGATCCAAATGGCCGTTGGTCAAGGGGTCAAAACTTCCGGGATAAATGCCGATTCGCATTGGAGGAAATGGTAGAGCAAAGCCATAAACGGATCAAGAATCATTGGTTGGATCCTCTGTGCGCCAAGGAACTTCAAAGGTCTGAATGGACCCGCGAATCCCTTTCACCTGGACCGGCTCCAGAGGAATACAGGATTCAGCCAAGGTCAAATCCTGTTGTTTGAGTAATTGATAAGTTCTTTCCCCGATCAGGATTCTGCTTTTGCCGCTGATGGATTCAAGTCGTGCCGCCAGATTGACCTCTCTTCCAAAAACGGTGTAATTCCGCATCCCGTTTTCGGACCCCATCAAACCGACGGTTGCCGGTCCAGAATTCACACCGATCCCGATTTCCATCAAGGACAACATTGGCAAAGGACGCTTTCCTTCGAGTTCCCGGTCCTGATTGATCCTTTCCCGGGCAGTATTCTGTTCACGACGAGCCTCGTTCAATCGGAAAATTGCCCGTTGCCCTTCGATGGAAGCACGGACAGCATCGATGGCATGATTCGGGTTATCGAGGGGAGCCCCCCAGAATGCCATGACGCAATCCCCGATGTATTTATCCATGGTTCCCTCAAATTCTATAACTTGATCGGAAATGCCCGCCAGATAGGTATTAACCGTGTCCAGAACTTTTGCAGCTTGGGATTCCTGGTATTTTGCCGCGTCTTCAGCGTTCAACTCGAAATCCTCCATGACTTGGTCGGCGTGCACTTCGAAATGATCGGTCATCTCAGTGAATCCCCGAATATCTGCAAAAATCACGGTTATTTCACGTCGGATTCCATTCAGGAAACGATTATCTCCCTTGAGAAGTTCGTTCACCACACTGGGAGAAATAATCTTTGAAAATATACTTTTCACCCGTCGCCGTTCAAACTGTTCCACCGCCATACGGTAGGAAGCCAGAGACACATACATCAGTAGAAAAGCGCCCACGGTCGGCAATACAATAGGCAACCAGATTCCGTGCGTGTTGAATAGAGTGACAGCAGCGGCAATATAAAGGGCTGTAAAGGATACAACTCCGACACCGGACCAGATCGCCGGGAATTTCCAAGTCATACCAGCCGACATGATTCCAAAAAAAAGAATAATAAATATTCGGTAAAGAACGGGTAGCTGGTGGACAAAATTTCCCCTGATGAGAGTATTCGCGATATTGAGATGAGTTCCGACAAGGTTGGCCCGCTTTTCCAGTGGCGTCGCACCGAGGTCGGAAACATTGTTACCGGTGGCAATGCTACCAATGACCACCAGCTTATTGCGATAGGGCGCCTGTATGACTCCGTCCTCAGACTGGGATTTAGTAAATAAAAACCCTCCCACATTATTGACCGCCCCTTTCATTCTCCGAAACCGCGCATCGGAAGAATCCAATTTGACGGACCATTCGGGATAGAAAAAACCTTCTTTATCCAATGGAATGGTCCGCGTGATTCCATTGTCTCCCTTCAATACAATTCGGGACTTTTCAATCTGGGCGTTCTCCAGATCCAATCCAAGTTTCATCGATGCGAGAATGATTCCTAAATGCCAGACTTTATTCTCAAATGGTTTTCCAGCCTGAAATTGAGATTCCGGATCGAAATCAAGCGGATTGATCCGACCTTGTGCATCCAGGTCCATCTCGAACGGCTCCCCACCCTCAACGGCAATCGTGATAACTCCATCTTTAAATACGGGTTCTCGATTGAGATCCAGGCCTAGAACCTTCTTCATTGATATCAGGTAGGGATGCCAAACTCTTCTATTGAAAAAAGGCTTAAACCTTCTGGAAATACCATAATCCCCTTCGGATTCAATGCTGCAAACCTTCAGGGCATGCTCCTGAAACAGATCCGCGGGCATAGGGCCCCGAGTCCCGGCCAAGAGGATATTGCCATTTCGCCTCATGACGGCAGCAAAGTACTCGTCCGAAGAAATTTCCTGATCGCTGGAAATTTGGATCTTTCCATCGTCCAATTGATCAAAAAGAATATCAAATGCGACGGCAGTGGCACCCTGTTTCGCAAGCCTGTCCAATACCACCGCAAATATTGATCGATCCCAAGGCCATCGGTAGATTTCTTTCGTCAATCCGGCAACCTTGTAAGTGCCATCATTAAACTTCTGAAGATCATCATCATCGATCAATACCAAGCCGAAATCCTGAGAAATATCTTCACGGTGCTCGTAGGCAAGTTTGACCCTCCAATCATAGGTCATCCACTCCAATCGCTGGACAGCATCGAATTCAGGAAACTGGTGGACGATGAATTCTACGTAGAAAACAAGAAACAATACGAAACCGGAGATCAAAGCCGGGGCCATGGTGTCCTGTTTCAACTTCATGTGAACTATTAAAGAAAACGGCCGGATCAACTCAAGGTCAATCCGGCCGTCATTCCTAAAATGTTAATTATTATCAGTCCGCTGCAGGAATCGATGTTTCAACCGGTCCATCCGGAGTCGTCGGAGCGTCTTCCCCAGTCTCGGGATCAACACGCGGTTCCGTAACGGGATCGGTGGCAATTTCTTCATCCCCGCCTGCTGGATCCACCGGTATCCCTGGATCCAAAGCACCCCCGTCATCTATTGGCACTACAGTTGGGTCAGTTCCAGGTGCTGTTTCAGGAGGTGCACCGGTTTCCTGAACCACAGCCTCTACAACTTGCTCGGCTGTCTCATCAGCCAAAGGCCGGATTTCCTGGAAGGCAGCTTCGATGGGAGCCGTTACGGCAGGTGAAGCCCCAACTACCGAGCGGGAACCCGGGTTGAAAGTCTGTGCCTGTTGCACGACATGAGTTGTGACGGTACCTCCGGAGGAAAAAGCGACTACGGCCGATCCCTCAATGATGGTGGTAGTGGAATCAACTGAAATATCATATTCGGTTCCACGAATTCCAACAATGGCTGAAGGCGTTTTCACCTCATACCTGGAAGCATCAATAAGTGATTTTACACGTCCTAAAATTCGACCATCTGTCAGATCCAACTGAGTGTCGATGATGGTTTGAGCACCCGAATCATCAAAAGAGAGTGTATCAAGACCCAATCCGCTGGCTGCAGTGACCCTTACGACAGGTCCGTTACGCCCCAGAAATAAGTCTACCGTGGTATTGCCGGCAGTTTTGATTTTGGAGCCCTGATAAAGATTATACCCAACGCGGAGTTTGGACCATTCAGACCATTCCCCCGCTTTTATGACGGAATACTGTGCATCACCGCCGCGAATTGCCCGCACAGTGGCTTTACCATTTGTGGCCTGAGCCTGTAGATCGGTTGCATTAAGGGTTAATGCCATGATGGCTGCAACTCCCCAGCCTGCCCGTTTCAAAATTCTTTGATTCATAAATTACTCCTGTAACAGATCCGATATCCTGTGACTTAGGTCTTCTAATTTAGAGACTTAGTCAAAAATGTCAATCGGATATTTCGGGTAAAACAACCCCTTTTTTTGCAGTGGGTTCACCTTGTTTCTTGAGAATCCTTTGCACATGCAGCAAATAAGCTTGAGCGAATGCATATTTCTTCTCCTTATCCGGATCCACACTGTAATAGGAGAGGAATTCTGTTAGTCGAATCGATTCCGTCAACCACTTCAAGGCTTCGTCATAATCTTTCAATAAATAATGATGATAGCCAAAGCGGGCGGCAATGAAATAACTCTTGGGATCCAGTTCCATCGCCTGCTCAAAAAACGGCAGTGCCTCCTCTCCCCTTCCGAGCCAATGGTAACACATCCCTTTCCACATCAAGCTTTTGGAATGATACGGATTCAAGACCAAAGTCCGATCCAGCCAGATCAGGGCTTTCTCGCAATGCCGTTTGATCTGCGCATCGATTTCTCTATTGATCTGAGAATTGCGCTTTTGGAAGTTTTGGAGTTCCTGAATCTCGAGAATCAATCGAAGAGCGATTCCCTGTGAGGTTTTAAAATTTAAAGGATCCGCTTCAAATGCCTTCTGAAGATGGCCCAATTTTTCAGAAAAGCCGGATCCTCTCCCGGATCGGGTAATTTCACGTTCACTGGGCCATTCTCTTACGATGACAGAAATCAGAAAAACGGCTGTAGAAATTGCGACCAAAGTCAGAATTCCTTTTACGAGCCCATTCAGGCGAAACCAGTAGGCATCGGTTGAAAATCGGCAATATCCTGAGGAAATCGCCAATAAAAGTGACACCAACAGGGCGTTGGCAGGGATATGCATATTAAAGTCGACAAAGGAATGGACCAGAATAGCGATCATACTGAAACAGACTCCCACTACCAAGGCCGCCTTCGTGGAGTGCTTAACGGTAAAATTCTTAATCTCCGGTTTGACGAATTTCCAAGTTCTGGCCATTCCGACAAAAAAGAGGATGAGAATCAAGCTTACCAGAATGACTCCAATGAGGCCCCAATTGACCAGAAGTTCCAGATAGTCGTTGTGTACATGCTCAGCACTGGTCTGAACCTGTTCCGGGCGGTATCGAAACCAATGCGCCGAAAAATGCCCGGGACCCACTCCGGTCCATGGGTTGTTATTCCGGAAAACGTTGACCGCGCCCTCCCAGATAGGAAACCGCACATTCTGAATATGACCGTCCCCAAATGCGGTTTGAAAGCGGGATTGATCAAAATCCGATTTCCGAAACACACCAATCAATGCCAGCGATCCCAATACAATCATGAGTATTCCCCGATTGCGGTAATCTTTCTGAGTCAACAGAAACACGGAGAACAAAACGACGGTGAGCCCGAAGGAAACCCACCCTCCGCGTGAAAAAGTAACCGCAATTCCACCGATCATCACGACGGCGGCGTAACCCATCAGAATTTTTGGAGCGTGCCCGAATCGACCCAATATCACTAATGACAGGCAGAGTGGAAACACCAACTCCAGGAAGCCTGAAAAATGATTAGGATTAATGTAAGTCCCGGAGGCCCGGTCCCGGTATTGAATCCATTGAGGAATATTCCAGACAGATGAAGAAGGCGTCACGTACTGGTAAATGGCGTAAATTGAGGTGACCATCGCCAGAAACACCAAGGCCACGCAGATCCACTGGGATGCTTCCTGACGATGAAGACTGCTGACCGTCACAATAAAAAGAATCGCGGCGATGAGGCAGAAAACCACTTCCTTTCGAGCCAGGTATTCGACGTCGGCTCGGCCGTATTGCCACAAGGCATAACCGGTAAATAGAAGAACTCCCCAAGTCACGGGAGGAATCAGAATTCTGGATTTTGTCAGAACCCACAATCTGAGAATCCAGACGAACAAGATCAGGACGGCGAGAGAAGAAAGCACGATTCGGTCAACCTGCCGCACTCCACCGGTTGCCAGATGTGCATAACCGATAATTAGAATAACCAGAAGGAGCAGCCCGGATTCGCACCTTTTTTCCAGACGCTTTTTCATCATGACATTAAGCCGAGGTTTTTCGACATCCTCCCTGATGAACTGATCATTCCTCCATCCATCTCTTTGTCCTCTGTGCTCTCTGTGATTTCAGAACAAGAAGATTCAGAGAATCAATCCAGAATTTCCCGAGGATCGATAATTCGTCCGGCGACGGCACTTGCTGCAACTGTCATCGGTGAAGCTAGAAATACTTTGGATTCCAGATGTCCCATACGGCCGGGAAAATTCCGATTGGTGGTGCTGATGCATTTCATCGGAGTATTCATTCGACCGANACGGTCGAGTTGGACATCCATTTCCCGGGCGGTCTTACGTTGACCGGGATCCGGGTGACAGGCGACGGTCGGCTCAAGCTTGTCCAGATTGATCACGGTGTCATAGAAAAAGGATTCTTCAGCATCTCTTTCCACCGGTTGGTAATCCGATTTAGTGCCATTCAACTTACAGCGCGCATCCACCATTTCCTGAGTTTTGGAATCAAATTCAAAAATCCCGTTTTTACCACCCGCTTCAATAGCCATGTTGGCTATGGTCATCCGGTCGTCCATGGACAATCCGGAAGCCCCGGAACCGTCGAATTGAAGCGCCCGATAAGTAGCGCCGTCAAACCCGATTTCCCCAATGCAATGGAGAATGACATCTTTGGCCATCACTCCCGGTTGCAGGGTCCCCTCGAGTCGAAAATGCATCGTCTCAGGGACCTTAAGCAACAGGCGCCCTGTTCGGCGTCGGTATTGCCGATTCCAGTGGCAAACTGATTAAACGCCCCGGCCATGCAGGTGTGGGAATCTGTTCCGAAGAGTACTTCCCCGGGTCGAGTATGTCCTTTTTGAGGCAAAGCAGTGTGACAAACTCCGGCATAATTCGACCCGTATTGACGCTTTGTATTCCCTTTCGATGCGTCAAAAACCCATTTTCCCTCGGAATCATCGATCACATCGTAGAAATAGGGAATATCCTGTTCCTTGACGAATTCTCTCAAGATATCGACATTTCGGTTAGATCTGGAATCCGAAGTGAAAATGTAATGATCTGGAATAATGACCACTTTGTGACGGTCCCAGACCCGGGCATCCTCCCCGAATTCCCGTTTAAATACGCCTATGGTGCCAGGTCCGCAGACATCGTGAGTCATCAGGATATCAGCTTGCACCCATACATTATCGCCAGCCTGCACTTCCTTCTGTCCTGAAGCTCGTGCGAGGATTTTTTCAGTCAAAGTCATATTCGAACCGAAGATAATAGCGCCTCCATCATTGTTAATCAACCCGGAAAACAAATCGCTTAGAATTGACCTCAGCCAAAAAATCGGGTATAAGATGGAGTTCATTGCAAACATGCGCACATTAAAAAACATCATCAGAGTCCGGGGCGGACTTCTGTTTTCAGCAGCCATTTCCATGGCTTGGCTCCAAGCATCCGTCCAAGCTGAAGATGAGAAACTGAAGACCTCCAAGTCGTCTCTGAACTTCATTTTTCCTGACGAAAGGGCTATCGGAACTTCACCGGGGATCTTCGAATCCCTGAATCCTAAAAGCTCAAGTTCAGGAGTGGTCATTCACCATTCCATCATCGGCCCATCGGCCCGTTCATCGAGCGCCAAGAGGAACAGCAAGGATCTAATGCGTGATATGCTCAGCAAAAGTGGTCTGAATCTTTCAAAAGAAGATATTAATAATCTGAGCAGTTTCATTCAGGATTACAACACGATGAAGTCGGGCAAAGCCGGATTATCGGTTCGGGAACAACGGATAAAGATGCTGGAAAGTATTTTCACAAAGGATTCCTCTCTGAGCCAAGCTGGCAAACGGATCCAATCCGACTCCTCGTATTCCTACTCGAACATCGAATTCGGCAGCGCAGGACTACAGAGCAGTGGCCAAAGTCGCATTGATTCTCTGAGATCCAGGAAGAATCAGTCCTTCACTGGAAATACACTGGAGGGCAATATGCCCTCTGCGAGTCAGGGTCCTTTTGATCCGTATTCAGACCTGAGTTTCTCCGGCGACTCCCTGTTCGGTAAATCCCGAAAAGATCGATTAAATGGAAAAACGGAAACCCGTTCCCAGAACCTTATTAAAACAGGAACGGAAACCAGCACGGGAATCAACGCCACACGGAAGGATCGTTTCGACGTTCGAAGAAACCGCTTTGACAGCCTGTTCCGACGCCACCTGGACAACACCGAACCAAACCCATTGACACAGATGAACGATCCCCTTCGCAACGCAGTCCAGGATTCAACAGGTAACCCACTGGATCGGCTTCCGGACACCTCCAATCAAGCCGGCCGCCTAGCTGCCGGTGCCAACTCTTTATCATCAACAGCGGCTATAACTCAAAATTACCAGGGAAATCCCGGGAAATCCCGTTCTTCCGGTTTTGGCCGATTACCGTCTTCACGCATCATGTCCCGCAGGAACCCGGGTGCCATTCAACCGGGCTCCGCTCCGATAGAAATGCATTCTTCCGGAATGCCGAAGATCCGTCTGAGGACCTACCCCACCACTTTCGACCTGCCCCGGAGAAAGTAATTTTCCAACTCTCAATCCCACATCAGGACTTCGCATTCCTGACCGGCTTTGAAAATCGTGTCCGGGGGAACTTCAAGAAGACCGTTGGATTGAGACAAAGAAAGCAACCGGTGAGACCCCTGAGCCCCGGCGGAAAATACCATGGAGTTGTCCGCTTTAAAGATAACCCGAAAAAAATGGGTTCGATTCCCCGGATTGGACAAGTCTTCTCCCAGGGTGCCTTTTCTTCTCTCCATTACGAGATCGGACAATCCACTTAATCGATCCAGTGCAGGACGAACCAGCAAGAGGAATGTCACCACCGAAGATACCGGATTGCCCGGGAGACCAAACCAATACTTTGACTGGAACCGACCAAACCCGAACTGTTTTCCGGGACGCATCGCCACTCTCCAGAAGGATAACTCTCCACCGATTCGGTCAAACGCTGTCTTCACAAAATCCATCTGCCCGACAGACACACCTCCTGAGGTGATCACCGCATCACATTCCTTGAAAGCCCGCCGAAATGCTTCCTGTGTAGCTTCAAGAGTATCCGGGACCAGCGGAAAAACCACGGCTTCACAACCGGACTTTTCAATGAACGCGGCGAGTGTGGAACGATTGGTTTCATATATCTGCCCGGGTGCAAGGGGCACTTCTCCTGGTTCACGAAGTTCGTTTCCCGTGGCCAATACAGCGACCTTAGGTTTTTGAACGACTTCAAGCTCGCTAACCCCTGCCCCATACAAAACAGCCCTCACTCCAATGCCAATGCGGTGCCCAGTGGATGCAATCGAAGAACCTGAACGGATGTCCTCTCCGCGAAACCGAATGTTCTCCCAAGGTTTAATCGGCTCTGCAAAAAGGACCTGTCCGGAGTCTTCAGAATTCTCAGTATCTTCCTGCATCACCACAGCATCGGCTCCATGGGGCAATGGAGCCCCTGTAAATATACGAATGCATTCACCTGTATCTACAGCCCTACGGGTCTCGCTCCCCGCTTCAACCGTTGCCACACATGCCAATTCAATCCGATTGTTCCTGTCGGCTTTTTCCAGATCCGCAGCGCGCACAGCAAAACCGTCCATGGC
>LWDU01001135.1_pt1 | contig 11438 bp, 7 predicted proteins | sample 727161 | NCBI WGS metagenome assembly LWDU01 (sample SAMN04566230, study PRJNA314399) | hydrothermal vent metagenome | isolation source: deep sea hydrothermal plume seawater | place: Mexico: Gulf of California, Guaymas Basin | collected 2004-07-11 | reverse complement strand
CATATCTAGAGTATCCACATCATCAATTGACATTGTATCTTCTTCAAGAGATACATCATCAATCCACCATTCAGCAGCATAAACTCCCTGATATCTAAAGGCTATAGTTACTGTTCCGGTAGTTGGAAGTGCGTAAGGTCCATTAGCGACCCAAGTATCTTCACTTCCAAGGATATCATTTAGTACAACCCATGTAGCAGTGTCTAAATTTGATCCATCATAGTCTTCAGAGTATACTAAACTATGAACATCTGCATCCCCAGTCCAATTAACTCGATCTGAATAGCTCACAACAACATCAGAAGCTCCAGATAAGTCAAAAGTAGGACTTATTAGATATGAGTCATAAGTTCCATCTGCAACTGCTCCATAGGTATGAAGAGCAGAATATGTTCCTCCTGAAGTATTATTTTGTGAACCACTTGCTATCCATAGCGAAGCAGGTGCACCAGTAGCTGCATAGGTAGTCCAACCTGCAGAGAAATCGTTTGTTTCAAAATCATCAGACCATGGAAATGAACCTGTGCCATCAAAAGCAGTGAAAGTAATAGTCTCCTCTACCGCAGGATCTAAGGCTTGATGATTATCATCTGTAAGCCATGCAACTATCGTATGAACACCATTTGTTAATCCTGTTAAAACAACATCATTTGTATCATAAACCATATTTGTAGCGCCTCCATCTAGAGTATAATGCCAGTGACCATCATAACCATCACCTGCAGCACCTACAGTAAAGTTACTAGCGGTTATAGATAATGTTGCATCAGTACCATTAACTGATACACTCCAATTTGCAGATGAAACTGCTGTATCTATAACTGATATATCATCAATAAGCCAATCTGAAGCATTATCTCCTGTGTATTTAAATGCAACTGTAACTGCGGCATCAGTTGGAAGGGCAAATGTTGATTCACCCCATGCATTAGTAGGATCACATCCACATCCTGCATAATATTGATCATAGTTTACATCATCGAAAATAGCATCATTTAATAAAGTCCATGTAGCAGCAGTAACATCACTTGTGTCTGCAGTATCCCCATTATCAACATAGTCTGTTGAGTAAAAAACTTCATGACCTACAGCCCATGATATCCAATGTACATGCTCCCAATAATTCAATTCAGGTGAAGTAGCTCCTGAAAGATCAAAAGTTGGTGTTAATACCCAATTCTCATATCCAGCTGAGGTGGGAGCAGTATAATCAATGTGCTGAAGATAATTATCCCCACCATCACCTTGAAGTCCATCATCACCTATATTATGAGTGAAATGTCCAGTTGCTATCATCCAATTATTATCAGTATCGCCAGTTTGAGCTGTAAGAAGATCGCCTTGAGTTCCAGATTCTAGACTCTCTACCCAAGGAATTGTTGCAACCACGCTTTTGCTCATGCCTGTTGCTTGAATGGTGACATTTTCACCAAGCTGATCGCCTACTACTGGATCCTGGTCAAATTTATCAGTAGGACAAGTTTGAGAAAAAGTTGTTAGACTAAGTAAAAATATAAAAGCAACCATTATGCTTTGCCATACTTTTACATTAGTAAAATTTTGAGTAATTTTTTTCATGTTTAATTTAGTTAGTTAGTACTGTTTTTTTCTTTTTTGGAAATAAAAACGCACTAGTCCGTGCATAGTTTAGGAAAAACAAAAAAGAAGAGGTAACTACAATTTAAGATAAATCTTTGAATTTATCAAAAATTAATTTGTACTATATTCTATTCTTAACTTACGATAGTAGAGAATGTATATGCCCAAGATGTTACTGATAATGTTTAAGACACTGAATCAGTCCTTTCCTTGGTAGGTGGTGTAAACATTGCAGTTAAAAGTTTGAATAAGGGGGGGGGTTGTAACAGACTTTGATTAACTATACACTTTATTTTATTAACTATACACTTTAATAGTACTATTTTTCAAAATTTATACTTAATTTGATGACTTTTAGCATGTAATAAATACATAACTATCTAATTATCAGTCATTTTGAAAATATATATTTTTCTTTTTTTTATTACGCTTAGTATACAGGCACAACTATTACCACCTATACAATCATATTCTCCAGACGAATATAATGCTGCTAATCAAAATTGGGACATTACGCAGTCAGAAGAAAAGGATATTTTTTTTGCAAATAATGATGGTCTTTTAAAATTTAATGGCTCAGGGTGGACCATTTATAATTCCCCTAATGGCTCTATTGTTCGTTCAGTTAAGGCTGTTAAAAACAGGGTGTATGCCGGTTTATATGAAGATTTTGGTTATTGGGAAAAAAGATTAAATGGGAAATATTATTTTACTTCTTTAGTTAATTCTTTAGAGTTAATTATTCATAATGATGAAGAATTTTGGAATATTTTACATTACGATGATTGGTTGATTTTTCAATCTTTATCTCGTCTTGTAATGTATAATGAATTATCTAAAGAGATTAAATTCTTTTCTTCATCTCAAGATATTTTTAGTTCATTTATTGTAGATAAAAGAATATATTTTACTCTCAATTCAGGCCTTTATACACTAGAAAACGGTAAAGAGTTGTTAGTTTCAAATGATTCAAGGCTTAGAAATAAAAACCAATATCCTCATATACTTAATATTTTTAAAAATGAGAGAAACTTATTGATTATAACTGATGAAATGGATTTTTTTGAATTGTTTCCAAATGGAAACTTAACTTCATTATCCTTATCAATTTCAAAACGCCAAGTCAATGAGACTACAGTTTTTAAGGCTATTAGATTGAAAGATGGGGGGTTTGCTATTGGTACAGTTGGAAAGGGATTGATGTTGTTTGATGACAAGGGGAATTTATTAAAAAGTTTAAATAAATCTCAAGGTATTCTTAACAATACTATCCTATCCCTTTATGAGGATTTAGATAATAATATTTGGCTAGGTCTTGATAATGGAATTTCATTAATTAACAGCAAGTCTCCTTTTAAAATTTATAATGATAAGGATGGTGTTTTAGGAACAGTATATTCTTCAAAACTTCATGATGATTTTTTATATGTTGGCACTAATCAGGGGCTCTTTTTTAAAAAACACAAATCAACTGATTCATTTAAATTAATTCAAAATACTAATGGGCAGGTTTGGAGCTTAACTGAAATTAATGGAGAATTATTTTGTGGACATAATAATGGATCTTTTATTATTAAAAATGGAATTGCAACTAAAATTCCTGAAACATCTGGTACTTGGACTTTTAGAAAAATTCCAAAATCTTCTAATTTAATTTTGGAAGGAGGATATCTTGGCTTTAATATTCTTTATAAGAAAAATAATCAATGGGTAATTAGAAATAAAATAAAAGGTTTTGACATTTCTTCAAGATTATTTGAAATTTCTAAAAATGGAAAAATTTTGGTTAGTCATGGATATAGAGGTGTTTATAAACTTTCATTAAGTCCTGATTTATTTGATTTAAAAGAATTCAAAATTGATACATCTGTTACAATTGGAGGGAATGCAAGTTTGGCAAAATTTGATAATGAAATATATTATAATTACAGTGCAGGCTTTTATAAATACAATACTGAAAAAAATACTTTTGAAAAAGACAGTCTTCTTTCCAATTTGTCTAATAAAGAATTAATTAATGGAATTATTATAAATGACAATAATAAAAAACTCTGGATGTTTTCCAAAAACTATTTGCACTATTTGTCAAAAGATTTAATGTCAAATGAAAAAACAATATCTACAGTTCTATTTCCTGAAAAATTAAGAAAAACAGTATTTGAAAATATTTCTAAAATTCAAAATGATGAGTATATAATAGGAACTAATAACGGATATATCTTATTTGATTTAGAAAAATATTTTGTATATCCACCCGTAATTCAGTATGAGAAAATAGACGTCAATAAAATAAATGAATCTCCTTTTTCGATTGATTTTAATAAAGATTTTGAGTTTGATCACAAAACAAATAATATTAGTTTTTATTATAACTCCCAAAATTTTCAAAAATTTCAAAAGGTTGAATATCAGTTTCTTCTGGATGGATATACAAGTAATTGGAGTAGTTTTAATGAGAAGTCAAATATTACTTTTAGTAATCTTAGATATGGAGATTATGAATTTAAGGTAAGATCTAAAATTGGAAATGTATTTTCAAAGAATGGTCTAAAGTCAATCAAATTTTCAATTGAAAGGCCTTGGTATATATCTAACTTTATGATTATTAATTATGTTTTAATAGTTGTGATTTTCATTTTTTTAATAAATAGATATTATATTAATTTCTATAGAAAAAAAGAGGAGAAAATAATTAGAATGAATCAAAACAAACTTGAATTAAAAGAAATAGAAAAGAAACAGGCTTTAATAGCAATTGAAAATGAAAAACTTCAACAAGACATTGAAGGAAAGAATAGGCAGTTAGCTATTTCTACAATGAGTATGATTAAAAAGAATCAGTTTTTGAGTAGACTTAAAAAAGATCTTAAAAATAGTGATTCAATGCAAAACATTTCATCTGTGATAAGAGTTATAGATAGAAATTTAAATAGTACAGATGATTGGAAATTTTTTGAGGAAGCCTTTAACAATGCTGATAAGGATTTTTTAAAAAAAGTAAAACAATCACACCAAAGTTTAACTAATAATGATTTAAGATTATGTGCATATCTTAGACTTAACCTTTCATCAAAGAAAATAGCACCTTTACTTAATATTTCATTAAGTAGTGTTGAAATTAAACGATATAGACTCAGAAAAAAGATGAATTTATCACGTAATCAGGGACTTACAGATTACTTTCTTACTCTATAAATTATAAAATAATCATAATTATCACTATACATTAACTATACACTATAAATATTCATAGTAATATATATCTGCTATTTAATCATCATTTTTTTGTAAAATTAAATAGTTTTACCCCTATAATTTATTAAAAATTGATCATTAATTTTCTCAATTCCTTATTATTGTAAAGGTTTTTTATATTGTTCTAATGATTTATATATATTAACTTTCTCAGAATCTTTTAATTCAAAAAATATTATGAAAACAAAAATTTTAAGGAATCTTTCTTCTTTTTTATTGATGTTTGTACTTGCTTTCAATTTGCAATCTCAATCAATTAGTGGAATAGTAACAGATGATAACAGTCTTCCTCTTCCTGGCGCTACTGTTTTAATTGAAGGGACTAAAATTGGAGTTTCTACTGATTTTGATGGAAAGTTTAATATTTCAAATGTAGAATCTGGAAGCACTTTAATTTTTACGCATATTGGATACAAGACACTGAATAAGACTGTTGGTGAAGAAACTAATTTAATAATTCTGATGCAGAGTGATTTAAGTCAATTAGATGAAGTAGTTGTAATAGGTTATGGTACACAGAAATTAAGTGATATTTCTGGAGCTGTATCCACAGTAAGCAGTGGTGCAATAGAAACATCTTCACCAGTTAGAGTTGAAGATGCCTTACAAGGTCAGGCATCAGGAATTAATATTATTTCTAGTGGGTCCCCTGGATCAAAACCAACTGTACTGATTAGAGGTATTACTTCTTATGCGGGCAATGATCCATTGGTTATTATTGATGGAATTTCAGCAGTAATAGATGATTTAAATTCATTAAATATTAAAAGATGCTGCCCTTGCTTCAATTTATGGTGTTAAAGGAGGAAGTGGAGTAATTGTTATAACTACTAAATCTGGTGAAAGAAACAGTAAAACATCTTTTTCATTTAACACCTCTATGGGAACTCAGGAGGTTATCAAAAAAATTGATGTTCTAAACGCAAGTGAATATGCAGGTATTCTGAATGAAGCAAGTGTTGCTGGTGGAGAAGGAATAATTTTTCCAGATCTTTCTTCTTTTGGAGTAGGAACTAATTGGCAAAATGAAGTATTGGTAGATGCACCAATTGTCAATCATTCTATTACAGCCTCTGGAGGTAGTGAAAACACATCTTACTACGTTTCCGCTGCTTATTTAGGTCAAGATGGTGTGGTGGCAGGAGGAGATAAATCTTTCTTTAAAAGGACTAATTTTACCACTAATATTGACACGGATTTAACTTCTAAAACAAAATTAATAGTTAATACTAACTATGCTAATATCAAGGGAAAAAGTCTTTCTGAAAACGGAATTACTAGTGTTTTGTCAAATGCTTTAAATTTTGATCCTACTGTTAAAACTATTACACAGGAAATAATTAATCCTTTAGCTCAAATTGACAATACTCACAATGAAGGTAAAACAGATAAAATATCTGGTAAAATTGAATTGCAATATAATTTTATGGATAATCTAAAGATCACATCAAGATTTGGTTATACATATGTTGATGTTTATAATAAATACTTCATTCCATTTCAATATTACGGAGGTGGACACAATCAGACTAATGCAAATTCTGATTTAACTCCTATAGTAACTATTGACGGAGAAGGTAATATATCATCTACTCACAATAGAGTTGGCGAGAATTACACTAATTACTTTAATTATACATATGAATTATTTGGAAACTATGATTTTACTATCAATGAAAATCATAGTTTCCAAACGGTATTAGGATTCTCAATTGGCGAAAATAAAGGAAGTAGCATAAGTGCTGCAAATGAAGATGTTCCATTTAATTCATGGGACTATGCTGATGTTAGTGCAGCTACAGGAAATGCTACTCAACAAACATCTGGATCTTGGCAATATGTAAGTAGAAATCTTTCGTATTTTGGTAGAGTATTATATGACTATAATGAAAAGTATTACGCATCATTTACTGGAAGAATGGACGGTTCAACTTCTTTTGGTAAAAACAACAAATTTGGATTTTTCCCTTCAGCTTCATTTGGCTGGGTAATTTCTAAAGAAGATTTCTTTGAATCTATTCCGCTTGATTATTTAAAATTTAGAGCAAGTTATGGATCATTAGGGAATGACAATATCAGTCCACAATTCTCACTAATTTCAACTTTTCCAAGCTATGTGTTTAATGGAAGCATTGTTAATGGTTCTTCACTAGGGTCTATTCCTAATGATGATGTATCTTGGGAAAATCAGGTTCAAGTAAACATTGGTTTAGATACTAGAGTTTTTAATAATAAGGTTTCTATTTCTGTTGACTACTTTAAAAAGACAGTTGATGATTTGTTATTTAGCCCTAATCTATCATTGTATCTAGGAACTCCATCTTTCCCAACAACAAACATTGGAAAGACAGAGAGTATGGGTATTGATGCTACAATTTCATTAAATACATCTATTGGCGCTTTAGATATATCATCAAATTTAAATTTCACAACTGCTGAAAACACGGTTCTGGCAATAAACAATGGTGATAAATATATATGGGGTGCTGGTTATGGTATTCCTTACACTCCAATTGTTAGATTTGAAGAAGGCTATTCCCCAGGTTACTTTTATGGATATGCTACCGATGGAATCTTTCAATCTCAAGAAGAGATCAATAATCACGCTATACAAAATGGTGCTGCACCAGGAGATATCAGATTTGCTGATGTAAATGATGATGGAGTTGTAAATGATGAGGATAGAACTGAAATTGGAGATCCATTTCCTGATTTTACAATAGGATGGAACTTAAATTTAGCATATAATTCTTTTGACTTAAGCGTATTTACTTATGCTTCTTCTGGAAATGATATCTATCGTGCTTATGAAAGAAACTTAAACTATACAAATAGATTTGCTTCTACATTGAATAGATGGACAGGTCCAGGCACTAGTTTTGATGAGCCGAGAGTTACATTTGTAGATTCAAATAATAATAGAAGAGCTTCTGACAGGTATGTTGAGGACGGAAGTTATTTGAGAATAAAGAATATTCAGTTAGGATATAATTTACCTGAAGATATTGTTGATGTATTAGGCTTTGATGATGTAAGAGCATATTTCCAAGTTAAGAATGCTTTAACGCTAACTAATTATTCAGGATATGATCCTGAAATTTCTGCAGGAGGTGTTCTTAATACAGGAATTGATTATGGAACATATCCTCAGCCAAGAATATGGTCACTAGGATTAAATATTAAATTTTAAATTAAAAGATTATGAAAAATTTAAATAGAATTTTACTATTAATGTGTGTTACTATTCTTTTAAGTAGATGTACTGATCACGTAGATTATGAAGCTATTGAAGGATATCAAATTACTGCTGAAGTTTACTTTCAGGCGGAGTCTGATTACGAAGCAGCACTAGTTGGCACATATGACCCATTACAGTGGTTATATCTAAATGTTCTAATTGGCGATATTGCTACAGATAATTCACTTTGTGGAGGTGAGAGTGCAACAGATGTAATTGGATTACAGCAAATAGATGATTACACTCACTATCCAAATAACGATAACTTAACAAGTATATGGAGATGGTTATATGAAGGTGTTAATAGAGCTAATTATATGGAAGAAAATAAATCTAATATAGACTTCGATAGTAAAGAAGCTTTATATGCAGAGGTTTATTTTTTAAGAGCATATTATTATTTTCAATTAGTTAAATTCTTTGGGGATGTTCCTTTATTTACGGAAGGAAGGTTAACTGCTGGAGATTCTGGAACTCTTGTTAGAGTTCCGAAAGAAGAGGTATATGCTCAAATAGAAATAGATTTACAAAATGCAGTTGATAACTTACCTGCATCTCAATCACAAAGTGGAAGAGTAAATAAATTTACTGCTTATTCTTTACTTGGTAAGGTATTATTATATCAAGATAAATTCAATGAGGCAGCTGCTGCTTTTGACAATGTAATTGGCGTTTATTCTTTAGTAAATGATTATGGTAGTCAATTTTTAAGACTTGGAGAAAATGGCCCTGAGTCTATTTTTGAAGTTCAATACACAAATACTTCCAATTGGTATGATTGGGGTTGCCCACAGTGTTCAGAGGGGAACTTTGGTATTATACATACTGGACCAAGAGGATGGAATGGGCCTGAATATGCTCAGGGATGGAGTTTTAATGTCCCAACTGAAGCTTTTTATAATTCTTTTGCTGTGGGAGATACCAGACAGGATGCAACAGTTTTAGATATTGAAGCTTTTGCTACTGCTACTGGAGCAACCTATACAGAAGGTTATGAGCATACAGGATATTATAACAATAAATATATTCCAAGAGCTGGAGAGTCTGGAGCACAAACAGAATTAAATTACCTAACAAACTATAGGGCAATTAGATATTCTGATGTGCTGTTAATGGCAGCTGAGGCGTATAATAGAGGAGGAATTGATGATGGAATTGCTCAAGAATATCTAAATCAAGTTAGAAGAAGAGCGTTTGGAGATCAGGATCATGACATTTTCCTTACAGGCACAGCTTTAACTGATGCAATATGGGAAGAAAGAAAATTTGAATTGTCCATGGAGGGACATAGATTTTTTGATTTGGTAAGAACAGAACAAGCACCTTCAATAATTGATGGATTTCAGCAAGGGAAACATGAAGTCTTTCCAATACCTCAACAAGAAATTGACATTTCTGGATTAACACAAAACCCTGGATATTAAAATAATAACTATGAGAAAATTAAAATATATAATAAGCACTTTATTTGCAACACTTTTACTTTTTACATGTGTTGAAGAACTTGAAAATAATTTAGATTTTGTAAATGATATTTCTTCTCCAACTAATGTTTCAGCACTAGTTGGTATTACTCAAGATAATACAGGAATGGTTACCATTACTCCAACTGGAGAAGGGGTTGTTTCATTTACTATTGATTTTGGAGATGGAAATATTTCAGAAACTATAAATCCTGGAAATAGTATAGACAATCAATATCCAGAAGGAACATATGAAGCTGTAGTTACTGCTACAGGAATAAATGGTGAAACAACTGAAACAATAATTACTGTTGTAGTTTCTTTTGCTGCACCTGAGAACTTAGTAGTTAATATTGAGCTCCGCAACAGCAGATTTAGCAGCTTCATTTGAAGTTTATTTTGGTGATCAAGGGAGTGACGAAGTTCCTACTCCTATGCAAATTGGAGAAACATTAACATATGCTTATTCCTCAGTAGGGGAATATACTGTAACTATTGTTGCCTTAAGTGGTGGTGCTGCTACCGTTAATTATACGGAACAAGTAGTCATAGTTAACCCACTGTTTTTACCAATAGATTTTGAGGATCCTACCTTAAATTATGAGTTTGTAAATTTTGGGGGAAATGAAGCTTCAGTAGTGTTTAATCCTATGGTAGCGACTGTTGGTCAGGCAATAAAAACTGCAGGAGCTGAAACATGGGCAGGGTCATTTTTACAATTAGATGATCCAGTTGATTTTTCTTCACTGAATAATATAGCTGTTAATGTTTGGTCATCTAACTCAGGTAATCCTAACACCCCAGGCGGTGTAGTTGTTAAGCTTAAATTAGAAAATGCAGATGATCCTAATATATCTGCAGAGGTTGATATGGCAACTACCATATCACAAGGATGGGAAACATTAACATATGATTTTAGTGCTGCTGATTTATCACAAGAGTACCATAAAGTAGTTTTATTTTTTGATTTCGGAAATGTAGGAGATGGAGCAATTTATTATTTTGATAATATTATGTTATCCCTGCCTGCTATATCTAACTTTAGTACGTTTGAAGATTTTGAAGGAGATGTTCCTGGCAATTTCTCTTTTGGAGGCGTAGGCAATGTTCAAGTAGTTTCTAATCCAAATCCTTCTGGCAACACGACTTCAAATATTATGCAATTTACAAAAGATGATGGCGCAGAAACATGGGGAGGAATGGGATTTGCAGTTAATGGAGTAATTAATTTTAATGGTACAAATCAAATTAGATTACAATCCTATGCCCCTGAAACTGGGAAAGTAGTAAAAGTTAAACTTGAAACTATGAATATGATATGGTTACTACAGTAGCAAATCAATGGGAGACATTGACTTACGATTTTTCTGGTGCCCCAGATCTTGATTATATTACATTCATTGTTTTCTATGATTTTGGAAATCAAGCTGGTGGAATTTATCATTTTGATGAATTACAAGTAGGAAATGGTGAATTTATACCAACAGTAGCTCCAACTACTATGATTGAGGATTTTGAAGGAGATGTTCCAGGCAATTTTTCTTTCGGAGGTGTTGGCGGTGTTGCTGTAGTTTCTAATCCTGATAGTTCAGGCGAGAATACGACAGCTAATGTTATGGAATGTGTAAAAGATGATGGCGCTGAGACATGGGGAGGAATGGGCTTTGAAGTAGATGTTATAGATTTCACTGGAACATCTAGTCAAATTAGACTTAAATCTTATTCACCTGAAGTTGGAAAAGTGGTAAAAGTAAAACTTGAAACTTCTGCTGGAAATGTTGATGGATTAACATATGAATATGATATGGTTACTACAGTAGCAAATCAATGGGAGACATTGACTTACGATTTTTCTGGTGCCCCAGATCTTGATTATATTACAT
>LWDU01000375.1_pt1 | contig 11438 bp, 11 predicted proteins | sample 727161 | NCBI WGS metagenome assembly LWDU01 (sample SAMN04566230, study PRJNA314399) | hydrothermal vent metagenome | isolation source: deep sea hydrothermal plume seawater | place: Mexico: Gulf of California, Guaymas Basin | collected 2004-07-11 | reverse complement strand
CCGTGAACACACAAAGTCTCAACCTCGACTGGAATCACTTTGCCGTGGCGGGAAACCACTTCGCCATCTCTAACCATACGAATAGCCTGTTCGCGTGCCACTGCAGGATCTTTAATTACCGTGCCAGGAATCGAACGTGACGCGAGATTGCCATCGTCGTCATATTGCCGATCAGCAAAACCCTCTCGGGCGAGTCGTAGTCCCAGCGCATTAGCAGCGCTGTGCATAGCGGAACCGGCCAGCGCAACGTAGATGATCTTGGCATCGGTCGCCTGGATTGCGCGACCAATCGCCAGTGCCAATTTTTCATCGTCAGCGGCCATATTGTTAAGGGCGCCATGGGGTTTCAAGTGGGTTACCGACAAATCTTCGTAACGCGCCATCGCCTGCAAAGCACCAATCTGGTAGGCGATTAGGTACTCTAGATCCTCTGGGGGCATCGTGATGCGTCGACGACCGAATCCCCACAGGTCATTAAAACCCGGGTGAGCACCTACGCTGACCCCTGACCTCGCCGCGTGTGCAACTAACCGGCGCATGGTCAGCGGGTCGCCCGCATGGAAGCCGCATGCGATACTGGCGGACCGGATCACTTCCATCAGTTCTGCATCATTACCGATATCATAAGCGCCGAATCCCTCACCGATATCGGCATTTAAATTAACTTTATTAGCCACGCGAAAACTCCCTTTATAAGCGCTTGAACACCATTACTCGCGACATCATGTTTCTTTGAAAAACCACAAAATCAGTTTAACACGCACTTTCTTAGGCGCCCCTGACTTCCAATGAGTGCATCACCCCGCTTCCTCGCCAACGGCGATACGGTCATGGTGGTTCAATTCGGTGATGGGATCGACCTTGAAACGAGTAGTCGGGTGACGGCACTCGCCACTTATATCAACTCACTTGCCCTTAATGGCATCAACGACCTCGTTCCTACCTTTCGGTCACTTGCGGTTCATTACGACCCGAGTTATCTCGCCTTCGACACGCTTGAAGAGATTGTTCGCGGGGCATTGCCAGACCTCGACGTTAATCACCACAGCAAACGAGAATGGCTCATTCCGACTTTTTACGACCCGCAAATGTCACCAGACCTGACGGAGGTCGCTGAGCGTTGCTCACTATCCATTGAAGAAGTCATTAACCTCCACTCTCAGGTCGCCTATCACGTCTACATGATCGGGTTTCTACCCGGTTTCCCCTACCTCGGGGATCTCGCATCAAAGATCTCACTACCGCGCAAGGAAACTCCCAGCCTACGAATCCCTGAACGCTCTGTCGCCATCGCAGAACGAATGACCGCAATCTACCCCAACGAATGCCCTGGCGGTTGGTATGCCATCGGGCGCACGCCAATGACATTCTTCGATCCGCTAAATAATCCACCGGCGCTGCTTGCGCCAGGAGATCAGGTTCGCTTTCAGCCCATCAAGCGCGATGAGTTTGATCACTTATCTGACAAAAGCGAGCACTTAGTGAGACAGGATGCAATGGGTTTACCCACATGATCGCAGCGCTCTACGTTCAACAAGGTGGGTTACACACCACTGTGCAGGATCTTGGCCGCTACGGTTGGCAAGCAATGGGTGTACCGGTTTCCGGCGCGCTCGACGCGACCGCACTTAAGGTGGCAAACACGCTGGTTGGCAACGCACCGGATGTCGCCGCATTAGAAATCCTCGGCACCGGGCCGGTACTGGAAATTAACGCCACCCGCGTGCGGCTTGCCTTGGCAGGCGGAGATGCGTTAATCCAACTACTCTCACCAAGTCGCCGCAACTTGCCAAGCTTTGAGAGCTTCTGCCTACGCCGTGGAGATGTGTTGCGTATCGGTTCGCTCACCAAGGGTGCCGTCACCTATCTTGCCATCGAAGGCGGGCTGGATCTGCCCCTCGTGTTAGGAAGTCTCTCCACCTACACCCGTGGCCAGTTCGGCGGCTATCACGGTCGTATTCTTGCCAGCCATGATGATGTCCCACTGTTGATTTCAGAAGCACCCGAACGCAAGGAATCGCGCTTGAGGGATCAGACATTGCCAGGCACCCTACCGATCCGCATCATTCCCGGACCACAAAATGACTTTTTTTCCCCAGAAGCAATCGAAATACTTACCAACAACCCGTACACAGTCACTCCCGCGGTTGACCGCATGGGGATGCGTCTTGATGGCCCGCGGTTGACACACACGCGTGGCTTCAATATCACCTCTGACGGCACCGCACCCGGAGCAATCCAGGTGCCGGGCGACGGGTTCCCTATCGTTTTGATGGCTGACCGACAGACCACCGGTGGCTACCCCAAGATCGGCTGCGTGATCTCATCAGACCTGGCCACAGTAGCTCGCCTTCGCCCAGGCAACACCATTCGCTTTGAACTGGCTTCACTCGAAAAAGCCGCGACCGCGCGAATTGATCTGGAAAACTGGTTCGCCAAGTTACATTCCAGTATCGAGTCCTTCACCCCTTCGGATATTATCGACACGACCGCATTAAACACAGAAAACCTGATCAGTGGTGTGGTAGGTCCTGATGACTCTATCGAACCCCATACATAGTCTGACCGAGTCAAGTGTACGAAGCATCTGACATACCCATTTATCTAGGTCAAAAAAAACGATGAGTAAAAACGGCATCGGCGTTTCGTCTCTGAGAAAAGAAGACGATCGTTACCTGCGTGGGCGAGGAGAATTTGTCGGCGACATTCAATTGCCCGGACTCCGGCATGTCGCCTTCCTCAGAAGCCCGATTGCGCATGGTCGACTTGGCAATATCGTCATCCCCGATGCAGTGCGAAAGCAGGTTTTTCTCGCTACCGACCTCAAACAGGTAGCGCCTATCCGTGCGCGTTCGGCACTGCCCGGTTTCAAAGCTTCCGATCAACCGGTACTCGCGACAACCAAGGTACGCCACGTCGGCGAATTAATTGCCATGTGCGTCGCCGATACCCGCGCACAAGCCGAAGACATCGCCGATGCTATCGAAATCGAGATAGCCGAACTGCCTGTCGTCAGCGATATGTTAGCGGGGCGCGAAGACGGCAGCGCGCTGGTACACGAAGAGTGGGGCGACAACCTATTTCTCACCACTGAATTTGAACAGGATATCAGCCCGATTGTTGCGCGCGCCACGGCGTCGGTCACGCGCACGTTTCGAACCGCGCGCCAATCGATGAGCCCTCTCGAAGGTCGAGGAGTCGTGACCACCTGGGACCACCGGCTTGAACAACTACTGGTGTATAGCTCGACGCAACAACCGCATATCGTACGTACCGGCCTGTCCGAATGCCTAGGCATCGAACACGCCCGCATACGAGTCGTTGCACCCGATGTTGGCGGCGCATTCGGTTATAAAGGCATTCTCCTACCCGAAGAAATCTGCCTGGCCTGGGCAACCATGCAACTCGGGTATCCGCTCAAGTGGTTGGAGGACAGGCGGGAAAATCTTACCGCATCCACCAACTGCCGCGAACACCATTACACGATTACCGCCTACGGTGACGCGTCTGGCAAGCTATTGGCGATTGATGCAGAAGCAACCGTGGACTCCGGAGCTTATTCATCGTACCCGTTCTCGGCGTGCCTGGAAGCCGCACAGGTGGTCAGCATACTGCCCGGTTTGTATGACCTCGAAGGTTATCGCTGCCGTACCTATGCCGTCGCCACCAATAAGCCACCTATCCTGCCTTATCGGGGCGTCGCGCGTGCCGGCGTTTGCTTCGCGCTTGAACTGATGGTGGATGCGCTGGCAAGAGAACTTGCGTTGGAACCCACGGAGGTACGCTTCCGGAGCCTCGTTGGTCCTCAGCAAATGCCGTTTGACAACATTACCCGCAAACATTTTGACAGCGGCGATTATCCCGAATCCCTACGCCAGGCGATTACCAAGATTGATCTCGACGCTGTTCGCGCCCGGCAAAAAGTCCCCGAACCCGATGGGCGCCGAGTCGGTGTGGGTTTTGCGATGTACTCAGAACAGGCCGCCCATGGGACTACCGTCTATGCCGGCTGGGGGATTCCAATGGTGCCCGGACACGAGCAATGCACGGCCCGGATAACGCCCGACGGAGGTCTTGAACTTCGTATTGGCGCCCACTCTCACGGCCAAGGCATGGAAACCCCACTCGCCCAAGTGGCCAATGAGATCTTGGGCATCCCGCTCGAGAAGACTCGCCTGGTGCATGGTGATACCGCATTTACACCCTACTCGACAGGCACCTGGGGTTCGCGCTCGATGGTCATGTCGGGCGGTGCGGTGGCCGCCGCGTGCGATGAATTAGCGCAGCGGATATTGCGCATCGGCGCCAACCTACTGCAATGCACCCTAGATGCGGCCCAGCTGAATAACGGCGTCGTCGAAGGGCCAACGGGCAGCATCGATGTCAGCCAAATTGCACACACCTGGTATCTCAAACCGCAGGACCTGGGCGAGGGCGTCGATCCCAGCGGCCTGGAAGTCACCGCCGGATATAAACCCGAACGAGATTCCGGCACATTCAGTTATGCCACCCACGCCGTTGTCGTCGCGGTTGATCCGTACACGGGGGAAGTCGAACTGCTCGATTACGTCATCGCGGAGGATGGTGGTGTACTGGTCAACCCCATGATCGTTGACGGTCAGATCCTGGGCGGCCTTGCCCAGGGCATCGGCACGGCACTGTTAGAGGAAATGCCCTATAGCCCGGAAGGACAACCGCTGGCTTCAACCCTATCCGAATACCTGCTACCCGGAGCAACCGAGGTGCCCGACGCCAGCATTCTCCATATGCAAACGCCCTCACCCTACACACGTTTTGGCGTTAAGGGAATCGGTGAAGGTGGCTGTATTGCGCCACCAGGTGCTATTACTAACGCGATCAACGACGCGCTCTACCCACTGGGAGCCGAGTTAAACGTGCTGCCAGTCACGCCGCGGCGTATCGTCGAAGCGATCGCATCCGCCGTCCCGCGCGCACCGAAAAATCACGCCTGATGAAACCTGCAGCCTTCGAATACGAACGTGCTTACACCGTTGATGAAGCACTGGTGTTGCTTTCTCAATCCACTGACGCGCGGCTACTGGCGGGGGGACAGACCCTCGGCCCCATGCTCAACCTGCGGCTGGTTCAGCCACAACTTCTGGTCGACATCACGCGCATCAAAGCGTTGGTACGCTCAGAAATTAATGCAAACACCGTGACGCTCGGCGCCTGTATTTCCCATGCTGCGATCGAAGACCTACGCGTTCCTGATGCCACACACGGATATTTACCACGCGTCGCCAGCGGTATTGCCTACCGTGCCGTGCGCAACCGCGGCACTATCGGTGGAAGCCTTGCCAACGCCGACCCAACCGCGGATTGGCTGTCATGTTTCACCGCGCTTGAAGCACAGATTCTTATCTCCGGCCCTAAAGGACAGCGAACGAGTTCTATCGATGAGTTTGTCACGGGTGCAATGGAAACCACCCTGGAGGCAGGCGAGATGATTAATGGCGTGCGCTTTCCAACGTTGAGCAAAGGCGCGCGCTGCGGTTATGCCAAGATTTCTCGTAAACCAGGCGAGTTTGCCGATGCCATTGCCGCGATCGTTCATGACCCTGACAACGGACGCTGTCGTATCGTTGTCGGTACAACCAATGGAGTGCCACGGCAGCTGGCCATCGGCCCATTGGCTCTCAGTGTCAGTACACCGTTACCACAGATGCTTAACTCCGGCGCGGTACGGGAGCAGTTGGCCAGCCACATGCCAGCGACTGACGTATATGATCTGAACATACAGTGTGCCGTCATCGAGCGTGCGCTGGCTAATGCGCACCAGGTTGCATCATGAACACCGTCGACATCACCGTGAATGGTGCGCTTCAGCACGCGACCGTCGAACCACGAACATCGCTAGCTGACTTTCTGCGTGACGATCTCGGCTTAACTGGGACACATCTTGGATGCGAGCACGGAATCTGTGGCGCCTGCACCGTACTCATCAATGGTGAAATCAGTCGATCCTGCATCACCTATGCCGTTACCTGTGACGGAGCAAACATCCAAACGATCGAGGGACTCGACGACGACCCCCTCATGGAAGCCCTCCGCCAGGCTTTTTCCGAAGAACATGCTTTGCAGTGTGGTTACTGCACGCCTGGCATGCTAATTACTGCGCGTGACGTGATTGCACAACACGAACAGTTGACACCCGACACCATTCGACGACACATGAGTGGCAATCTTTGTCGCTGCACCGGTTACCGGGGCATCGTGAACGCTATCGCGCGTGTTGCAAATGATCCGGCGACGAATCGACAAGAAACACTGATCACCGGTCTGGGGCCCGCACCTGGACCGGACAAACATCACCAAACTGACCCGGAGACTTCATCAAACGCTCGAGTGCGCCCAACCCACGCTCCAGAGACACTCTCAGCACCGCCTCTAACCCACCCGATTGCAACACCCACATCAACACCCGACGACTGGCTCACTGTACAACAAATTTTTTCTCTCCCTCACCCTCTATCTAAAGTTTGGGCGCTGGTTTCTGACCCCGAACGGGTTTGTGATGCCCTCCCGGGTATTGCACTGGATGGACCAGCTGTTGATGGAAAAGTGCGCGGTCAAGCGACGATAAAACTTGGGCCCATCGCACCCACATTTGCATTCACCGGGACCTATCAAATTGAAGAAAATGACCGCAAAGCCATCATGACAGGCGACGGCAACGATCGACGGACACGATCGCGAGTCAAAGGACGCGCTCAGACTCAGTTAATTGATCTGGGTAATGAGGGTACTGAGGTCAGGTTTGAGATCGCCTATGTCATGAGTGGCCCACTGGCACAATTTGGCCGTCTAGGCCTGGTGCAGGATCTCATTACCCGCATGACTAAACGTTTTGCACACAATGTCGAAGCTGCATTGAGCCACCGCAGCGATTCCAATGCTCCGGCTCCAGCCAGCCTGTGGCAGGGGTGGTGGCTTGCCTGTTGCCACGCAGCACGTCGCTTAACGGGGCGAAAAGATACCTAACTCGGGCTAAGCCAATCAACTCGCCCGCAGATAGTATCTACTGACGTGGTCACACTTGTCATTAAACTTGAATCTCCATAATTAACTCAACAACGAGCCTTTCATGGAAACAATCGCGCAGGCGAACATACGTCCCCGCCGCAGCTTTCTCTTTGTACCTGGCACAGGGCCACAATTGTTTCCCAAGGCATTAGCTGCAACTCCAGATATTGTCTGTGTTGATCTTGAAGACGCCATCGCACCCGATGACAAGGTATCTGCACGAAAAGCGACCATACCCCTCTTTGCTCAATACCCGGATGATGATCAGGTGGAACGACTGGTACGGATTAACGCACTCAACAGTGCCGATGGCCTGGCAGACCTGCTCGCCCTGCTCAAGTGTGACACGCCGCCCAACGGCATCATGGTACCCAAAGTCAAAAGTCCGGATGACATCCGCCTGTTAGATGACCTCTTTACCTCGGAGAATAGCAAGCTTCGAATTCAAGTCATCATTGAGACCAATGAAGCCCTCGAGGCATGCTTCGATATTGCCCAGGCCAGCCCCAGGGTCGATGCTCTTCTCTTTGGCGGCGCAGACATGAGCGCCGAACTTCGAGTTGAACCAACCTGGGAGGCGCTGTTGTATGCCCGATCACGACTGGTGCATGCCGCAGCCAGCGCACAGATCGACCTGATCGATGTCCCATATCTCGATCTGAACGACATGCCAGGCCTCGAGATTGAGGCTGCGCTTTGCGCACAACTGGGAATGACCGGTAAAGGGGCTATCCATCCAAAACAACTCGAACCCATCAGTCGTCACTTTACACCGACCATCGAAGCGATCACCCGCGCGCGCAAAATCACCTCAACCTTCGAAGCGGCAGGCACTGGACTAGTGGTGGTAGAGGGCAAACTGATTGAGAAACCGGTGCTGCGCAGCATGTACCGCATTCTTGCCATCGCGGATCGACTGGCTGCTCCTTAAAACCAGGGCCAAAGATCGGCTTTGACCATTGACCGTGTAACCCTGAATCCGCTAGTCTGATATATCAGACTAGTCCCACTACAGTACGGCCTTGTTGACACACCTCACCATGACTCCCGAACAGGTTCTTCAAACAACCCCCAAGGTACTCAGCGAGCGCCAGCGAGTGTCGTATTATGACGATGGTTATCTGTTGGTAGAAAAGGCGATTGACGATCACTGGCTGGCACGCCTTCGTACCGCCACCGAGGAGATGGTGATGTCTTCGCGCAAGGTCTCAGCGTCTGACGCCACATGGGATATTGAATCAGGCCATAGCGCCGCGGCACCCAAACTGCGTCGTCTGTCGAGCCCCAACGACCATCATCCCGATTACTGGGCTTATGCTTGCTCAGACATCGTGCTTAACATCGTCGCCGATCTAATCGGGCCGGACATCAAGTTTCATCACTCCAAGCTAAATTTCAAATGGTGTGGAGGCGGTGAAGAAGTGAAATGGCACCAGGATATCGGCTTCTGGCCGCACACCAATTTCAGCCCCTGTACAGTCGGACTGTACCTTTACGATTGTGATAACAACCAAGGCCCGTTGGGTGTGATCCGTGGCAGCCACACAGGGACACTCTATGACCAATACGATACCAACGGGGAGTGGGTCGGCTGTCTATCTGACGATGACGTCACCCAACTCAAACAGGACGACATCGTCTATCTCCCCGGTCCAGCTGGCTCGCTGACGATTCATAACTGTCGATCAATCCATGGCTCACAAGTCAATCTTTCTGTTCAGCCGAGACCATTGCTATTGAACGTCTATTCAGCAACCGATGCTATGCCATACACCTTCAATCCTCTCGCATCACGCTACGCTGGGGAAATCGTACGTGGCAAGGCCGCCCGATGGGCCCGCCATGATGCAGGTCCGTGTCTAATCCCACCGGACTGGTCAGGTGGCTATACATCGATATTTGCATTACAACAGAAAGAAGGTGTAGCGCCAAATTAACGACTTGGCAGTAACTATTCCACGCACTTCACCCACTGCTTCAAATCACCACACCGAACAGACTGAACCAAAGAGCAATATCACCATGTTAGGCGAGAAACAAAAAGCATTTCGGCAGAGTTATCGTTCCCGTATCGCCGGATGGTACAACGGGGTAGTTCATGTCGCCGTGATTTACATTATTGGCGCTACCGCCCTGTGGATCTATATCCAACACATCGATAATGTGCTTTGGTGGGAATGGTTAACCATTCCGGTGGTGGGCGTCGCCTGTAACCTGTTCGAGTGGTACCTACACCGTAACGTCATGCACCGACCGCTGAAGTGGAAAGGGTTCCGTGCTATCTATGATCGACATACTCTGAACCATCATCAGTTCTTTACAGATCAGGAAATGCGCTTCCGCGATCAGGCCGATTGGCGGGTCACTTTTTTCCCGCCCTACGCACTGGTGATTTTCATTCTGATATCGCTACCTGGCGTCGCCGTGCTCAATTTTGTCATCACAAGCAATGTCGCTTGGCTCTTCATCTGCACCACGACCAGCACTTATCTCATCTATGAATTCATGCATTTCTGCTGTCACGTTGATGAGAGCTGGTTTGTTCGTTACTTCCCGTTTGTAAATACGTTGCGGCGCCATCACACCGCCCATCACAACTCCAGGCTGATGATGGAAAAAAACATGAACCTCACCTTCCCTATTGCCGACTGGCTTTTTGGCACCTCTGACCTTGATCGAGGTCTTTTGGGGCACGTATTCAATGGTTATAGCATCAGTTATCTCAAGCAAGGCCTGAAAGGGAAACCACGCCTGCCCAATGAAGCGGCCGCCGGGCCGCTCCCGACTGATTAAGGAGACCGGCGTGCCCACCACCATCAAATTGACACTGTCACTGATCGTTGCACTGGTCGGCCTCGGCGCCTACCTCCTAGAAACGAAGCTCGGAGACCCAACCATCGGCATCATTGCAGGCCTACTAACCGCCTTCATGATTCTGTCAATGTGGATCTTCCCTGAAGCCAGCAAGAAAAAAGCACAATAAGCATCGAGGAAGCATCGTCGTGTCTAGCTCAGAAATTAGTGAGATCCCGTTAAAAGTGTACTGGCAGCCCGGTTGTTCTAGTTGCCTGAAGACCAAGGAATTCTTGATTGAGCATGGTATCGAATTTCAGTCTATTAACGTGCTTGAGGATCAAAACGGCTTCGATGAGCTCGCTAAATTAGGACTCCGTCTGGTACCCATCGTCGCACGCGGTGACAACTGGGCCAACGGGGCAGTTTTTCGTGACGTGGCTCGTGTGGCCGGTTTCGAGTGGCAAGAACAGGCCATACTGCCAGCGGCAGAATTAATCAAACGAATCGACCACATCCTTGTCGTTGCAGGGGCTTGCCTCTCTCAAATACCGGAAGACAAATTAGATACGCTGCTGCCGGATCGACCGCGCTCCTATCGGCAACTCAGTTATCACATCTTTCAGATCCCGTCAGTGTTTCTCGATCGCGTTGAGAAAAACATGCCATACACGTATGAAGCGCTGATTAGCAAGCTACCGGTGGGGATCACAACTCAGGCACAGTTATTGGATTATGGACAACAAGTCCGTTCTCGGTTAACCCATTGGTGGCAACAAACAGGTAGTAACACAGACTTCAGCCAACCCGGCAAAGTCTATTACGGCGAGGTTACGCTACACGAAGTGCTCGAACGCACGGGTTGGCACTCCGGACAGCACACTCGCCAACTCATTCTAACGCTGGAAAAAATGGGAATCACACCACAGCAACGCCTGACCGTGACTGATCTTGCGGGACTACCCTTACCCAAGAACGTGTGGGACAACGAAAAAACCTGGGACTAAAACAACCTGAGTTAGTAATACATCACGTCCTTCGATGGTGCAGACACGCTGCGCATCGCTTCTTTTTCCATACGCCAACGTGACTGTCTGATCCAGATCTGAATTACCCACTTCTCATCGATAACCGTATCCGCCTCGTGCAGAACGCGTCGGTCCATCTCACCATTACCAAAGCCTGGGAAAAAAAGAAGTGCAGTCCCTTTCTGCGGCTTGGAATAAAGATTGAGCTCATTAAATAACGTTTTTCCGCCGCGCGCGACATCATTGATGTAAATCAACAACGTCACCAGGCGCTGTCCCCCGTTAGCAGCCCACAACTTTCCAACAGCGCCGGTCATGTCTACGCCATCATGATGCGCATGATAATAAGCACCCGCCTCGTAGTGGCACACCTGTGGCGATTCCATGTGTGTCGGTGGCTTATTAGTCAAGTTCGCGGCTTTTTCGATTAACCACGGCGCCTCGTCCTGGCGCAAGAAACACGTGGTAGAGGTCCGGGCCTCACTGATGCCGCCAGCGACCGCCTTGTCATCAATCGTTGGTGAACGAACCGTTCGCCCGCTCCCTAACGCGATCAAAGCGTCGCACTCTTCG
>LWDU01040243.1_pt1 | contig 11440 bp, 15 predicted proteins | sample 727161 | NCBI WGS metagenome assembly LWDU01 (sample SAMN04566230, study PRJNA314399) | hydrothermal vent metagenome | isolation source: deep sea hydrothermal plume seawater | place: Mexico: Gulf of California, Guaymas Basin | collected 2004-07-11 | reverse complement strand
GGGTGTAGATCGTCTCGCCATGTTGATGAGCGGTGCCGAGACGATTGATCAGGTATTGTGGACTTCGAATTTTGGTACGAAGTCCTAAGTGCTTTTTAAGCAGCGATCGCGTTGCCTTTTTTAGTCGCAATAGATTTACCGGCTGATTTTAGATCGGCAAAGGCTTCGTCCAGACGAGCGATCATGTTCTCTTCACCTTTACGTAGCCATTTACGTGGGTCATATGACTTCTTGTAAGGTTCACCTGTTTCAGGATCAATCTGGTATTTGAATGCTTTCTCGTTTTCCAAGACGAACTTGCCGACACCTTCTGCAAATGCAAATTGTGTGTCTGTATCAATGTTCATTTTGAAAACGCCATAACCTAGTGATTCATCGATCTTTGCTTTTTCTGAACCGGAACCGCCGTGGAATACCAGATCCAATGGGTTATGGTCTGTGCCATGTTTTTCCTGAACCAGTGCTTGCGCATTTTTCAGGATTTCCGGGCGCAATTTGACGTTACCAGGCTTGTATACGCCGTGCACATTACCGAAGGACGCTGCCAGAGAGAAGTGCCCGATTTTCGAGAGCAGTTCAAAGGCTTGTAAACAATCTTCAGGCTGTGTGTATAGCTTGTCGTTGTCAATTTCGTCTGATCCAACGCCGTCTTCTTCACCACCTGTAACGCCAAGCTCAATTTCGATGCTCATATCCAGTTTGACCATACGCTCTAAAAGGCGTGCACATTCAGACAGGTTGAAGTCAATTTCTTCTTCGGACAAGTCGACCATGTGTGAGGTGAATAGAGGTTTACCGGTTTCTTTGTAGAACGCTTCACCGTGATCCAGCATAGCTTCGACCCATGGGATCAGTTTTTTATTGGCATGGTCTGTGTGCAAGACAACGCATACGCCATAGTGTTCTGCCAACAAGTGTACGTGTTTTGCCGCTGCGACGGCACCTAGAACTTTTGCTTGGAAGCTGTCAGGCATACCTTTGCCGGCGTAGAATTCGGCGCCGCCATTAGAAAGCTGGATAATTACGTCTGCATTGTTTTTTGCAGCAGCCTCCAGTACGGCATTAACTGAGTCTGTGCCGACAACGTTAACTGCGGGCAGGGCATAGCCGCCTTCTTTACATGCTTTGATAAGTTCCAGATAGTCTTTACCGCTTACAACACCGGGTTTTAATGACATTTGAGCCTCGCTTGGTTGTGAAAATACTATGTTCTAAATAGCAAAACCGCGCCTTAGAATAAAGCGCGGATTAAAAACTATATACGAAATGCAGTTGATGCTTATTTCGGCTGTGGTGCAACAGGTGTGAGAACAACTGCTGGTGCTTTAACAGGTTCGCGCGTAATCGCGGCGCCTTGCAGTACCATTGTGTAGTCGTTTTCAGCTTGTTCTGTCAGTGACAGTTTCATTGTAGAGTCCTTGTCTTTTAATCTGACTGCTTTTGAAGCAATCCAAAGTTAATCAGGTTGTTTACGGCACGGTTATCCGTAGTCGTCGGGCCGTTGTAAAGACTCTCGAGAATCGCCTGTCTAGTGGCAGGGCCTTTATGGCCGAGAACCGCGATAATCTTCACATCTCTAAGCGTAGGCTTATGCGAACCGAATATGTTTATAAGACTATTTAGAAAGTTTTGCAAGTTTTTATGGTTATAATCGAAGTAGCTTAAAGCCAGATCGATATTGATTGTGCGGTTATCTTCTTTGTTTGGGGTGCGCAGTATGCAGCCGTAATCGTATAGCCATTCAATATCGCGGTTAAGTGCAGACTTATTCAAGTCGTGCCTTTCCATGATTTCAGATTGTGTTGTGCCGGGGTGTTCATCTATATCTATCAATATGTTAGCACGTCGTAATGTGCATGAAGGTTCACCGCCGAGTGCTGCAACAATATGGTCGATAATAAGCGTTATGGCCTCCGCTTTTGCGTCCATATTCTCAATACCGATATTATCTGCGGCGTTATTACTCAAGATTACTCCTGTTTATTATCCGACAGCTACATTATTTACATAATTTAATAATATATACTTAATTGCTGTTGTTGCCAAATAGTATGTAAACTATTTCATCAGCCTGATTGTTCCCCTGAACATTAGATAAACTAGTGTTTTCTACTGTCGCGGATGTATTTTTTACACTATTAGGCGCAAAATTGCCATTGTTTTGGGCCTCTTGCTCTTCTGGCCTTAATTTAGCCGCTTCTTGTCTCGCTTGTATTCTTGTTTGCTGCGCTTGTGCAGCTACGGCTTTGTCTTGGGAGGATGGTTCTGTAGGTGCGAGAGCTGCACGTATCACAACGTCCATTTTGCGTATCGTTGCCTCAGGGTTGTTAGGTATCGGGCTGGCGTCAATTTGAACCTCTCCTGCGATAGCATATTCGCGTCCGTCAGGGCCCGTTGTCGTTTCAAAAGTGACTGCGCCAGCGTAGGGGCCGCCGACAGTCTTGTGCGCTGCTTCGTGTGCTCTGACCTCGCGATCGGTTTGTTTTAGTTCTTGGACTTGTTGTTCTTCTTCTGGGGTGAGCTCTGAATTCAGGACACTTGTTTCGGTTTTGCTTGCTTCTTCTTGCGCTTGAATAAGGCTGTCTATCTTTCGCTCGAAAGGGTTTTCGTTTGCTTGCTTTAGTTCTGCTAAGTTGTCTTCCGGCAGAGTTTTGCTAGTACTTATATCTGTTGATTTTGACGCAGAATTATTGTTACGGCCATACGCTGATAAGGCCGCTGCGTTTAGGGCAGCAGATGAGACGTTGTTTACGCCAACCATACCTCTTCATTATAAAGAGGAATGGTTGATAAAATGTGAGTGATTAACCGTTCAAAGTAACGGTTTAAGCGGCTTTTTCTGCTTCTGCTTCGTACCCAACAGCGTGCATTTTTGCGCCTGTGTCGAGCATACGGTTAGAGAAGCCCCATTCGTTGTCGTACCAAGTCATGATGCGCACCAATGTACCGTCGATGACTTTTGTGCCTTCTAGCGAGAAGACAGATGACAGAGGGTTATGGTTGAAGTCACCTGAGACCAATGGCTCTTCGTAGCAGCCAAGAACGCCGTTCAGGTCGCCGCCTGCATATTCAATAATCGCTTGGTTTACTTCGTCTTTTGAAGTTTTAGCAGATGCAACGAATTTAAGGTCAACCAGTGATACGTTTGGTGTTGGTACACGAATGGCAACGCCATCAAGCTTGCCGTTCAGTTCAGGCAATACTTTGCCAACAGCTTTGGCCGCACCTGTAGATGTCGGGATCATGTTAACGGCGGCAGCGCGGGCACGGTGTAGGTCTTTATGCATTGTATCGACAACATTCTGGTCACCAGTGTAGCTGTGAATTGTTGTCATGAAACCGCTTTCGATGCCGATTGTTTTGTTCAGGGCATATACAACAGGTGCCAAGCAGTTTGTTGTACATGATGCGTTTGAAACAATCTTGTGCTCTGACGTCAATTTGTCAGAGTTCACGCCGTATACGACTGTCATGTCTTCGTCCGTTGCCGGAGCTGAAATCAAGACTTTCTTGGCGCCAGCTGTCAGGTGCTTTTCAGCGCCTTCACGGCTTGTGAAGATACCTGTACATTCCATGGCCAGGTCAATATTCATGGCATCCCAAGGCAAGCTAGCCGGATCACGTTCTTGAACAACTTTCACAGTTTTGCCGTTTACGATGAGCGTATCTGTGCCTTCGACTTTTACATCATAAGGAAGAGGGCCGTGCACTGAGTCGTACTTAAGAAGGTGGGCGTTTGTTTTAATATCTGCCAGATCGTTAATAGCAACAATCTCCATATCTGTACGGCCTGATTCAATCCATGCTCTGAAAACCAGACGACCAATACGTCCAAAACCGTTAATTGCTACTCTTGCGACCATGTTATTTTCCTTCGCTTTAATGTTGTTGTTAGCTGAATTCAGATGAAAATTTACAAGTTTTACTCGTTAAGTCAACGTGAATGAGGGTATCATTGGTGGATTTTGTGTATTTGGGGTTTTTATTTGCCGCGAATTTCGGTATGTAGATTGTGAAAGGGTAAACTTATGGCCAGCACGGAATTTCTATCTGAATATTTGCCAATTTTGATCTTCCTGATTATCGCATCAGGTCTCTCAGTTGCTATGATTGCAGCGTCTTTTCTTGCAGGTAAACAAAACCCTGATAAAGAAAAGCTAGCGGCCTATGAATGTGGTTTTGATGCTTTTGATGATGCGCGTAATAAGTTTGATGTGCGCTTTTATCTGGTGGCTATCCTCTTTATTATTTTTGATCTAGAAATTGCGTTCTTGTTTCCTTGGGCTATATCGCTCGGCAGTATCGGGATGTTCGGTTTCTGGTCTATGGCTTTCTTCCTCGGTATTTTGACAATCGGGTTCATATACGAATGGAAGAAAGGGGCTCTTGAGTGGGAGTAATATTACATGAGTCACGATAAGAAAATCATTCAAGCCCCTGATGTAGACTTTCGTACGAAAGTGAAAATGCCAGCGCCACAAGAACAGGACGTTGTTCCGGCGGCTCTTTCAAAGCATTTAAATGAGAAGGGATATTTGCTAACACAGACGGATCGTCTGTTTGATTGGGCGCGTACAGGTTCTATGTGGCCTATGACGTTTGGTCTTGCTTGTTGTGCGGTTGAAATGATTCACTCCTACATGAGTCGTTATGACCTTGACCGTTTTGGTATGATTCCGCGTCCAAGCCCGCGCCAATCAGACGTTATGATTGTAGCAGGGACGCTCTGTAATAAAATGGCGCCGGCGCTTCGTCGTGTTTATGACCAGATGCCCGAGCCACGTTGGGTGATTTCTATGGGGTCTTGTGCGAATGGTGGCGGGTATTACCACTATTCGTATTCTGTTGTACGCGGTTGTGATCGTATTGTTCCTGTAGATATATATGTGCCAGGTTGTCCGCCTACAGCTGAGGCTTTGGTCTATGGTCTTCTTCAATTACAGAAGAAGATTCAGCGTGAAGACACACGAATCGCGCGCTAACCTTATATTTACGTAATTTTAAACATTTCCACCTAGGATTAAGCCATAATTACTTAAATGGCTTAATTGAGGTGTGTTATGGATGGAATTGTCACAGATATTGACGTAAACGGTCGTTTTGCTGCTTCTTGTGGCAGTCCTGATGATGTTTTAGGGGCTAATCAACTTGCGAGTGTTCCTTTAGCGGAATGGACAGCAGTAATGGAGCAGGGTTGTGCGCCTGCCAATCCAGATGAGTTTGAAGCGAATATGCGCAATATGATCGGTGAAACCACTGGGAAGATTGAGAACCAGACCCTTAAAAATCATGCTTATAACTTAGTTTCCGAAGCTAACCAAGCAGCGCGTGCTGATGGCCGTGCAGCTGAGGGTGCAGAGCCAGCAGAAGTTGGTGTACCCAGACGTTTTGAAGGTAATGGTATGCTGATGGACTTTTATGCTAGATACGGCGAAGAGTTCAAACAGGCTATTGTAGATGGCGCTGACCCAAGTGAATTAAGAGATTTGGCTGAGCAAAGGCTTACTGAAATGCAGGAAGACTATAGTGCCGGCATTGATGCGGTAATGGATGAAGTGCGCAACCCAACACCAGAGGCAGCTCCAGAGGTTGCACCAGAAGTCGGGCCGGAACGTGTTCAGCCGATTGTTCAGGAGATTTAATCGGTAAATAACCCAATAATTGTTTTGAATAAGCACAACAGCCCTATTATAGTGGCTGTTGTTCTTTTTTAAACGGGTTACAAGCTGGTAATCAAATGACTAATGAAGCTCTGGCCGACTTGGCCGAACATATTCAGGAAAATCTCTCTGAGTCTATTCTGTCTTACAACATTACCCATGGCGAGCTGACGCTTATTGGTAAAGCACCTGATTTGCGTAAGATTGTACAATATTTGCGTGATGACCGCGAGGTTGCTGCGCAGACTTTGATGGATATTACTGCGGTGGATTACCCTGATCGTAAAGAACGTTTTGAGGTTGTTTACCAGTTCTTATCTCTGTCGCAGAATCAGCGTATTCGCCTGAAGGTATCTGTGGCTGAGGGCGTAGCCGTTGAGTCGCTTGTGCCTGTGTTTAAGGTGGCTAACTGGCTGGAACGCGAAGTCTGGGATATGTTCGGTATTGTATTCAATAACCATCCTGATTTGCGCCGCATTCTGACTGATTACGGTTTCGAAGGTCACCCATTACAAAAAGACTTCCCGCTGACAGGCTATGTCGAGCTTCGTTATGACGAAGAGCTTAAGCGTGTAGTTTATGAGCCCGTTAAATTAACGCAGGATTTCCGCCGCTTTGACTTCTTGTCACCTTGGGAAGGTATGACAGATGTTCAGCTTCCTGGTGATGAAAAAGCTCAGAAGCCAACTGTAGGTTATAAAGAGTACAAGAAGGAGGTCCGTTCCTCATGAATGCGAAGACAAATGCAGCGAGCGTAGACATTCAAGAAGAGACACAGATTCGTCCTTATACAATGAACTTTGGGCCGCAACACCCTGCCGCGCACGGTGTTTTGCGTCTGGTGTTAGAGATGGATGGCGAAGTTGTTGAGCGTGCTGACCCGCATATTGGTCTTTTGCACCGCGGTACAGAAAAGCTAATTGAGTATAAGACGTATACGCAGGCTGTTCCTTATTTTGATCGTCTGGATTATGTGAGCCCGATGAATCAGGAGCATGCGTTTGCGTTGGCGACTGAAAAGCTTTTAGGTATTACGGTTCCTGAACGCGCACAGTATATCCGTGTGCTGTTTAGTGAGCTTACACGTATTCTTAACCATATCCTGAATATCACAACTTTTGCTTTGGACGTTGGTGCGATTACGCCTGCGCTTTGGGGTTTTGAAGAGCGTGAAAAAGGTATGGAGTTTTATGATCGCGTCTGTGGGGCGCGTTTGCACGCTAACTATTTCCGCCCTGGCGGTGTACGTTATGATATGCCAGCCGGTCTAGCGGAGGATATGTTTGAGTGGGCCGATAAGTCAGTCTGCGAGGTTATTGATGACCTTGAAACGCTTCTATCTGATAACCGAATTTTCAAGCAGCGTACTGTTGATATTGGTGCTGTTAGTGAAGCTGACGCCCTTGATTGGGGGTTCAGTGGTCCTATGTTGCGCGGTTCAGGTGTGGCTTGGGATTTGCGTAAGTCCCAACCTTATGAAGTATACGACAAACTGGACTTTGATATTCCTGTTGGTAAGACGGGTGACTGCTATGCACGCTACCTTGTGCGTATGGAAGAGATGCGTCAGTCGATAAAACTTATGAAGCAGTGTCTGGAGAAAATGCCAGAGGGTCCTGTGATGGTGGATGATTACAAAGTCGCGCCGCCTCCACGTGCTGAAATGAAAGGCTCTATGGAGGCTCTGATCCATCACTTCAAGCTATACACTGAAGGGTATCATGTTCCTGCTGGTGAAACTTATACAGCTGTTGAAGCGCCTAAGGGTGAGTTTGGTGTCTATCTGGTTTCAGACGGTACCAACAAGCCATATCGCTGCCGCATTAAGGCTCCTGGTTTTGCGCATCTGTCTGCGATGGACTTTATGTCCAAGGGGCATATGCTCGCCGATACAGTGAGTATCATTGGTTCGATGGACGTCGTGTTCGGCGAGATTGACCGCTAATCTACATTATTAGCATTCCGGCATACGCGGTAAGAACGGTGTTGTAAGAGCGATATTCTTCTCGTTCTTGTAACGTTGTAGTTTTTGCAAGCCGCGTTCTGAATTGAGTGCTAAGTCACGCCATTTTGCCCAGACTTCTAATGTCCATACAGGTTCAACAGTTTCGTGTCTGTTTATTAGCATGTCTTCTGAAGAGCGAAGGTGCATGGCTAATGCCTCTTCGGTCTTAAGAAGTGTGCCGTATTTAGGGTCGTGCCATTCGAGTTTAAACTCACCGTCTGCATCCTCAACCACATCACCTAACATCCAGATGGGGTCTCGCAGGATGCTTCTTTTGAAATCATCTTGCATTGGTTACTCCTTATTTCACTGGTAAAGATATAACGCCCTTTCTTATGGGTTTGTCAAATTGTAGCGTAGACTTTTTCAAAAGGCTGCGGTAAGTATGGCTTACTGTTTTTTGTATAAGAGTAGTAGAGATGAAAAAACCTTTCGACCAACACGCTGATTATCAGCCTGCGACATTTAAGTTTAAATCCAAGAAGAAGGTAGAAGACATTCTGAGCCGTTACCCAAGTGGTAAAGAGCGCAGTGCGATTATGCCTTTGTTGGATCTTGCGCAGCGTCAGGTTGCTGATGAAGGGGCAAAGGCCAAGAAGCCATATGGCGGCTGGATTCCTCGTGCTGCTATGGACGAGATTGCCACTATTGTTGGCCAGCCACCTATTAAAGTTTATGAGGTGGCGACGTTCTACTCCATGTACAATTTGGCACCTGTCGGCAAGTATCTTGTGCAGCTTTGCACAACGACTCCTTGCTGGCTTTGTGGTTCAGCGCAGGTTGTTGAGGCTGTTGAGAAGTTTCTGAAAATTCACGTTGGTGAAACGACTAAGGATGGTTTGTTTACACTGGTCGAAGTTGAATGTTTGGGAGCCTGTGTTAACGCACCAATGATTCAGGTGAATGATGATTATTACGAAGACCTTACTGCTGAAAGTGTTGTTCAGCTGTTAAAGGATCTAAAAGACGGTAAGAAAGTCAGTGTTGGTTCACAAACGGGTCGCAAAGGTTCTATGGCTTTGTCGGGTCCTACGACTCTGGAAGATCAGGCTAAGAAATCCGGTGTGGCTTAATCCTTAGCCCATTCTCATTTTTAATACATCTGCATCCAAGGCATGCCAGTCGAGCTGCAGCTCTTCTGTTGTAGCAACGTATCCAAATTCGGGTAGCTGAATCGTGTCACCAATATCTATGTGGTTCGCGCTGACACCTTCCATGCCGTTAAATATGGCAATTGCGTCGACATAGTGTTGGACATCCGCATTTGACGTCAGGCCATAATGCGCCTCGATTACATTCCACATATTATCGCCGGCGCTGACTGTGTATGTTGCGGGCTGTCCTAATTCAGGCAGCGGTTCAAAAGCGTATTGTGCTATCTCAGGCAGTTGAGCAGGCTCGGCGATATAATTGAAGACCTCGTTAATGCGATTTGTAATAATATCCTCGGGCAGCGCCTGCATTGCTGGCATCTCAAGCATTTGAAAGTCTTGAATTTCAGTCATGACTTCAAAATTAGCTGATTCCAAGATGGGCGTTTCAACCGGTGCAGGCTCAACGGGAGCAGGGGCGTCCGCTATTTCAGTTAGTGGCGATGCTGGTTCATTTGCTATGTCAGGCGACCCAATTGGTAAATCTGTGGCCTCGGGTGTTGCTAGCGTAATAACCTCTGACGTTTCTGGTGCCGGATCTATTGTATCAGGGATGATCAGTTCTTGCGTTATTTCAACTTCGGGTGCTGCTGGATGCGCACCTAAATCAGTTGTCATCTGTGGTGCCGGCAAAGGGTTTTCAGGCGCGTAGCCTAGATATTCGGCAGCCATGCCACTCAGTTCGGCGACGTATTCCTTGATTGTATCGCCATAGTATAATCCGAACATTCCGCCTGCCGTTGCCAAGGCTGCGTGTGTCATGGTCGTTGCTAGTGTCTGGCGTGATAAAAACTTGGTGTCTCGGAAAATCTGTTTTTCGCGACGGTAACCACGGTAAGCGTGAAATGAGCCGACCAAAACGCCCGCTGAGGCTGCGGCGACTAATGCTGTTGTTGCTGCCGGTGCGCCTGCTGTGCATAGTAGGGCGGTGGCGCAGGTTTTTACAGCGAAACCAATGCTCATGCCTGAACCGATGGATATGGCCGCGTAAAAAGCGCGCGATAGGAAGCCTTTTCGTTTTGCAGGGGCTACTGTTTGTTCTTCATTGGATTCGTCTAATGCCAAGCCAGCCATAATAAAAACCTCTAATTTAAAATTTTGCGTACTATACCGCCCGATATGGGTTTTATGCAAATATTAATCGGAAAAAATGTGAACGGAACTGCCTAAACCTCTTGCGTTAAACGCCAAGAGTCGTATGGTATGGAAAGTTATAACTAAAGCGTACGAAGTCCTTTTATGCTTAATGATCAAGACCGCATCTTCACGAACTTGTATGGGTGGGAACCTTTTAACCTGAAAGACGCCAAAAAGCGCGGCGATTGGGATAAAACGGCATCTCTTATCAAGAAAGGTCGTGAATGGATAATCGATGAAATGAAGAAGTCAGGCCTGCGTGGCCGTGGCGGCGCGGGTTTCCCGACGGGTCTTAAATGGTCGTTTATGCCTGATCACACGAAAACGGGTAAGCCGCATTATCTGGTTATCAATGCCGATGAGTCTGAGCCTGGTACGTGTAAAGACCGCGATATTATGCGCAACGACCCGCATAAGCTTCTGGAAGGTGCGTTGCTGGCAGGTTTTGCCATGGGCGCACACGCTGCATACATTTATATTCGCGGTGAATTCTTTAATGAAAGCTCTGCCTTGGTGCAGGCTATTAACGAAGCTTATGATGCGGGTTTGCTCGGTAAGAATGCAGCCAAGTCTGGTTGGGATTTTGATATTTATCTGCACCGCGGCGCGGGAGCTTATATTTGTGGTGAAGAGACAGCCTTGCTGAACTCTTTGGAGGGTCGTAAAGGTCAGCCACGTAACAAGCCGCCATTTCCTGCTATGGCGGGTTTATATTCCTGCCCGACGACGGTTAATAATGTCGAGACAATTGCGGTGACGCCTACGATTTTGCGTCGTGGCGGTGACTGGTTTGCAGGTTTGGGGCGTGATGAAAAGAATACAGGAACGAAGCTGTTCTGGAAGTCATGGGCATTCCGCTAAAAGAGCTTATTGAAAAGCACGCAGGCGGTGTTCGCGGTGGATGGGATAACTTGAAGGCGATTATCCCAGGCGGTTCATCTACGCCGCTTTTGCCTAAAGATATTTGTGACACTGTCCTTATGGATTTTGATTCTCTGCGTGAAGCGCAAAGTGGTCTGGGGACAGCGGGTGTTATCGTGATGGATCAATCTACGGATGTTGTTTATGCGATTGCGCGCTTGTCTTACTTTTACATGCATGAAAGCTGTGGTCAGTGTACGCCATGTCGTGAAGGCACGGGCTGGTTGTATCGTGTTATGCAGCGCATGGTTAAAGGCAATGCGACTGTTGATGAGATTGATATGTTGCTGGATGTTAGCAAGGAAATTGAAGGTCACACGATTTGCGCCCACGGGGATGCGAGTGCGTGGCCTATTCAGGGGCTTATCCGTCACTTCCGCCCTGAAATGGAAGCGCGTATTTTGGAATATAGAAAGGCAGCTGCGTAATGCCTAAGCTAAAGATTGATGAAGTCGAGATCGAAGTCGCACCAGGCACCTCTATTTTGCAGGCTGCTGAAGAGATCGGTATCGAGATTCCCCGTTTTTGTTACCATGACCGTCTGTCCGTTCCTGCGAATTGTCGTA
>LWDU01036341.1_pt1 | contig 11441 bp, 11 predicted proteins | sample 727161 | NCBI WGS metagenome assembly LWDU01 (sample SAMN04566230, study PRJNA314399) | hydrothermal vent metagenome | isolation source: deep sea hydrothermal plume seawater | place: Mexico: Gulf of California, Guaymas Basin | collected 2004-07-11 | reverse complement strand
CTGTCCCGTAGCCGCGTCCAGCACAGAAAGAATGTCTCGGTTGGCAGCCGTAAAGAACAACCGCCTGTTGTGCAAAAGAGGTGAGGGAACATAGGGAGTCCCCCGACGTGACAACACGCGAACGGAATCGGATCCGGTGATGTCGTCGTGTGAATTCAGTGGGATGGACACCACGAATGAACTTCGATATCCGCTCATGGCGATGACCGAGTCTTCAAAACGAACGGGCGACGGAATCGCATTGACCGTCTGACCACCGCAGGACCACAATTCCTTTCCGTCGGCCAGATCGTATGCCCGGACTTTGCCTGTGCCGTTAGCAATCACCACGTCACGGTCCGCAATGCTGGTAATGAGCGGTGTATTCCATGACGTCACTTCTGCGGGGCGTTCTGTCTTCCATTTTGCATGGCCGGTGGCAGGGTCCAGACAGGTTATGAAGGAACCCTCTTCCTGATCCCAGTTAATCACCAGCGAATCACGATGGATCACCGGCGTCACCGCTTCACCCCAGCCGTAACGAGTTCGCATTTTGCCGAGGTCCGTTTTCCAAAGCAGTTGTCCGCCAAGCGTATAACAGTAGATTCCTCGTGACCCAAACGACACGTAGAGTCGTTCGCCGTCCGTTGTTGGCGAACCGCCGGCATAGGTATGCGTCGGATGGTGGCCTTCGTGCGGCACCTCTTCGGCGGCTGATTTCTGCCAAAGCACTTCGCCTGTCGTGCGATCAATGCTGGTCACGAAAAAACGATAATAGACGTCCGGAGGCACCGTTTTTGAACGTTCGTCTGCGGTGGGCGGTGCTTCGGCTCTACGGTCAGTCTGCTGTGCGGAAAGCACGAACACCTGATTGCCCCAGACGATCGGCGTTGACGTCCCTTCGCCCGGCAGGTCGGCCATCCAGCCAACGTTTTCAGTTTCGCTCCATTTGATTGGCGGAGCAGTGCCGTCTGCCGCAGTTCCGTTGGCGAACGGACCGCGCCACTGATGCCAGTTATCAAGCTGTTGTTCCGTTGGTACATCGCCAGCGTGGACAGTCACCGCCGGCAGAAGCAACAGAAGAACGGCGACAGATCGCATGTTCACGATGGATTCTCCAGGCAGAGCAAAAGGAAGTGGGCGTTCATCACCAGAATAAGCGTTCCGCACTCCGTCGGCAACGGCTGGCAAAGAACAGGGTCGGGAGTCTTTTTCGGATCAACAGTAATTGCCCCGGATTCGCCGTCAGCCGAAAAAGACTCCCGACCCTCTCGTCAACACGCATCGAAACGCCGACCAACTATTCGAAGCTGTCGCGTCAGAGTATGCTGCTGTTTGCCCGACCGTTCAATTGATGGAGTTGCCATGCGAAGTATTTGCGTCTTGCTGATCGCCTTATCGTTTCTCGTCGTTTCAACAGCCAACGCTGGCGAACCGATCCCCTTCATCTTTGACACCGATATCGGAAACGACGTCGATGACGTTCTGGCTCTGGGCATGATCCATTCGTTGCAGACGCGTGGGGCGTGCGAGCTGCTGGCGGTGACCATCACCAAAGACCATGATCAATGTGCACCTTTCGTTGATGCGGTGAATACGTTCTACGGACGCGGCGACGTCCCCATCGGAGTGTGTCGCAGTGGGGTCACCACCCAGCAAAGTAAATTCACTGTGCTGGCGGCGGAAAAAACTGGCGGCGCAGATCGTTATCCTCACGATTTGCGCAGCGGAAAGCAGGCTCCCGCTGCTGTTGCCGTTCTGCGCCGGGCGTTGGCCTCACAGGACGATGGTTCTGTGGTCATTGCTCAGGTCGGATTTTCGACAAATCTGGCAGATCTGCTGACGTCGCCGGGCGACGAAATATCGCCCTTGACCGGTGTCGAGCTGGCTAAGAAAAAAGTCAGGCTGCTGTCAGTGATGGCAGGAGCATTTGCCCCGATCAAAGGGAAAGACCATTACGAATACAACGTCGTCAAGGATATTGCTGCAGCGCAGGCATTGGCGAAGAATTGGCCAACGACGATCGTGTACAGCGGATTTGAAGTCGGTCTGGCAGCCACCTACCCGGCGGCCAGCATCGACCGAGATTACGAATACGTTACGCACCATCCGCTGAAGCAGGCGTACTATCTTTACAATCCACCACCGCACAATCGCCCCACCTGGGACCTGACCAGTGTTCTGTACGGCGTCTACCCCGAGGCCGGGTACTTCGATGTCTCGCCAGCCGGTACGGTCACCGTTGGAGAAAAGGGACTAACGGGATTTGCGGCGGCCGAGCATGGGCGACACCGATATCTCATCATGTCAGACCTACAACGTGAGCGCGTCGTTGAGGCCTTGGTGCAGCTGTCGAGCCAGCCGCCGGAAACTCTGCGACAGCTGCAGGCGGGGCAGTCCCGGTGACGATCTCCGTTCCGCAAACTCCGCCAGGAGTTGTCGTCGTCGGTTCGATCAACATGGACCTTGTCGTGCGGTCAACGCGGCTGCCCGCGCCGGGGGAGACGCTGATCGGCGACAGCCTGTCAGAGATCCCGGGCGGGAAAGGGGCCAATCAAGCCGTGGGTGCCGCGCGACTGGGAGCCGACGTATCGCTGATTGGACGTTTGGGTGATGATGGCTTCGGCGATACTCTGCGACGCGCGCTTGGTGTTGAGGGAATACAGCTGGACGGAGTTGAACTTACCCGGGAATGTTGCAGCGGTGTGGCAATCATTGGCGTCGAAGACAGCGGGCAGAACTGTATCACCGTGGTCCCCGGCGCCAACGGTCGGCTTACGCCGGACGACGTGCAGAGGCAGGCACTGGCCATTGCTCAAGCCGACGTATTGCTGCTGCAGCTGGAGGTGCCGATTCAAACCGTATTAGCCGCGATCGAGTTGGCAAAGACGAATGATGTCCTGACGATTCTTGACCCGGCACCGGCGATACGCGACTACCCACCCGAATTGCTGAGTGTGGATGTCGTGTGCCCCAATGAATCCGAAGCCGCTTTGTTAACCGGCATCGAAATCACCACAACTGAATCTGCACTTCGCGCCGCCGAAAAGCTTCAACAGCTGGGGGCCCGGCAAGTGGTGATCACGCTGGGAGACAAGGGCGCGGTTTTCCGAGACGCCTCCGGCAACAGCGGCCACCTGGAGCCGTTTTCGGTAACAACAGTCGACACCACGGCCGCAGGCGACGCCTTCGCAGCAGCTCTGGGAATTCGCCTTGCAGAAGGCGGATCGCTGCAGGATGCCGGCCGATTTGCCTGTGCCGCAGGCGCCGTTGCGGCATCCCGGAAAGGCGCTCAACCTGGCATGCCATCTCGCGCGGACGTGAATGCGCTAGTGCGTGTCGCACGGACGTTTAGCGGGCCCGGCGAGCCATTTTACAGCTGAACGATAGCGGAAATCGCTGCACTTCGGTGAAGCGCGCTTCAATGAGTTGACCCAAATTTACCCAACGACCGCGTTTTCGGCAGAGTGAAATTCTTCCCAGCGGCACCAGGCGTAGTTCCATTCCATCCACATCCGCATGACGGTCCACAGGGAACGCATTTTTTCCACATGTTCCGGAGGCATCTTTGTCTGCGATGCTGCGGAATCACGAGCTGCCATGTCCAGTCCCCAGCGACGAGCCAGCGAACGACACAGACCATCGGCGGACATGTCTGTCTCGTCATCGGTAACGGATGCGTCGGTCAACGAGGACTTCCGTTCGTCGCCCACCATTCCGGCGCCGTCAGCCGTAACAAACATCTCGAACAGACGAGAACGATACGGATCCACTTCCAGCGGCTTCGTTTCAGACTGCGCTTCGCCGATCAGAGTTTCGATTCCGTTCAGAATCTCCTTCGCGACGCTTTTCTGAACTTCTTCTGATACCTGAACGTCTCGGGAGCACATTTTTACTTCCATTTCGAAAATCGGACTCAAACGTTGCTGAAGTGCTCTGGGCACCCGGAAGGCTGTCCCGGTACCTGAGAGTGAGCCGCAAGGCGCCAGCCGCGGGTGAAAACGCTGCCAATTACCGGCGGCTAGCGCCGTGCCGCTCACAACGACAGACGTTTCCGGTCAGCCTCCTGGGGCCCGCAGTACACAAGTGGTTCAGAGGAAACACTATACGTCGACAACAGTGATTCAAAGTCCACGCTGCGTCGAATCTCAGAATTCCCGTAGCCGTGATTGCCGGACTGTGTCAGAATTCGGAAGCGCATACTATTCGCCTGACATCAGGATGACTATTCAATTGCAGTGCTTTCCCGGGTGCGACCGCCGGAAGCAGACAGTTAAGAGCCGATCGGCTGCTCAGGGCGGGCCGCGGCTTTACTCCATCAACATCGCGAAACCTGGGAGACCACGGAATGGAACCCTTCGCTTATAAAAAACCGCAGTCGTCCGGGAACAGGAAACTCATCGGTCTTGTCCTGGCGATGATGCTGGCCGTCTGGTACTTCGACATCATTCCAGAGGTCGGCACGGTGCCCACGGGAGGACTGGATTCCGAAGTGTTGAATCCGAATCTCAATGATGCGGATTTTCTGGCAATGCTGGATGCTTTGCCAGCTGACGATATCGCCGACAACACAAACGCCAGCAGTCTTCCGCAGAAGACCGAAGACGATCCGCTGCAGGCTGCCCTGGCCAGCCAGGTGGATCCACTCGAAGAAGTATTTCCGGAATTCGCCGAACCGCCGTTGCCCGTGCCGACGAAATCATCGGCTAATCCGAACCAGACACAGGCGGTGACCGGAGGTATTCAGCAGGCGGTTTTCGCCCCGGCAAAGACACCGCGACGAGAACCTGCCATCGTACAAACCGTACTTTCGCCGGAGGTGGCAGCGACTCTCCGGAACGCTGACCAATGGGTAACGAACGGAGAAACGCTGGAAGCACATGCGGCGTTGTCGCGGCTGTACTGGAAGCAGCCGGAATTTCGTGCTCAAATATATGAGCGAATCGAAAAAACGGCCGCCGAAATCTACGCAAACCCGACCGCTCATTTTGCAGAACCGCACTTCGTGGAATTCGGCGACACGCTTGAAAGCATCGCTCAAAAGTATCAGGTACCGTGGCAGTACCTGGCACGGCTGAACAGCACGAGTCCGGAAACACTGCAGGCGGGTCAAAAACTAAAGGTCCTGAACGGACCGTTTGGTGCTGTCGTGGATCTGAACAGTTTCGAAATGACGATCCATGCCCATGGCTGGTACGTTCATCGATACCGCATTGGTGTCGGCAAAGATCAGGGCACGCCCGTCGGAGAGTTCACTGTTCAGATCAAGCGAGAGAATCCAAAGTGGGTTCAGCCCAATGGCCAAATTGTGGCAGCAGACGACCCGCATAATCCACTCGGCGAGTACTGGATTGGCCTGGGCGAACACATCGGCATCCACGGAACGATCGCTCCGGAATCGATTGGCACGGAAACGTCACGAGGCTGTATCCATCTGGCCGATGGCGACATCACCGAAGTCTTCAACCTGCTCGGCGCCGGCTCGAAGGTCGTCATTCGTCGATAGTGCATCGGCGTCTATGTTACGCCGATGCTGCCGACCCAACCACCAGTAGATCGCTGTGGTTAGAGTCGCTGGCACGATCGGTGCGTCTGTGAACGCTACCAGGGAAAACAACGCACGATGGAAGATGTAGCCGCGTGCCGCGTCGTTTGCGGAATTCCACCATATCGACAGGTTGGTCGCCACGAAGGTTGCTGCTGCCAGCCCGATCACCATCATCAGCGGTCCGGCCCAACGGACCGCGAAGTCCGGCCGTTTCTTTGCAGCAATGATCGCTGATGGCACCAACAGGACCGTAACAAAGCCGTGCCAGACCAGCAGTGAACTGAGGGGCGGTCCGCAGCCCCAGGGCCCGCATATCGAATGGCCGGAACCCACGACTGCCGCCAGCACAGGATCGGCGCGCAGAACGGCAACGATGGACGTCAACCAGAAGATAGGTAACAGTCTTGTTGTAAGCTGACGGCGACAGCATGTTGATGACCACGGATGAACAGAAGCAGCAGCAGAATAGATTACACTGCGCTCCTGACTGTTGGCAGTTAGCTGTCGTACAAGTCTTCTGGTTTGAGCGTCTTTAGAGAACCGTGCGGTCACTCGCGTTGACGGAGACGCTGGATAGAATGATTCTCTGTCACTTTACGTTTCCCAGCCCTGAATAAAGAGCGATGCAACGAATTCTCTGCAATTGCTTAGGCCTGCTGATTGTCTGTTCGACGTATTGCTCGGCTGATGAATCTCCACGCTATTCCACAGACGTGCGGCCGATTCTGGCGAAAAACTGCTTGGCCTGTCATGGCGCGGATGAAGGATCGCGAGAGGCAGAACTGCGATTGGATGTGCCTGCCGATCAAACAGAAAAAGACTCTGCTGCTGTACGGGCCGTCATTGCAGGAAAACCAGCCGACAGTGAACTGATCCATCGGGTGACCAGTTCCGATCCCGATTTATTGATGCCACCGCAGGATTCCGGGCATGCACTGACGAAAGCTGAGATTGAAACACTGCGGCAGTGGATCGCTGCCGGAGCGAAGTATGAAACTCACTGGTCCTTCGTTCCACCGACTCGTCCAAATCCACACGCCGTCGCGAATGACAACTGGAGTCGCAGCGACCTTGACCGGTTTGTGCTGGAGCGGCTGCACGACAAGCGGCTGGCGCCATCACCACAGGCTGATCCGTATACGCTGATTCGCCGAGTCTACCTGGGCCTGACCGGTCTGCCTCCAACTCCGGAAGCCGCCGACAGGTTCACAATGAACGCATCTGCGGAAGCATTCGAAATGATCGTGGATGAACTGCTGCGATCGCCGAAGTTCGGTGAACACTGGGCCACGATGTGGCTGGACCTGGCTCGATATGCCGACACCAAGGGTTATGAAAAAGATCAGCCTCGAAACATCTGGCGATACCGTGACTGGGTCATCGAAGCCTTCAACAATGACATGCCGTTCGATCAGTTTACCGCCGAACAGATCGCCGGAGACTTGTTCGAGAGTGCCACCACCGAACAGATTCTGGCCACTGCCTTTCACCGCAACACCATGACCAACGACGAGGGCGGTACGGACAATGAAGAATTCCGTATTGCTGCGGTGAAGGATCGAGTCGACACGACGATTCAGGTCTGGATGGGACTGACGATGGGTTGTGCCAAGTGCCATTCGCACAAATACGATCCCATCAGTCAGCACGAATACTACCGTTTCATGGCATTCTTCAATCAGACGGAAGATGCGGACCGTCCGGACGATCAACCACGCATCGCGACACCAACCGCCGCACAGAAAAGACAGCAGACACAACTGACGTCAAAGCTGGCAGAGTTAAAAAAGGCGCAACAGGAACAACCTGCCGCAGAAGCTGATCCCGCGATGCCTGCGCAATCGTCTCCGCTTGCGAAACAAATCACCGACACAGAAAAGAAGCTTGAGGAACTGAAAAAGTCGATTACGGAGACTCCGATCATGCGAGAACTGCCCGCCGATAAGCGTAGGGAAACCTTCGTACATGTGCGGGGCAATTTTCTGGAAATTGGCGACAAAGTGGATGCCGCGTTTCCGTCAACATTCGGTTCCGTCCCCGCGGGAGGGTCGCCCGGCAGACTGGATGTGGCGACGTGGCTGATGTCTGAAAACAACCCATTAACTGCGCGAGTGGCCGTAAATCGCGTCTGGAGCCAATTCTTTGGCTCAGGCATCGTCGAAACGGAAGAAGACTTTGGTACGCAGGGAACGCCACCGAGCCATCCGGAGTTGCTCGATTGGCTGGCGGTTGAATTTCGCGACACACACGAATGGTCGCTGAAGCAGTTATGCAGGACGATCGTGATGTCCGCCACTTACCAGCAAAGCGCAGTCGTTACTGATGCATCGCGTAAGCTGGACCCGCAGAATCGCTGGTTTAGTCGAGGTCCGCGTTTTCGTCTGTCTGCCGAAACGGTCCGTGATCAGGCGTTGGCCGTATCCGGGTTACTGTCAGAAAAAATTGGTGGCCCGTCTGTAATGCCGCCGCAGCCCGATGGGCTCTGGCGTACGACGTACAGTACGCTCAAATGGGAAACACCGACCGGGGAAGATCGGTATCGTCGGGGACTGTACACGTTCCTGCGCCGCACCAGCCCGTACCCATCCATGATCACCTTTGACAGTACCAGCCGCGAGGTCTGTCAAATTCGCCGCATTCGAACCAACACACCGCTGCAGGCTTTGGTGACGTTGAATGATCCGGTGTACGTGGAAGCTGCCGGAGCACTGGCACAGACGGTGAGCGCGATCGAAGCCGACGCCGGGCTGAAAGCCATGTTCCGGCAGGCGCTGATACGGCCGGCATCGGCAACTGAGCTTTCAAAGTTATCGCATTTGTTCAACGAATCACTGGCCGAGTTTCGGGCTGATTCTGCGGCCGCCACTGATTTGTTGAAGGCTGCAGGTCTGAGTAACACTGCACAGGAAGAAGCTGTCAAACTGGCCGCGTTGACGGTTGTTGCCGGTGTTGTTTTGAATCTCGATGAAACGTTGATGAGACCATAAACGGATCCGACAGAGATCTTGCCTTCCGCACCCCCACCTTGTCGGGGTGCGGCTCGGGCTTTTGACTACTCTTTTTCATACTTCGCTATGAGCGGGTCTCCCGACCCCGCATCCGGGTGGACCACGTCTCCCAAAACAGCCACGATGATCACACGAGTCTGCGGTCAGCCGGTGGACGAGGTCAGGAGACCTGAACCCAGCGCGGGACTGGAGACGGGGACAGTTTTCGCCGCGCCGCAGTTGCTTTCGTCCGTAGTGCGGGCAGCCTACCTGCGAACACAGGTAACAGGTTGGCAGCCTGCACGACGTACATACGCCAGTAATGTGCGGAACAGGAAGGAGGCATTGTACTTAGCGAATAACGCCGAATGCCGTTTTTGCGTTTCGCGACACCAGTGGAGGTGACACACATTTTCCGAATGACGTTGTCGACAGCGGTTGCTGACCGTAAAATGGCAGGGTGTCACGATCGTTGGCGACGGTTCTTTGCGATCGTTTTTCTACGCTGACAGTTCGGCACTTACACGGAAACGGGCACTGCGATGGTAAAACTTATCAGCGTGACGGCTCAGGATGGATACAATCTCCAGCTTGAATACGATGACGGCGTCGTTGGCAGTGCCGATCTTTCCTCGTTCGTCGGCAAGGGCGTTTTCACGGTGTGGAAAGATGCTGCCGTCTTTGACGCCGTGACGGTGGGCCCACACGGCCAGTTACGGTGGACTAAGGAGTTGGAACTGTGTGCCGACGCGATGTACCTACAGATCACCGGCAAGTCCGCTGAGGATTTGTTCCCCAGTCTTCGAGTGCCAACGGATGCCTGAACTCAGTCGGTTTTACGGCATCGTCATCAGGATGTACTACAACGATCACAATCCACCGCACTTTCATGCCGAATATGGTTCGGATCAGATGGTGGTTGACGCTCAGACGCTCGCCGTCATTGATGGTCGACTGCCGCCGCGTGCAACGGGTCTCGTAATGGAATGGGCGGCCCAGCATCTGGAAGATCTGCAGCGTGCATGGCAACAGGCTCGCGACATGCAAACTCTCCAGCGCATCGATCCGCTTCCGTGATTTGCAAACAGGCAACGGCAGGTAACCTTTCAATGAATCACCTTCAGCTGCAGCTCGGCCTGCAAACTCGCCGCCACCTGCTCAGCACCGCCGGAGTCGGTCTGGGTGCGATGGCGTTACAAAGCCTCAACAGCCCCACAGCAGCCGCGGCTGGCGTGCGCATGGCAGACAATCCGATGGCGGCTGGGGCGCCTATGCAGAGTGCCAGGGCGAAGGCCGTTATTTATTTGCACATGGCCGGTTCGCCATCGCAGCTGGAATTGTTTGAACACAAGCCGGAATTGAAGAAGTTCCACGACAAGGCCTGCCCGCAGGAATACCTGGAAGGAAAACGCTTCGCCTTTATTCGTGGTGTGCCGAAGATGCTGGCCGGGCAATTCAGGTTTCGACAGCGAGGCGACGCCGGGCAGTGGATCAGCGAGTTGTTTCCGGAATTCTCGTCCATCGCTGACGAAGCGTGCATCATTCGCACCGTCAACACCGACCAGTTCAATCACTCGCCCGCTCAGTTGTTGCTGCATACCGGTCAGCCACGACTGGGCAACCCGTCCATGGGATCCTGGGTCACCTGGGGACTGGGCAGCGAAAATAAAGACCTGCCGGGTTTTGTTGTCCTCGCGTCAGGCGGAAAAACTCCAAGCGCTGCACGGTCTACCAGGGAGTCCAGTGCCGTACGTCCGGCGACCCGGTCCTTTATCTGTCTGATCCCAAAGGCATCAGTCGTGGACTCCGCCGCAAAACGCTGAATACGATGCGCGAGCTCAATGAGATTCAGTATGCACGAATTCGTGACGACGAGACTCAGACACGAATCGCACAATACGAATTGGCGTATCGCATGCAGGTGGCGGTTCCGGAAGTCATGGACATCGGCAACGAGCCGAAACACATTCTCGATTTGTACGGTGCGGTCCCTGGATTTGTTTCCGACGCAGAATCCGCAGACGACCCACGATCTCTGTACAAGGGCGACGATCCGACGTTCGCCAACAACTGCCTGCTGGCGAGACGTTTGGTGGAAAAGGGCGTACGTTTTGTTCAGCTGTACGACTGGGGCTGGGACCATCATGGCAGTTCACGTGGCGAATCCATCGATGAGACGCTGCCGATCAAAGCGCGTCAGATCGACCGCGCTGTGGCCGGATTATTGAAGGATTTGAAGCAGCGAGGCCTGCTGGAATCGACCCTGGTCGTCTGGGGAGGCGAATTCGGTCGAACTCCGATGATGCAGAACAACGTCAACAAGGAGCTAAAAAAGGGCTTCATCGGTCGCGACCACCATCCTTACGCCTACACCATGTGGCTGGCTGGCGGCGGCATCAAAAAGGGGCTGGCGTACGGTCAGACCGACGATATTGGCTACTATATCGCCGAAAACCCGGTTGGTATTCGAGACCTGCAGGCAACGATTTTGCACCTGCTGGGCCTTGATCCTCAACGTTTCAGCTATAGCTATCAGGGACTCGACAACCGGCTGATCGGCCCTACAAACGAGGGTCAGGTGATGGATAGCATTGTTAGTTGACCGAATCCAGGTTATAAAAATGGGGCTTCAGACCATCAGGAGACCCAGCTTATGTCCAGCGACGGTATCGAAGAAGAAGAGCGAATCGCCAACGAACAGCATGCTCAGGCAACCGAAATCATACGGGGCACTATTCGTGAACTACCCGAACTGAGGGAGCGGACGGTATCGCTCGATCGCACAGCCACGGTCGCCGATGCCCTCAACCTGATGGTCGAGCACCGAACTGGTGCAGTGCTGATTATGGAGGATGGCAAACTCTATGGGTTGTTCACGGAACGCGATGTCATCACACGCATTTTCGCTCAGGGGCGAGCACCTGCGG
>LWDU01043803.1_pt1 | contig 11446 bp, 7 predicted proteins | sample 727161 | NCBI WGS metagenome assembly LWDU01 (sample SAMN04566230, study PRJNA314399) | hydrothermal vent metagenome | isolation source: deep sea hydrothermal plume seawater | place: Mexico: Gulf of California, Guaymas Basin | collected 2004-07-11 | reverse complement strand
ATGCGATGCCGACGGATCTGCCCAGGTTTGTCCTTTTCTATATGGGCCGTGATTCTTGTCTAATTTGATGAGTTCGTAGTTTACCGGCAGAGAATTTTCAGCGTTACAAAAATCGGTATTCCCCGACCAGTCGGTCGCGATCACAGGTTTGCCAAATAGCATAGCTTCGGCGATGCCAAGACCGAATCCTTCGGATCGGTGTAAAGACACAAAGCAATCTATACGACTCAGTAAAGAGAATACCTGGTCCCGGTCAAAATACTGGTCAATAAGCTTAATTTTCTGGTTGCGAGCGGCCTCCTCTAGCAAGTAATTAGAGAATTCATTATGTGCATCTAGATTGAGTACCTTGACGACGAATTGGACATCATCTTTAGTCGCGTCGAACGCCTGTTCGAAAGCCTTGATCGCAGCTCGAACATTTTTTCTTTCAGGCACACTCAAACAGTCGAACATCGTGTAGAAGGTGAAGGGTTTAAAATCGACCCCAAGTCCTTCTGCCTCATTGCTGGGCTGATGCTCAAGCCATATAGCGTGAGGAACTACGACCACGGGTATGTCGACTTGCTTTTCGATCGAGGCTTTACAGAATTCGGAAGGGGTCCAGATCTCATCTAGGTATTTGCTTGCGTTTGCCCAGTCAACGGGAAAATCTGGTAACTCCCACGCCCAGAAGCCAATGTTAAAACAGTCTTCAAGTACATGAAGCCCTATCTCTCCAAGAGCGAACTCAAGTTGGTCCGCGTTAATATGAAAAAGGTTCGTTCGGTACGCTGGTTCTCCTTTGAGAGAAGCGTCGACGTGCCCATCCATTCTTGAGATATTGCCTAAACGAACATCTATCACTGAGACAGGAATATTAACGGATGTGAGGCTTTGAATGTTGGACCTTGCAGATTGACCTACTCCACTCTCTGCGTGTACATAGCCAAAAAGGTTAACACCGAATTCATTTGATTTGGGTGTCTGAACGCTGGGTTTGTAGTCACTGTTGGATCGGCGTATCAGCGCGAGATTAATGCGATGTCTGATCTCGGGCGGCAGAATGGGCCTGACAATAGCGCGGCTGTAACGTGCCAGCCGGTATAGCAAACGATAGACACTAGTTCCCGGGCTTTTTTTTTTAGCTATATTTTGTTCCAGCCAGGATCTGATGGGCGCGATAAAGCAGTCGTCAAACTTCGCTTGGGTCTCGGCATTGTCGATAAACCATTGCGCATAACGGACGCCATCAGTGCCATAAATATCAGGGAAGGCATCCTGAAGATCTTTTCTTTCTCGATAAAGTCGGTGAGCAAGACGAGTGATGTAAGAAAAGACTACACCATCGTGCTCGATGGGCTGGTTTAGATAACCCATAAAATTCTTGCTTCCTTCCTCAGACCAAAGGTTGTTCGAATCTGATTCCCAGTCAAAATCATCTCTATAGATATACCTGGCTTGATCGGGGATGGCGGTACCGTCTGCAAATTGCCCAAAAGCGTAGGGAAGTTCCCTGCACGTATCTTGTCCGAACGCTATCAGATCAGCCGCATAGTCCTTGCAAAGCGCTTCAACACCAGCCCCGGCAGACGATCGAGTGAAGCGGTTCTGATGTTTACTGAGTGTCTTTGCCGACGAATTGAACCCTGAAAAATGAAAGAACACCAACGGGTCTGTATTGACTTGAAACCCGTTTTCGCTGCGGGCAACCTTTCGATGAGCCAGATTCCAATAAGCGACATTCCAGCCCTCATTTCTCTCTACATGGACTCCATCGAAAATGCCAGGGACCATATCCATCCATTTCTGATCGACAAATAGTCCTCGCTCTAAGTCGACGACGCAATCTTTGTAAAGTTTACCTTGCCACCACTTAATGAGCGATCTGGTGCTTTGAGAATCTCGAAGTCCAATATATCCAAGGTTGTAGGTGCCGCTCCTAAGTATATCGAGCTCGGAAGGCAGTGCTTTATCGTCGAGCTCACCTGTTAAGTGGGGCGTCAACAAAATGTCTTTAGAATCCAACAGGTTAACCATTGGAGTAAGGCTGCTGTAGATCTTGATGTCAGGATCGATATAGATAATCTTTTCATATCCGAGGTCGAACAGCTTCTCAATGACATACGGCTTAATGGCAGTGTTCAACTCAAGGATGGTATAGCGGAAAAGAAACTTTTCGAATGATGGGATGTTGTCTAGCCGGCCGAGGTTGAAAATCTCAAAGTTGTCCCTCGAGTAGTCGAAGTCGTCAGGCTTGTCGCACAGCGCAACGACTCTATTAGCTTCAGGGTAATGCTGCTCAACACTGTGCATGAGTGTTCTCGCCACATGGGTATAGTTCTTGGAGACGATCGTGAAAATACAAACGTTATTCATCAGTTTTAGTTAACCTGCTAATGCCTGCGATTCGTGCAGAGACTCTTACTAGTGTGGAACCTTCTAATCTTTCGATGTGTTTCTTCTCTTCTAACAAAGCAGCGCTGATCTTAGCGATAGAGCTATCTTTTGATTGACTGACTACCTCAAGATTTTTTATAACGGATCGAGCGGTTTCTAATTGCGCGTCTATCGATGTCAGATAGACCTCTTTTGCTTCAAGTGTAGAGAGCAGAGACTGGATATACTCATCGCTGCTAGAGATTTTCTCTGAAATTGCCCTCTTTAAGTCGTCTCTGTCGAGAGTCAAACCCGAGATAGATTGGATGAGAGAGCTAGCGTGTTCGTCTTTTTTCTTAAGAGCCGTCTGCATTTCTATAATGGACGATTCCATTGATTTAATATAAGTATCTTGGACTTCTATATTTCGGCCTAGGGCCTGCTTTCCATTTTTTAGCGATTCAACATATTCCGCTCGAGTGATGAGTTCCTTGTGTAGTGTTTTGATCTCAGTCTTCAATGAATCGTTATAATCTGCACGAGTCTCGAGCTCCTTGTTTAGTGTTTTGATCTCAGTCTTTAGCGAGGAAACATAGTCCGATCGTGTTGTAAGTTCCTGGTTTAGTGTTTTGAGTTCAGCCTTTAGGGAGTCCGAAAACTCAGTCTGTTCGTCAATCTGTCGAGAGAGGGCAAGGACGTATTCGTCGTAGCGCTGTCGTTCTACCTCGAGCTGAGCGGCATGCGCCTTTGTCGTAGACAATTCCTCGTAGAGCGAGGTCGAATTGTCATCAACTTCTCTAGATGAATACACCTGGACCAGCGCATCCAATTCCCTAGTGATGTTCGTCAGTTTTATGGTGTCCTCGCCTTTCCCGAGGGTCTGCTTAAGAGTAAGGGCGTATAGTGCCAAGGGGTTGGTCGTTTCTGTTGGGCTATGATGGTAAAGGTTGTCTGAGAGGAACTCGTCTACAAACTTGGAAAGCTGTTCCTCAAACTCGCCTGGATTTAAAGGCTTTAGTGGTTCCAGCGAGCCTGCGGGGGACTTCATCAGTTCGTCGTAGTCAATGGCGATAGTCGATGAGCCTGCAATGTGGCGAGCTAAAGATACTGAGTAAAGGAGCCAAAGGAGCAGTCCTCTCTCAAAAGACATCATGTCCCTTTTAGAGAGGGACTTTGCCACAGCAGCAGGATCCCTGTTTACAGTGACATAGTGCGTCTCGTAATTCGCTTCGTTTAGGACAGTCTTCCATAAAGGCAGCAGGTGGCACATTCTTGGATCTTTGATGCATATATTATCAGCGTCAAATTCTTCCTCTACGATCTGAAGCACCTTTGACGTTATCTGTTTATCGTTACAAATGGACTTAATGGGTAAATCTCGAATGAGTGTTAAGGAGTCCCAGCGAAGTCCGTGAAGAGCGAGTATCTCGTCGTTCACACGAGTGATTTCCGTATTTTCCCAAAATCCCTTTGGGTTATCTTCCCTCAGTGCCATGGGATGACGCCCCAGATCATAACCCAGTGATGTGATGAAGTTAGACACAGTTGATGTGCCGCTTCGGTGCATGCCCAGGATAAAAATTGCTTGTTTCCTGCTCATTTATAGCTGCTCATCTAGCTCGATTCATCCATTGAGTTTTCGCCCTGCGACCACTCACAGCGCATGGGAGCTGGGAAAATACCAGTGAACAAGTCTCTGACGTCTTGAATCATATTAATTGAGATGAGGTCGTCTTGTCGGCTAAGCAGCTGTGTTTTTTCCAGTTTAGGCGCATCGACGATACGGAATCTGCAGCGATAAATGCCTCTCTGGAAACAGCACCTTAATTTGATATTCAGGTTCGCAGCTGGCCGGTTCCGGTCTTTCGTATGATCTGGGATCGGGATCCTTTTCCCTGTCAACTGTAGGCCTTTTTGGTCGATGATATCAAAGATCAGATAGGGTTTCTCCGCAGTCATGCCTAGAGAAAGTTCCAGTTTTATATCGATTTCACTATCGAAATTCAGTTCGGCATGATCTCCGTGGCCTTGGATATTGGCCGATTTCACGAAATAGTCGTCGATCGAAAAACCACGATCTACGAGTTTTGTTTTCTGCTTGGCCTCGTCTACTAGCTGATGTTGTTGGACGAGTTGCAGGTAATCCGTAATGACGTCATCGGGTAGACCGTCGCTAATCATCTCGCCGCTATCCAAAAGGATTGCTCTTCGGCAAAATGATTTCACCGTATTTAGGTCATGGCCAACAAACAACAGCGTTGTGCCTTTGCTAAGTATTTCGTCGAGCTTGTTCAAAGCCTTGGCCTGAAATTGGGCATCACCTACGGCCAATGCTTCATCGACAATTAAAACTTCTGGATCCACATGAACCTGAACTGCGAAGGCGAGCCTGATCATCATGCCTGAGCTGTAGGTTTTTACAGGATGATCGATAGCCTCACCGATATCGGCAAAATCGACAATGTCACGGTAGCGGGCTTCGATATTTTTGGAAGAAAGACCAAGTATCGCGGCATTCATAAAAACGTTTTCTTTCCCTGTGAACTCTGGATCAAAGCCGCTACCAAGCTCTAATAGTGCAGCGATTCGGCCGCTTGTTTCGACCTTACCTGAAGATGCTTCAAGCGTCCCTGCGACGATCTGGAGGAGTGTGCTTTTACCACTGCCATTGAGGCCAATGATGCCAAGACTGTCTCCCCTCTCAAGCGTAAAACTGATGTCTTTGAGCGCATGAATTTCATGACAGTACTTTCGATAGAGGTGTTGATATCGAATGGGTGAGAACGGTCGAAAAAATCGGTGGGCAATAGGTATAAGAAGACGGCTCAAGGGCGAGGCCCAGACTTTATAATCCTTGGTGATGTGGTTAACCTCAATCATGACTAAACGACATCCGCGAAGCCGCGCCGCATTCTCCGAAAGGTTGCGAATCCGCAAAGTGCCATAACTAGCGCCGCAAAAGAGTATGCGAGCAGGCCTTTGAAGTCAGGTGCCAGACCATAGATGACGATGTTTCTGAATGCCTCGACAACGAAAGTAATCGGGTTAAGGTAAATGAACTGCTGTAGAGATTCAGGCAAGATAGTCACGGAATAAAAGATAGGACTCAGAAACAATAAAAATGTTGCTAAAGTGCCGGAGATTTGCTGAATATCCCGTATATAGACGCCCAAAGATGCCAGGAACCAAGAGATACCGATGAGCATAAATAGGAAAGGTACGAGAATAATGGGCAACCAAAGCACCGTCATTGGAATGTATTGAAGTTCCCAGTAAACAAAGCCTAGTAGCAACATAAAGCCAATGATGAAATTGAACAGCGTACTTAGAAGAACGATCCAAGAGAGAGTTTCCAGAGGAAAGACAACCTTCTTCACGAAGTTAGCGTTATCCAATACTAGCCTAGGTGATCTTACGAGAATGTCCGCGATCATTCCGTGTATCAGCAGACCTGAAAATAACATCAACGCGAAATTCAAGATCGTGCCATCGTTAGTTTGAACAGCCCATCGAGCCTTAAAGACGTAGCTAAAAACAAAGGTGTAAATACCTAGCATCAGAATCGGCGTGACCAAGGACCATAAAATCCCCATAACAGAACCTCGATAACGGGCAGCTATTTCTCTGACAAGTAGCTGTCTGAGGAGCGTTCTGTGTTTAGTAAAAGCTGAAAACATTATAAAGTCAGAAGTTTAGCGGCAAGATCATGAGTTGCCAGTCTGAGTGGTCCCTACTGTGGGTGCTGGTTATTCTAACAGATCATCTCAGAGTTTCAGGCAACCATTTAGGGGAAGGGTGTCTGAAGCATCTTGTTTTTCATCGTATTCATCCCGCTCTTTAGGTAGACCAGAGGTCATCAATGTCGTGAAGAAGTTGTTGAAACTTTGTTCGTTCATTGCTGAGAGTATGGTCTTCAATGGTATCTGTCGCGTTTCTGTAAATCTGCTGACACCTGACCGGGTCTCGTAGTATTTTCTCTGCAGATGATATGGCCAGCAAAACAGAATCAATCGAGTAATCTGGCATGAGGCAGTTTCCAATCTCGGGCTCGAGGCTGGTATCGTGACAGAATCCACTGTTACCAACACAATCAGGCACGATCGTGAGATCAGCCAAGGCCATGCTCTCCAGTGCGGGTAAAAAGAAGCCTTCAGTTTTGTGTGGCAAAAGAACGCAGATCTTCGATCGTGAGACATTATCCAGAAAGACAGAATGAGGCAGCGATTCAGTCTGACACAACACCTGCCTGTCTTTGAGCAACCGGTACAGCGTATTGGCGAAAAGCGGGTTCTTCAACCCAGCAATGTAGATATCGATTGACTTGGTGTTAGAAATTCTCGGTATCTCGATGCCGTTGGTTATCGTTAGCGTAGGCCCGTTGACCCGACCAGTATTCAGGATAGCCTCTTCCACAACCTGGCTAACACAGACACGGATCGCTTTTTCTTCCAGGAAAGGAAAAACATCGCTGCCCGAGTCCCCGTGTCGCACGTGTTGAATGAGGTTCACGACGGGTTTCTCTCTTGAAGCACTAGACCGAAGGTATGGTTGCCAGTCTGTGCCAGCGAGAAAAACCTGATCATAGTCATCTGGCAGGTAAGGAACGTGGATATCCTGATATTTCGGATACCATGGGTTTGTTTCATTCCAGATGCTGTCATCCGTGAAGCTGATGGCGCTGCTATGGGAGTCTGAAAGATTCACGTGAGAGAAGTAATCGAAGACCTTTTGATGTCCGCCGCTATAACGTTCAAAGTGCCGGGAAAATAGGATAGATTTCCGAGTCATAATCGCTCACGCCTCGAACACGCAGCTCTGCGGCATGTGCGTTGAGAGCGTGGTCCTGGGTTAAGGTTCATCAGAGCTCTCACTTCCACCCTCATTAGAGGGTGGCTGATCCAGCACTAGATTAATCATCGCAATTGACTGCAATCGGTTGTCGCCAGAGATGCCAATCTCCTTTTGGCGAACTGGGTTAAGGTACCTAAACGAAAGGTCGATTAAGCCTTCTGGCGTGATCACTTCATACGGCACAACAAAATCAACATTCTGTTTAGTTTTATCTTTGAGTGACAGATTACCTACGACAATTTTGTTGACGAGAATTTCAATTTCTTGCTCGGGCCACTGCTCAAAAACATATCCTGAAAGACGAACTTTCAGCCTCAGGTCCTGCCTGGGTGCTTGTGCCAGAGTCATTATCACACCAGAAGAATGGCCTATCGATGATGTTCCCCAATGCTCCGTGCGAGACCAGCCATAAGTTCGATATTTTGCTGAATTACCCAGGTCAGTAAAGTTGATGTCTGTTCCTAGTTCGTAGCTGTAATTACTGATGGGCTCCAGCCTTAACTCCTTAAAAAGTGGCTGAGGAGCATCCTGATCCTTTTTACTGAAAACCACAGTTTGGGTCTGGGACCCGGGGAGGATGGCAGTCTTGTAGCGTTGACCATCATTGTTGGCCATAAGCCAGGACTCGATGGGCATGCCATTGCGAAGGACGTCCAGCGAAGAATTTTCCCGCTGGTGTAGGCCATGTATGACCGTAAGAACTGATGTTGAGTTCCCGTCAAGGGTGATACTTGCGCTGCTGTTTTTTATCATGCGGCCATCCTCAAGTGGATCTGACCAGCCAGAATGTAAGTGTCCTTTCAGGTTGCCCCCTTTCCGTAAGGTCACCAGTTGACCGTTAAAGCTGTTTGAGGCCCGAGTGTCAAAGTTGGTGTCAGACTTAGCCCATGATTCGGGATACCAGCTGAAACCATCAATGGTGTACTCTGTTAAAGGCAGGATGTAATCAATATTCCAGCCGCTGAAACGGTAATAGCGATGGGTTCGTTTTCTTTGCTCTTCTGGCTCTATGGAAAAGACTGCTCGCCCTTCGGTTGGATTGCTAACGCCGATCCAATCATAAATAGTAGCCGGAACATCAGTAAGTTGAACTGGAGCATCTGAATATTGCATGTCTCCGGAATCCTGAGGACGTTTTATCATCATCAGCGGAATTCCCCCGCGCACAAGAGACTGCTTTGTATCGCTGCGGGTCTTTGTCCTCGGAGGAAGTGTTAGGTCAAGATTTAGCCCTACGTTGTACTCACCTTCACCGTGATCGCTAACAATCACGACCAGTGACTTTTCAAGTATTCCGCGCTCGTCGAGCTGCCCAATGAGTTCCCCAAGGACATTCAGTACACCCTTTGTCTGAAGAAGGAACCATTCGCGTTTCAACGGTTTGATGCCGATATTTTGGAACGTGGCATCTAGTCGATAAGGTGCGTGAGGTGCATATAAATGGAAGAACCTAAAAGCGGGTTCTTCCAGTGATTTGTTGGCACAAGCACGAAACTCGTCAAGCAGGGTATTGTCAAACGATCGTCTTTCCTTTGAATGTCGGCGCGTGTCTTTGTTGAGTTGGCAGTAGGTTGCCGTTTTGCTATTCCGGTTTTCTGATTTCTTAAAGCTGAGGAGGAAGTCGCCTTGGTTATATATGTAAGGTTTGAGTAGATGTGGTGACAAACGAAAGAGGATCATATTGGCCAAAAGTTCGCTGTCTTTAGTAATGACATTCTCACTATCTACAAGGGCGCCTTCTACATCTGCCACGTTTTCGGCGACCAAAGGGTGAGCAAAGAGAGAATGTGGTGAAGAGGAGCTATATCTGGCGTCATACCCCGCCTCTTTCAGTCTGGCGGAGATGCTTTCTTCAACATAAGCCTTCCTAAGGTAGCGGGGCAGGGTTTCAGAATTGTCAAAGGAACGGCCGGAAAGTAGCGCAGGAATAGATGCGTAGGTTTTCGGAAAGGCACTTACACTGTTACGAAACATCGTAAAGCCCTGAAATTTATCCTTGATGGGCTGGACTTCTTCCAAGATCTCATTGACGACATCAGCTTGAGCAGAATCGAGGACAAATATGATGACGTTTTGCGTATTCGAAAAGTTATAAATGCCATCTTTCGTAAACGTATATTTTTTGACCTCAACAGAGCGGGTCTTTTCCAGTAGCTCAGGCAGGTAGGCAAGAGACGTCAGTGCAAGAAGGGAGCAGAGGAATGCGATATTTTTGCAGAGGGTATCTACCGCCGTAAAGCAGAGCAAAGTTAACGCTATCAATAGGGCCCCTTGACCCGCCTGCAGCCATAGACCATCCGACCAGTTTGGGGTCTCGCCGCTTAGAAAGCCGTAGGACCCTATAAATACGTTCGTTTGAAGCCAGGCAATCAAGATGATGGCGAAGGTTAGTGCCATTAGCCCCCTCTCATGTTGGGCAGGAAACAATCTCGTGAGGGTATAGAAGGCGAGGCTAGTGCCTAGACAAATGAGACTGAGGTTTCCTGTGAAAAAAGAGACAGGAAGTTGCAGGTTGGTTACATTGTTGGCGTAAACATGGAAAAACGGGATCGCGATCAGAAAGGTTGGCAACGCCAACGCCATTATGACTCGTTGTGGTTCCCTAATAGGGTTTACCTTTTTCAATGTAGAGCCTCGGCCCGTAATTTCTGAATGCGTACCTTAAGGTTGCCTATCGGGTATCGTCAACAGATAGCCTTTGTTTGAATTGCATACATCGTTTCAAGGGGCATTTAGATTTTGCCCAAATCTTCCATGGCATGCTAATTCCAGTAATGGACCCCAAAAATTGGACAGAGCTATAAGTGCTTCCTCGAGTTAGGCTGCCACCCTGGCAGCGTCTTCATAATACACATCATTCGGCGTCCGTCGGTCAAGTGACTGGTGTCGCCGTTCTTCATTGTAAAACTCAAAATACCGGGCCAGCGATCGCCTCGCCGAACCAATGCTATCGTATGCCTTCAGATAAATCGCTTCATATTTCACACTACGCCATAGACGTTCGACAAAGACATTGTCTACCCATCGGCCCTTACCATCCATGCTGATCAAGATGTCATGCTGCTTGAGTACACCAGTAAAGTCATCACTGGTGAACTGACTCCCCTGGTCTGTATTGAAGATCTCAGGCGAGCCGTATCGCTCAATTACTTCCGCCAATGCTTCAATGCAAAACTGCGTATCCATCGTATTGGAGACGCGCCACGACAAGACACGTCTGGAGTACCAGTCCATCACAGACACGAGATACACGAACCCGCGAGCCATCGGAATATAGGTGATGTTTGTTGCCCACACCTGATTCGGCCGAGTAATCGCCAGTCCTTTCAGGCGATAGGGATAGATCTTGTGCGCCTGGTTGGCCGCACTTAGATTCCGCTTCGGATACAAAGCAACCAGACCCATCGTGCGCATTAAGCGCTGTACGCGCTTGCGGCTAACCTGGTGGCCCTCATCCCAAAGCCAGTCACGGATACGTCGACTACCGTAAAACGGATACTTGAGGTGGCAGCGATCCATTTGTGCCATCAAATCAAGGTCCGTGTCCGAGATAGGTTTGGCCACGTGATAGAACGTTGAGCGCGGTAGATCCAGCAATTCGCACTGCCGAGTGACTGGCATCGGATCCGTCCGATCTACCATTTCTTTCCTCTGGGCCCGTGAATCCTTTCGAGCCCGCGTTCTAAAAAATCATTCTCCATGGTCAGTTGACCGATCTTGGCATGCAGTTCCTGAACTGTGAGTTCTGACTCTTCCGCCTTTCGGGCACCTTTGCCAAAGACATCTGGCGCGCTGTCCAACAACTGCCGTTTCCAATCTGCAATCTGATTGGCGTGGACATCAAATTTCTTCGCCAGTTCAGACATCGTCAGATCGCCCTGCATTGCTGCCAGTGCAACCTTTGCCTTGAACTCAGGTGAGTGTGTTCGTCTCTTTCGTCTCTTTCGTCTCTTTCGTCTCTTTCGTCTCATTGCTTCTCTCCAGAGCTTGTCGCTCATGATGAAGGAAGCACTTATTTTCGTCCAATCCCTGTCTAATCAATGGGGTCCACTTCTTCCTAACCCTTATAATGCCAATCTTTCATAAGATTGAGGTGTATATGGAGCCGATTGCGTCTTCCTTTCGAGATCCGAGCGGATTCCTGTTCAAACGTGACAATCTAGTATATCGAATGGTCAATCACTCGTATGCTGAAGATTATGAATGCCTGATGAACTCTGGCTTGTATGGCAAGCTG
>LWDU01000374.1_pt1 | contig 11446 bp, 22 predicted proteins | sample 727161 | NCBI WGS metagenome assembly LWDU01 (sample SAMN04566230, study PRJNA314399) | hydrothermal vent metagenome | isolation source: deep sea hydrothermal plume seawater | place: Mexico: Gulf of California, Guaymas Basin | collected 2004-07-11 | reverse complement strand
TTAACAACCCTTAAATAATAGCAATATAAATCTTTCTATGTGGTAAGGCGAGATGGTGATCATTATTGTGTAGAATGTAATGCTATCCTACCATGGAGATATAAGGGAAGACAAAGGATTTATTGTAGTAATACCTGTAGAAATGAATATACCAAAAAGAAAAAGTGTGGATAGATGGTGGAACCCATAAAAATAGAATATGTCTTGTAGACGGTGATAAAGTAATAGTAAAAATTAGAGATGGAAATTATACAAATAATGAGTTAGAATACCTAGCACTTCAATATGGATTAACATATGTAAATAATAATTATTCCAAGAAGAAAATAACAATATATAGTGATTCTATGCTCATAGTCAATCAAATCAATGGAAAATGGAGGGTAACTACCCCCACCCTAGTTCCCCTACATGCTAAATGTGCTAAATTGCTTAAATCTAATATTAAAATAATATGGATAAGTAGGAAATTTAATCATGCTGGGTGGGTACTTGAAGATATGATAAAGTCTAAGACTTAGTTGGATATGTGGTATTAGATGTGCTGCCAACCTCATTACCATTCTTAAAATGTATTAACATCTTTCCAAATAATACAGCATCACTCTCATAAAGATTACCAGTTCTAGTCTTTTTGACAAACTGTGCAAACTTTCTAAATAATTCCTTATCCTCCCAAGTCACACAAATTGTGGTGTGAGAATTACCTATTTTACGCCTTGCCATACTAAAAGATTTATACAACTATATATAAACTTTTATATCATATGGGGTAATCTAACTTTGCCTGCTTTATAGGTATATAAGGTATTGTAATTGGTAGCCAAATAACACCATATCTAATCCAAAATTTCATAGTTTCCTTACTCCCATACCAATTATCATGAACAATAACACTGGCAGCAGCACCTCTAGTCCCAGCCTTACCTTCTGGAGCATCATACTTTCTAGTTATATGAAAAGTACCAACTGCATCCTGATAAATAGCGTGGAGTAATTCGTGGGCTAGTGGCATTACGTTACTTCTAAGTATGAATGGATTTTTAGTATCATTGACAAATACATGAATCACCTTTTTACCAGTTATTCCCCAAGGGATACCATCATTAGTTTTAACTTCTACGTGTTTAAAATATGATTTATATTTTTCATCAATATTTTTTAGTGGTAATATATTAAGTTCCCAAGTATCTTTAAAATTATGCCAAGCATTTAAACCACTCATATGCTTACCATTATCACCATTAAACATAATTATATTTCTAATAATTTTAGTATATGCAGTTTCATCTATTTTCTCTGTATAAAAATTAATCATGTTAAATAAATGGATTAATAGTATTTATCTTTTTCTGAATATAACACACATGTATGCATTTCTACTCATAAATTTACTTGGTTCACCACCACGAAGAAATCTAATTCTTCCCTTAATAGCATGATATTCAGCACTACCCTCGATGAAATCATGCCAATAAATACTACTACATGTGTTTGCTGGTATGATCATCATAATATTAATATTATTTTCATTCCATTCATCAAATGCTTTCTCTACAAATTTACCAGTCATTGAATGTGGAGGATTACACCAAACATCAACATTCCAACTACACAAAAGACCATCTACAACAACACCAAAAAAATCACTACATTTTTTATTATCAACATTGGCACATACATCAATCATTGGTGTTATCTCATATTTGGCACAAAGAGAGTTAAACACATCATGAGGTGTTTCATATTCATCACTTAAGGATAAATCACTTCTACTATTCTGATGTAACATAAACACATATATAATCCGTATAATATAAAGTATTTCATGGGTACAAAAATTAAAGGAAAGTACGTAGGTCAGTGTAAAATATGTGGAAGTGACTGGAAAGTCGGTGATGATATATTTTATCAAAAAGAACCTAAAGCTATTTGTGCTGACAAGGAATGCTTCGAAGAACAAGGAGGTACATTCACACCATACAAGCAACAACAAGGAACATTAACAGGTGGTTGGGGTAAAACACCAATCATCACAAAATTACCTACTGTTGAAGTTAGTGACGATGTTAAGAAAATCACAGAATATTGGGATCAATTCTTTGTAGTAGCACATCATAAAACAAAATCTATTTACCCACAAGAAGATGTCAACGGTGACAGGTTTGGTCAAATAAGATCAAAGATGATGGATCAATTTATGGGGTTGACCAACATGATAAATAAATAGATTTATATAATCCCTTTTTTATTATTATATTATGAACGTAAGCGAAGTTCTAGACATCAAAGGTTCTGCTGAGAACTCTAAGAAATTAGTAGTCGGTGATAAGATTACAATTCAAGGATTTCACATAAAGACAGTTGATGAAGTAGGTGCTGAAGTTGCAGAAATAAGTACAACAGAAGGACTACGACATTCATTTGGAAAAGCAATAATTGGTCAAGCCAAAAGTGATTACTGGGTAGATGTCGTAGAAAAATGTGTTGCCAAAGATGCAGCAGATGGCTTGGATGCCTATATTATTGAGAAAGAGGCAGAAAAGACTGGCAGAATGATGTTATGTCTAAGTATGTTTCCACCAAAAGCTTAATAAATCCAAACCTTTTTCTTTATTTTATGAATCCAGATGAACAACATATGGAAGATTGGTTAAATGTTAGAAATAAGAATAAAGCCTTATTTGACGATACAGGTAATCCTATGTACAGATTTAGATATGAGTCCTGTGAAAGATTAATTGTAAAACACAACAAATAAATATCCAATAATAAATATACATGTATGACAACTTGTAATAAATGTGGTAAGAAAGACCTAAGTTGGAATAAAGAAGAATTTAAGAATACTGGTAAGTGGAGATTAATACCACACAGAGATTCTAAAAAGGAATGGTGTATTGAACCATATAAGAAAAAAGTAAAAATGTATATGGGTAATAAAAAAGATTATGTAAAATGTGAATTATGTTTAGGTAATAGTGGTCATTGTTTTGTGGATGATTTCTTTGAAAGACATCCCGAAGTACATGGACATACATTATCAGAACATAAAGCAACGTGGCATCCTAATGGTGAAGTATTGAATGATATTGATTTCATGGCAATAAATGATGAAGAAAAAGAAAAGATTAGAAATTTAAATAGATTTATATAACACTACATTTATCATTTAACAATGTTTGGCAAGAAAGTTATAATAAACTTGGAAAAGAAAGATGATATCATTCATCTAGAGCCAATTAGTGATGTTCATATTGGACATGTAGGGTTTGATGAAGACTTGTACAAAAGAAGATTAAAAGCAATTTGTAGAGATAAGAATAGATACACATTCCTTGGTGGTGATATGCTTGATGCAATTACACCATATGATAAGAGATTCAATCCAGATATGACTACAGAACATGATGTAGATAATCAAAGACAAAAATGGCAAGACTATAATGAAAAGTTGTTTGCCATACAAAAAGAACAAGACAATGAAAAAGTATGGGCATTCTATCATGGTAACCATGAATATAATATTAGACAAATAAGCAGAGCGTATCTTGAGAATACTATGTGTAATCCAAACGAGTTAACATTTATGGGTAGTAGAGCAGTAATGGGACTTGAAGTAAAATACAAAAATAAAATATTATCACAGTGGTCTATCTTATTCATACATGGTAATGGAGGTGGGGTACCTGAAAGATTGATGAAACAGATGAAAGCAAATAACTATTATGATGTTTTCCTAAGTGGTCACCTACACCAAAAAAGATATCATCAAGAATTAGCATATGATTTTGATTGGGATAAGGGTGGTATCTGGGAGAGAGATATACATCTAGGTAATACAGGTACATTTTGTAGAACTTTGACAGAGAACACTGATGGTTATATGGATAGAAAGAATGAAGTTATTGGATCACAAATAGGTACTATAACACTATCATTCAATGCTGAACAGGGTAAGATAGTAGGTCATATTTAGTTGGCTTCAAGACCCACTAGACCAAATAAGGAAATACTTAATAATATGGTTGTTGTTGAAAGGCAGCCAAAAATAAAACAAGAAGATTTAGTATTACAATTCCTCAATAACAATAGAGGAATATTCTATCCTAAAGGCGATATCATGCTGGGGTGTGGTATGAGTGGGGGTGGAGGTACTACTCTTATAATAAGAACACTAGTTATGAAGGGATTTATAATAGAAAGAGAATGTGAGTGTCATAGAAATGCTCTATTTGGTATCCCAAAGTAATATACAAGAAGTATAATCAGACAAGTTTATATTTGCGATAGATAAAAGGTACATATGTTTATCAATATTTGTTGGACAAAAGATGGTGAGGATAAATCTACTTTAATGGAGATTACAAAAGCTACACATATGGTTCAAAAACTAGAAAATCAAGGTATTAAAACTTGGTTAAAAACAGAAGTTTAAATATTAACAACACCCCTTTTATTTTTTAAAATTATTCTCACTCATTCCTAAATCATTTTAGTATATATAATGTATGTATTTATGAAGAAATTATGTTACTTTGTTTTTATTTGATTATTATGTAATATGTAGAGATATACTAAAGTGATAAACTGAAAGTTACGCAACTATTCATTTTGACCTCCGTTAACCTAAAGGAGTTCATTTTAACCTCCACTGGTAAAACAAAGGTAGTAGTTACGTAACTTTTAACTATTTGTTAATACCTTTTTTCTAGTATTACACAATATCTTTATTTTATGTTAGTATCATAGAATCTCAATTTTTACATACTATATTATCAATACACATATATGTGTCCAAAGTTACATAACTTTATGAAAATATCAAAGAGAACCACAATTTCAATTAGTCCTACTGTGGAAGAGATATTCAAAAAATTTGACAATATGAAACCTAATGACATATCATTCAGTCATTATTTATCAATAGCAGTTAGTGAATATATAAAATATCATACAAATATAGGGTACCCCAGAATTAATGATAATTCAGATGAATGGAAGAAATGTATTGAATCACTAAATAATAAAGAATTAATAAAGACAACCAAAAAGGTTAATGGATTACTAACTAGAATGAGAGAGGAGACGTTTAAAAGATTATGAAAACTGAATCTAGAATGATTGATGAACTTGTACAAGCATTACATGATAATAAATACACTGATGTTATAGATAGTTTAAGACCAAATTCTACAATTAAAATTAATCCTTCACAAAAAGGGTTCATAGATATATTCATAGATAGTAGTAATGATTTCATAGAGTTACTACATGAAGCAATTTATCGTGTAAAGGCACAGAAAGATGGTGACTTGGAAGAAATTCGTTCGTCATTTGCTGCCATTCAAATTAAATTAATTGGTGAATTATTGGTTAGTATGCATGATATTAATACTAAAGATGAAAATTCTACGGTAACATTTGAGTGCCAAATACTTGCAACCGATGCTCCAAAATCTTTCATAAAGAGTGCCACTTTTAGATGTGCTCTATGTGGTAATGAATATGATGAGAAATGTAATATAGATAGGAGAATTATACCCCCAGCATGTTCCAACAGTGCATGTAAAAAGGCTAAAACACTCATAAAAACTAATCAAATGGTAACTGATGATGTGCAAACTATACTCATGCAGGAACCTATGGATAAGAGTAAGAAGAGTTCACCTGTAATATTCACAGGTAAATTGGTGGGAAATCTATGTAGAACATCATATGTAGGTCAGAAAAAGTTGGTTACAGGTCTATTTAGAAGTGATATTGACCTTAAAAAGAATGAGCACGAGGTGTTTATTGATGTGATGTCGGTTGAAGATATGGATGATGACACTCCAACCATGCCTAATGATGATGAAAAGAAAAAATTACATATAGATGTGAAGAAAGATGATTTTATTGATAAAGTAGTCAACTCATTTGCACCAGCAATATTTGGCTATAAAGACATTAAACTAAGTATACTACTTCAATTAGCAGGTGGGGTTAAGACACAAAAGAGGGGAGATATCAACATGTTTCTCATAGGAGACCCAAGTATGGCAAAAAGTGAGTTATTAAAATTTGCAAGTAAGTTAGTAACTAAATCAATATACACAAGTGGTAGAGGTAGTAGTGCAGCAGGATTAACTATTGGTATTGTAAAAATGAGTGATGGTAGAAGTATTGCACAAGCAGGTGTACTTCCAATGTGTGATGGTGGACTAGCATGTATAGACGAGTTTGATAAAATGGGTGAAGATGATAGAAGTGCTATGCATGAAGCAATGGAACAACAAACTGTAAGTATAGCCAAAGCAGGAATAGCCATGACACTCCCAAGTAGAACAAGTGTACTTGCAGCAGCCAATCCAAAGTGGGGTATGTATGATAATGATAACTCTCTAAGAGATAATATTAATATCCCAGCACCACTCCTAAGTAGGTTTGATTTAATTTGGCTTATTCAAGATAAGGTAAACATGACAAGTGACCGTATGAAAGCAAACCATATACTCGACTCATTTGAAATGTCAATGGGAGAAGGTTGTTATCTTGATAAAGATGGACTTGTTGCATATTTAAATTATGCAAAGACATTTTCACCAAAACTTAATAGTGAAGCAAAGAAAACACTATTAGATATTTATGAAAAGATGAGAAACATTAGTGCAAAGAGTGATATCCCAATTGGAACTAGACAACTTGAAGCAATAGTTAGACTAAGTATGGCATATGCAAAGTTACATTTTAGAAAAGAGGTTACCAAAGGAGATATTAATACAATTAAAATACTTATAGAAAAACAGTATGAAGCATTTGGAAGTAGTATAAGTCAGGGTGGTGTACAATCACAAATATTTGTAGATGGAAAAGCAGTTAAGGAACATGATGTACTTACTGTTTGGAACAGTTGTAAAAGTATAGAAGGCAATGTAAAATTGAGAGATTTTGAGAAAGCATTAATTACAAGTGGAATGAGTGAAAATAAAGCAAAACAACTAATAGCAAAATGGGAAAACAACAATGCTATTAAAATGGTACGTGAAGGAATATTTACAAGAATATAGAAACATTATTATAGACCACCACTTATTAACATGTTGTGATGGTTGTTGAAGACGACTCTATAGAGTCAGCCGAAACCCAAGATGAAACCCAAACGTCTGATGAATTAGAGATGGGTGTTGATCAATTAAAAGGTATAGGTGCTGTAACTCAAAAAAAATTAGAGACCTTTGGTGTAACCTCACTTATCGATATGTGTGTTAGAGGTTCTCAGGAAATTAAGGAAATTACAGGAGTTGATAAACCAAAGTGTGATGCTTGGGTATTTGAGTGTAAGGAATTATTAGAAAAACATGGTTTAATTAGAAGTAGTGATATGAGTACTACTGAATTATGGGAGTATCAAAAGAATTATCCTATTATATCCACAAAATGTGATGATGTTGATGGTTTAATTAGTGGTGGGGTAAGACCAGAAGCAGTCTACGAGGTGTATGGTGAATTTGGTGCAGGTAAGACACAATTTTGTAACTCACTAACTATAGAAGCAGTTGCAAATGGTGATAATGTTATTTGGATAGACTGTGAAGATACTTTTAAACCAGAAAGGTTGGCTGAAATAATTAGATCAAGAGAATTTGCAGATAATGATGAAGATGTTGGTGTCTTACTTGATAAGATTACCTACCTTTATTGTCCAAACACTGAACAACTTATGGGAACCATTAATGGACTTAGTAAGGTTCTATTGGAAAAGAAACCAACACTACTAATATTAGATGGTACAATAGGACAGTTTAGGGAAGAGTATCTAGGTAGAGGAACTCTAGCTGCAAGACAGATGCAAATAGCAAGATTGATGAGTCATATTAAGAACATATCATTTTATTTTAGATGTGCAGTTGTATTTACTAATCAAGTACAAAGTGATCCAGCAATGATGTTTGGTGATCCTATTAAACCTATTGGTGGGAATGTTGTAGCCCACGCAAGTACGTACAGACTATATTTTAAGAAGAGTGGTAAGAAAAGACTTGCACGTATGATAGACAGTCCTGAACATGCTATGAGAGATGCTGAATACATATTAGATGCTAGGGGAATGTCTAACGTAGAATGAAATATAATTGTAAATTATGTGGTTGGACTATAGAAGGCTTTGAAGGTCAGATAGATGACATTTTAAAACATGAAAAGACTCATGAATAGAAGAGAAGAAAGCGATATATTAAAGAGAAAGGTTGCTGCAAAGAAGCAGTTTGACCTAAAGTGTAAAGTATGTTATAAGAAATTTGGTAAATATTTTACATTTCATCACAAAAAATACAAGGTTGGTGAAAAGATTTACAAGGACTTTAAGACTACATATGATTATAATTTATACATATTACCAATTATAGATAAAGATCCCAATCGATTCACCCTCCTTTGTAAGGGACATCATAGTACTGTAGAAAAATTAAAGAGATTTAAATTAGACAAGTTGGAAAGATTATTTAAGGTGGTTAAAGATAGTAAATAATTTTATAGGTCAGGGAGAGATAGCAGCACTATCCATAATTAAGGATATGTTTGGCGAGGCATGTGAGTATGATGTACAATACCCTCTAACTAGAATGGTTGATGAAGAATCACTATCTACATTTAGTGAGAGACAGAAAAAAGAAACTGTAGATATAGTAGTATTTACTGGTTTAACTAAACCAATAGCAGTGAGAATACAAGATAGACATCATAACAGTATAAGAATGGCACAAATAGATGATATACAAAGACAGATGCTAGAGTATAATGGGTGGCTGGTTGCAGATGTTTGGCATTATGAATGTGTAGAACTTTGGAAAGACTTTGTAAATGAAAAGAGTGAAAAAGAACTTAGAAGAGTATTGAAAGACTCAGGAATAGATTAATTTATATATAAGTGATTATAAAAGTGGGATATGTATCGTAATTCCTACCAAATAACAGATGATATACTCACAACTGTAGCATATAGTGGAGAACAAGGTTTAACAATAACCCCACTCATTAGAAAATCAAATCTCTCACACAAGAGACTAGTAGGGTTTATTACAAAACTCACACAATCAAACTTAGTTAATAAGATAGAAACAAACGGAAAGATCACATTCGTCCTCACTGAAAGGGGACGAGTTTATCTTGACGAATACAAGAAATTCTCCAATATTGCAACAAGTTTCGGTTTAGAGTTGTAATGGAACATAATAAAGGTAGGTGTAAAATATGTGGTCATGGTATGATAGAACATGGTGTAGACTATGCATACCGTGGATACTGTGCAAACGGTAATGATGGTGACTGTGATTGTAGGGAAAAAGGTTTATCTTATATAGAAGCATTGAATGAATTATGATTGGTCTTTGTAAAAAGTGTTTAACAAGTAATACTGAATTACACATATATGTAAAGAAAGGATTCATTTGCACACCTTGTAGTAAAATATGATATGTATGAAATGTGGTTATGAAATGGAACATATGACTGTTTGCCACCAAATATGTCCAAATTGTGGTGCAGTATTAGATTGTAGTGATGGTGTTGTTGATTGAAATTTGAATTTAAGGGCAAGAAATATATAAGAGATGGATGGTTACTAAAGGTGATGGATAAAAAAAATAATGGCTAGAACAGTTAGACGAAGAGATACAAAACATCCTACCAGAGATGGTAAACATAACCCAGTTTGTATTGATAAAGATTGTGAGGATTGTAAATGATTATACCAATTAGCGAAGACTGTAGACGGTGCAAACAGAAGAATGGGCTAAAGAGATTATGGGTGGAGAAATATGAAACTAACTAAAAGTCAATTCTCAAACTGGGAAGATGAAACCGATAAAGGTTATGAACGTATATTTGATGATGAATTATGTATATCAATAGATACTAAGAAATATTCAAGCAAACAGGTGGCAGACTATATCCTAATGTGTCAAGAGAAAGCAGGTGAGTATGATAAAATGGAACGTATGGTATTTGATTTAACTAAACGACTAAAGATATGTGAGGAGAACGCTAAAAATGGGATGAATTAGATGATATAGCATGGAGTAATGTTGTTAATAATGATTAATAAAAGGCGAGAAGTGATGATGTCTTTACACGCTTTCACTCCTAGGTAGGTTAGTCAGACTCTAATTTAATAGACGTTCCGAGAACCCACTATATGTTTATAAAGGGGTTATATAAACTTTGTTAGATTTTATGCCTCATTTTACTAATAATAGCTATAGTTATACCAATAATTGGAATTAATTCAAGTAAATCAATACCATACAATAAAAAATCTAACATAGGATTAACATTATACACCAAACCTGTTGTTAAGAGGGCATCACCCCCCCAAACAAAGTGGGGTATTTGTAGGTATAATATAATAGCAGTAACTATGAGAGATTTTACAATATGTTTTTCATACCAATCTAGAAATCTCGTGACTGTGTTCATACAACATTAATTTATATGATGGTTTCTATTAAAAGTTATGGTAAGTTCGACATTTAGGGTAATAGGAGATGACCATGGTGAATATTATGCTAATAGTGAAAGAATAATAATATTTTTAAATAAACATGAAAATGTGGAAGATATAATAAGTACAATAATTCATGAGTATTTACATCACTGCATAAAGGGTGAAGATATGGATGAGGACGAAGAAGAAAGGCTTATTTTTGCAATGCAGTGGGCACACGAATCTTTGGTTTGATTTTATATATTCTAGTATTATGTCTAACTAACCCATGGCAACAATTACATCTTAATCTCCCAAGTTCCTTATTTTCTTTATATAAATATGATGCTGGAATAAATTTACTACATTTTTGACAATAGTGATTTTTTTCATTTATTTTATGAATATATAATAAACAATAACCGTTACACACCTATACACTTATATATAGAACTATATATATGTTTGCTTATTATGTATCGCAGTTACTAGTTTATTAACATTGTATCTACGCTTTTGATAGAATTGTTGTTTTTTCTTATGTTTTATTCTTTTATCTTTATCATAATTTGGTTTTTTAATCAACATTCTCATATTAGCCCTGTTTATCATATCTTGTTTGTATAAACTTTTATGTTTTTCTAACATTCTATGTTTCCTATTACATGTGTCACTACAGAACTTCATTGCATTTTTTTGTGTTAAACGTTTTGTACAGTAAATACAACCCTTGATATTTGTAATCTTTATTGGTCTTATTTTCTTTGGGTATGTTCTTTTAAAATGTGATGTAGATCTACATATTGGGCTACAGTAGAATGTTCCTACCCTTTTATTAATATTAGATATTATATTACCACACCCAATACAATTCCATCTAATATTTCCACCATTTCTACACTTACCACATACCCTATTTTTTGGATGTGTGAATTGTTTTTCAACAATATATGCTATTATTGATCTATCACAATCAATATTTAT
>LWDU01044759.1_pt1 | contig 11448 bp, 6 predicted proteins | sample 727161 | NCBI WGS metagenome assembly LWDU01 (sample SAMN04566230, study PRJNA314399) | hydrothermal vent metagenome | isolation source: deep sea hydrothermal plume seawater | place: Mexico: Gulf of California, Guaymas Basin | collected 2004-07-11 | reverse complement strand
TAAAAGAAAAAATGGGTTTTAAAGGCAAGAAGGTAGTGATGTTTCTTGGAACTCCGAGACCGCATAAAGGACTGGATGACCTTTTGGCGGCATTTAAAAATATTGACAATCCGAATCTAAACTTGTTGATTATTGGTGCGGATAATCAACAGGAATTTTTAAACAGAGTTGATCATTCGATTAGAGATCGTGTGGTGGTTTTACCAAAAATCCCTTTTCAAAAACTTCCTGAATTTTTATCTGTGGCTGATATTATAGCTATTCCTCAGCGCCGGACATCGGATTCAGTTGGACAAATACCCGCCAGGTTATTTGACGCAATGTCTATGGCCAAGCCAATTATAGCAACTCGAGTATCGGACATCCCTAAAGTTTTGGGTGAATGTGGCTATTTAGTTGATCCAAATAAACCTTTGCAGTTGTCTGATACTATTCAGTATATTTTAGGCCATTTTGATGAGGCCCTGATTAAAGGGCGTGCCGCTCGAGAGAGATGCAAGCAGATCTACGATATGCATAATTTAGAATTTGGTTTGTGTGGACTTGTAGAGCAAGTTGTGTCTAAAAAGGCTAAATAGTGAAAAATATTCCAAAGAATGCCAAAATTCTTTTAATAAAGCTGCGCTCAATTGGGGACGTGGTATACAACACTGCCGTATACTCTCCTATCAAAAGATGTTTCCCGGACACACATTTAACGGTAGTGGTCGACAGACCATCGTATGATTTGGTTTGCGATCATCCAGATGTTGATGAGGTGTTGTGTTTTGAAAAAGAATTTCTCTGGAAACAAGTTAAATTTTATGCACGGTTGATATGTTCACGATATGACGTGGCGATTGATATGCATGAAGGGCCTCGTGGTGCAGTGATGTGTTTTTTAACTCGTGCCCCAATACGAATTGGTAATAAGTTTGCTAAGCGGTCCTTTCTATATAATACCAAACTTAATTTTTCTGACCTTAAGCCTAAATTTCCAATTGATTACCAGGCAGCACTAATAAAAAAAATGGGTGTTCACTTTGACCATGTGGAACCTTCAATTTATATCTCAGAATCTGCTAGACATAGGGCCAGAGATCTACTTACCGAAAATGGGATCCAGAGTGGATATCAATATTGCGTGATCCACCCCGGAACTAAAAAGATTTACGACCAGTGGCAATATGAAAAGTTTTCTCGCTTNNCTTCAGGAGTTAAGTGCAGTTACTCAAGGAGCAACATTTGTTCTTTGTCACAACGGAGGCTATATGCACTTAGCCTCTGCATTGGGTACGCCGGTTATTGCTCTTTTTGGGGTTGTTCACCCAGAAATCTGGAAGCCTTTGGGTGAAAAAGATCAGGTGATTTATAAGAACATTGAATGCAGTCCCTGTTATAAGCATACTCGTAAATTAGAGTGTTATGAAGGTGATGCTGAGTGTAAGAGAGTTATTGAGATAGAAGATGTTTTAGAAGCTATCGAGAAAATTTTATCCAAGAATGACGCTAGAAAAAATATTATGTAATAATCGTACTTTTTACCTAAAGCGATACCATTTGTGTGAAACTTTAAAAATAAGGAAGAGGAAGTGCCTTCAGGTCCAATGATACTTGTGAAATGTAGAGAATCTTCAAATAATAATTTCTGCGGTTTGGTGCAGTTAAGGGAAATCTATAACCCCAGTATGCTGTATGGTAAAAATTATGTTTATAGATCAGGATTTAGTAAATCGATGGTTAATAACCTTGATGAAAAAGTTAGAAATATTTAAAATCAAATAACACTAAATTAGGATGGTATTATTGTGGTTACCGATAGTAATGATGGTACGTTGCTTTAAGCATATCAATAAAATAAAGCGACCTTATTAGGTTTCGACCCTATGGGTAAAAAGTTTAGAAAGTATTATCCGGATAGTATTTCCCTTACCAGTCATGAGCACCAATAATACTATGAAATTTATTAAAAGTATTTTAATGGCATTTCTATATTTAAAAAATAAGTCTCGCCCATGGCGAAAACGTAGGACAACAATGGAAAAATCTTTATTAGGGTTACAGAATAATGCTCGACTAATTGTTAAGTTAAATGCATTTAAACTTAGGCGGGAAATTTTAAATGAAATGCGATCCTTGGAAAATAAAAGGCTTTTACGATATGGCTTTAAGGCTTATTCGCAGAATGATGAGGATGGGATGATTCAGGAGATTTTTAACCGCATTGGGACTGTTAATAAAAACTTCCTCGAAATTGGTGTTGGTAATGGCCTAGAAAATAATACATTGTATCTTTTAGTGCAAGGTTGGCATGGTCTATGGGTAGAAGCAAATTCTAAATATGTAAAACAAATAAACTTAAAATTTGAACATGCCATTACAAATGGAGATTTGGAAGTAAAAAACACATGCATTCAGAAGGATAATATTAATCAAGTGATTGACAAATGGCAATCGACTGCTGGAGGGTTAGATTTATTGAGTTTGGATATTGATGGCAATGACTATCATGTTATTGAAGCAATAAAATCACTTAATGCTAGACTAATCATCCTTGAGTATAACTCTAAATACCGCCCCCCAGTTAAGTGGGTGATGGAGCATAACCCTAAACATTCGTATGTTTTTTCAGATTACTATGGCGCTTCACTTAAATCTCTAGAAATCTTACTTATAGAAAAAGGATATAAGCTAGTTGGTTGTAATCTTTCAGGAGTGAATGCTTTTTTTGTGAGAGAGGATTTAGTTGAAAAGTATTTTCTTGATGACTGTTCGGCTGAGAATCACTATGAACCAGAACGAGTCGTGCTTAGTTATGCGTTAGAAGCCCACCATCCGCCAAACTTCGGCCCCTTTGAAGCAAAATAGCGTTAAATTATTTGCACATTATAGTCCTCTTGATTTTAGTTCTTCACAATTTAATTAAATCATTATTTTTAAGCTAAAAAGACCCAGTCAGGCTTTATTATTCATTAAGATGATCTCTCGAGCTTTTTGGGTAACTTCGTCAACTGAAAAATCAAGACAAATCATTTGATTGCAAATTGGTCGCTGAGTGGTGGGATTCATATTTGAAAAACACTGAGTATGTAAAAGGTCGCGACACGGCACATCCTTATTAAAAGTATAATGAGGGCTTTGAAATAGGTCTGGGTCACGATAGAAGCTTGATACACTTGGTCCGTTCATTGTAATTGTTGGAACATTTAAGGCCATAGAAAATTGCGTAGGGCCAGAATCACTACCTATTAAGAGATCAGATTCATTAATTAATGCTAGTAGTTCCCTGAATGACCCTGAAAAAAGGCGTGTTTTAGGCGCTATGTTTTTTATTTTTTCTATGTTGGATACTTCTTTTGGGGCCGCATTAATTATTATTTGGATGTCATCTGCTGCGGTTAAATTCTTACAAAGAAGAGCATAATTACCTATTCCCCAATCGCGTATTTCTAAAGAACTAGATGGCGCTACGATAACGATTTTTTTATTAAGTGAAAAGCCATTTGATGCCAAAAAATGCTTAGCCCCTTGAATTTCTTTTTCAGCAAGAAAAATTTCAGTGTACTTATCAACTGGTTTTAATCCAATAGCCCTTAATATGTCGAACTCTCTTTCTATTACCGACCTGTAGGTATTTGTGAATCCTATGAGCGCATCGGTATTTTTATCCCGGAAATAGTAACTCCGGTCGATTTTTATTTTGGAAGGTATCTTTTTTAAAAGCCTGCTCGTACGAGAGGCGGACTCTAAATTTATAGCTAGGTCTATGTTTAGTTTGTTGAGCATAGGAATGATTTTCTTTATAGCCTTATAGGATTATTATCTAGTAAAGGGACAGAATTTTCAGTCGCCAAAACGTGTATTTTGGTATGAGGGAGTAGTTCTTTTAAGTTCCTTAAAAAAGGGGTAGATAAAATAAGGTCTCCCGCACCTCTAACTTTTATAACAAGGATATTTTTAATTGTATTTAGCTTGCTTTCTATTTTCTTCCCGCTTCGGTGATATTTTTCAAAATACCGGAATAGAGTCAAGGGGGGGATCATGCAATTCATCGCGGAATAAATAATGCCTTCATAGCCCTCTTTAAAGCCCTTTTTTAAAATTAATCCTGAAAAAAAGGCATATACAAATTTAAAACAAGTTTTGATCGATAAAATTGATAGTTTTGGTGGTTCAGATAAAAGAAAAAGTTTATCCGCCTCGGCTTCGGCCAAACAAAAAACTTCTTTAATACCTTCTTCAATAGTAGGAGAACTAAACTGAATTAATTCGCCTTGAAGAAGCTGGCTTTGTTCATGAGTTTTAACTTTGAGAATAAAGTCGCCTTTTTGCTGAATAAAAATTAAGAAAGATGGGAGTTCTCTAGGCAATTCCAAAGGATACTTTAAAACCTTTTTCAAAAAAACCACCTTTTTTTTAATTTTGAATAGCTTGTCAGTTTTCTGTTGGGCTTTGATCTGCGATTCAATGGAGTTTTTTAAAAGACCGGTGACAATTTCATTTGAGGTTATAAGAAGGTTCCACTTAGTTTTACTTGCGGCTATCCCTTGTTCCCATAGTTGATATATGTTGTGTGATTTGTGGAAAATTAAATTATGCGAAAAATCATCCTTTAGTCGATTTTTTACATGGGGATCATTTGATACTAGAATTTTTCTTGGGGACCAAGAATTTAAATTTTTAAGACAATCAACAATAGAGTTTGATTGAGCAAAATCGGCAATAATGATGGTTATGGGTGGTTCAATTCCAGTCATTATATTACGAGCTAGTAAATGGTTGAAATAAAACCATAATTAACAGTGGGTAAAATATGTTGCATGGTAACCAAGTTTCGCAGGGATAACAAATTATCTCTAGATGGTTCGATTCACCAGAGGGGGTACCTTCGTGCAACTAGTTCAATTTTCTAGGTTCAAATTGAGTGCTTTCTTTCATTTACCACATAACGACAATGAAAGTCATCACGGTTTTTAATGTATTTAAAAAACCCCCTGAGATACTTTTTTAAAACAATTTTCAACTGATTCCTAAGAAATCCAAGTCATATAATATTATAACAATTGCATTGTTTATACAGTATTAAAAGACATGTTTCGCGATATGAAAATAGTAAATAAATGTTTTAAGGTTATGAATTGGATATATTATAAATTTGTGATAAAAGTATGAACTTTCTATTAGCACTTAAGATAAGTTCTTTTTTCAGGTTGTTTACTTAGGTTTTCTTCGAAATGTCTACTATGTTTAAATTATTTGTAATTGTGGTTTGATTGGTTACGCTATTTCCGGTAAAATTATTTTCTACATTTAAAAATAAAAAATTTAATTTATGAAACAGAATGCTAGCAATTCTATGCCTACTTGTGCGTTCTGCGCCAAAGATCTTGCCGTCTACACTCTCAAGAATATCCCAAAATACGGAAACATATACTCTGTTTTAGAGTGTCTAGAATGTAGAATTGCTGTTACCCATCCGTTTCCTTCCGAAGAGGAGTTGACCAGACTTTATTCATGTGGAAATTATCGGACAAATACGGGTAAACGTTTTGGTGCCATTATCGAATATCTAGTTTATTTAAGTCGCGTTTTAAAAAGGAGTAGGATTAACAAATATGTTAACCCGGGGCGTATACTTGATATTGGTTGTGGTCGCGGATTATTTCTTAATGTGATGCGAAATGGAGGGTGGGATGCTGTTGGAACGGAACTAAATAAAGAAACTGCCTCTTACGCAACCAAAGTTTACGGCTTAGAAGTACTTGCCGGAGATTTAATTAAACATAAACTTGATGAACAAAGTTTAGATGCCATTAATATCAATCAAGTGCTAGAACATTTAAAAAATCCGAATGAAGTTTTATTAGAGTGTCGACGACTATTACGAAGAGGTGGTTTGCTGCTAATTTCGGTTCCAGATCTTCGTAGCCTTCAGTTTGTTGTAGGTAAAGAGAATTGGTTTCTTTTAGATCTCCCTTTCCACTTATTTCATTTTACTGAAGAAGGTCTTGTGGATTTACTTAAAACGCATGGATTTGAAATTAGAAGGATTAAGCGTTTTAGTAAAGAATATAGTCCGTTTGGATGGTTACAGACTCTACTTAATGCTTCAGGAATTCCCTTTAATCTTCTATATAATCTTTTAAAATCTAGGGAATTAAGGGATAAAAGGTTTGATGTTGCCAGCCGCTTAGGGACAGTCGTCACTATCCTTCTTTTACCTATTTATCTTCCCTTGGCACTTATCTTATCTGTGGTAGAACCTTTAATTTTTAAAAGAAGTGGGTCTATAGATATTTTTGCAATCAAGAAATAACTTGATTGGTTGAAATAGAGTTTTTTTTGCATAGATACCTCAGATGCATTAGCTTATTTCTGACTGACCTATTGGTAGTATTTTTTAAACATCTTTTCCTCATTAATTTAAATAAATTTTTTAGTTAATTGGTGATTTTCCATTGAATCCTAAGCGTGCAGTGACATTCATTTTGGGTTTAATTTTGGTTTCTTTTGTAGCCAAAAAACTTCTTTGGTACATCAATCCGGAATTTCGTAACTACGGGGTGAGTTATTTATATAACTACTCAAGTTTAAACTATGTCCATTTTTTTATTTTATTCATAATTCCCACGGTTGCTTCATTTTTTCTTTATCGCGCAGACACCAAAATACTTCATGATTTTTATGATGGAACAGGAAGAATAGTTCAAAAAATATGCTGGAGATGTGTCGAGAAAAAGGAAACGGTTCTTCTTGTTTTTTTGATCGGGTTTTGGATTTTTAATCTAATGGAGAATGTTTTTTTTCGAACTTTGATAGAGGGAAAAAGTGCATTTCAAGGTCCGTTCGACTCTTACCATGAGGGCATAAAGCTTGGATTTTTATCAACTGTATTAAATAAGGAAAAAATACTTAACGAACTTTTTATCTTGCATGGATATCTAGTTGAAGTAGTGATTCCTTATTTGGCTTACTTAGTTGCCCCGGTCAATCATGCGGTTATGGCCTATAGAGTTATTTTCACATTTCAAATTTTGGCATGTTGGGTTGGGTCAATTTGGATTATCTGGGAAATAGCAAACCTTACAATAAAAAAGGAAGAGGGCTCCAATGTTTTTTTTAAATTCACACTTTTTAGTATCGTATTTGTTGTTAGTAATGATTCATTCCTTATATTGGAATATCAGACAGGTTTTGTTCTTTTTCAAATAGGTTTATTTTTATTTTTTATGAGAAAAATTCTCCATGAAACATATTCGCAAAAATTGTTATTAACTCTATCTTTTATGATTGGTGCGTCAGTCCCGTTGGGGCTTCTATATTCAGTAAAGTATGGGTTGGTATTTAGTGTGGCTTTTTTAATTGCCTTATTCCTTGTATTTTTTCATAGAGAAGGAAAACAGTTTTTTTTCTACTCTGGTATTGGAGTTTTTATTTCCGGGTCTGTTTTAAGTTTTTTCATTGGAATGGACCAGATAGCAGAGATGGTAAAAATGTTTTTGTATTGGATTGAATATTTCCCTCCTCAATTTTCTAAGCCTTTTATTAGTGACGCTAATGAACACTATCTCTGGATTCTTCAGTTGGTGGTTGGAATTCTAATTATTTGTGGCATTCAACTTATTTTAATTTTTAAAGAATCTAAAAGTTTCCAAGGTTTTGTTGTTAAAAATACACATATAATAATTCTTTTGGCTTTGAGTGTCATGGTTTTAAAAGTGGCTTTGGATTGTAGTGACAAACGACATTTTAGAGCGATAAGTCCATTTAATATTTTTTTATTATTTAGTATGACTGTGGGTTGGCTCGAGAGGTTAGAAGAGTTTAAAGTTTTTGTAGCTCGTTCTTATAAAAACTATAATCAAATATGGATTCTAATTATTGTTTTTACTTTATCTTTGAACATGAATCCGAATGAAGCATTTCGGCATGTCAAGCCTTACTGGAAGTACATAAGTATGGACGATAAGGATCTGCTTGCAAAAAAGGGATACAGCTATCTCACTGCGGTAGAAGAAATGCGCTCAGAGATACAAGGTATGGAATGCTTTTATACATTAACTTCAGAGGGTATTTGGTATTACTACTTTAATAAACCTAGCTGTTCGAGACATCATGCGCTAGTCCATGTTATAGGAAAAAAAGCAAGCAATGAGGTTGTCGACGCTTTGCGTACAAAACAACCTAGCATTATTTTATTTTCTAATTATCGTTCTAACAAGTCTTTTTATAACTCTCATTTACTTCCAGAAATTTATCAATTTGTTTATCAAAATTATAGGCCTTATAAATTAATTGGGAATCACTGGTTTTGGAAAAAATCCCCAGGAGGAATATTGGCAGCCAAACTTTCTGGTCTAGATATTAAAAGAAGTCTTAACACCCCCTTGTTTGATAATTATAAGGGGTTTGTTACTCTAGAAGGTATTTTGAATTTGAAAAATATTTATGGTCTTGATGGCGTATATATTACTCCGGCTAACCAAGAAACTCTTTTAGCTGTTTCGGTATCTAGTAGTGCAAGTAATGTCAAACCGGGGTTTTTGGAAATTCCATGGTCTATTGAAGTTCCAATGATCAACTTCTCGCCAGAAATAAAGAATTTCCAACTATGGGGATACTCAAGGACTTTTCATGAAAAAGTAAAAATTGGGGGGGAATTTGTAATTGATCATTCTAAGATAAATATTAAAAGTAATTACGCTCGATAGAATCGTTCGTCTTGTATTTTACCTAACTAAGAATTATTATTAAATATAAGAAAATTAGGGGGTGTAGTATCCATTTTCCTTGCAACGGTGGCAAATAGTTTCCAAATTATTTGGTTGGTCTAAGAGTTCCTTGCGAGCGGCAATGTATTTTTCTCCATTCCAGACATCTTCAAAGCTTGACTCAAACACATTACCCATAGAATATTTACTTTCTGTTACCACACAGCCACATGGAAATACGTCACCATTCCAGTTAACAAACGTTTCTGTCCATGGACGTTTACAGAATTTAATAGGATTTTTACGTCTCTTTTTCTCTAGATCATAGGGGTTGTAGTCTGGATTTTCTGGAATCCATTTTGCATCTTTTTCGATGTTGTCCTCAACCTTCCCAAGGATATCGTCTTTAAGGTTGGTACGCATGATACTGAACGTAATTTGTACACCAATTTCCTTGGCACGCTCTTTTGCTAAATTAATCTGGTGCTCATTTTGTTTCATAACCAAAAAATTCCAGACTATTTTTAGTTCCGAATTATACTTGGCCTTTGCAGTTACAAGCCGTTTCATATTTTCGAAAACTTTTTCAATATTACCTTCTACTCTGTATTCTTCATAAACTTCTTGTGTTGCGCCATCGACCGAAACAATTAACTTGTCGAGTCCGGACGTTACAAAACCTTCTACTTGATCATCTGTTAAATTATTTAAATGCAGGCTAGTAATGGTTCGGATGTTATGCTGAGTGGCACTATGCCGCATCATATCAACAAGAGATTTATTAAGTGATGGCTCTCCCCAACTGTACATATCGACAGACTGAAGCCACTTCCCCAAATTATCAATCACTGACTTAAATTGGTGTAATTTCATGAGGCCTCGACTCACTGTTTTATCACCAAGCCCAGTAGGACAAAGAGGGCATTTCAGGTCACAATGGTTAGTTGGGTCTATCGCAAGTTTTTTTGGCATCGACCATAAGCGGGAAATCCCAAGTCGATAGCTAAGTTTGATAATGATGCGATTGATCCTCTGGCGTAAATCAAACATAACTTGAATACCTTCTAAAAAAACATTCTCACGTCCCTATGTCACACAAGGGCATTTGGATGTATTTAACGGTTATTTAAAGATAGTTACATCTAGATGTGAAATAAAACTACTGTAACCCGAGACACACTATTATCAATGAAATAAGGTTAAGATCAACGTGGAAAGCAATATAGAGTGAAATTTTCTCTACACGGAGAAATCTCTATAGTATGTTTAATTATAACTAATGGGGGTTCAAAATGAGTCTTTAAAATCAATTATATCGTTCAATTTGTTTAAGGATTTCTGGGTAGCGGTATTTAACTCTAGTTATTTACTGTTTAGTGATTTATTAAAGAAAGCATTTTTAGCGCCTGAGAAAAGACTTCATTCGGAGAAAAATCCAAACATATGCGGTCAGGACATTGTGTTAATCCACACTCTCTACAATGGACGTCTTTATAGAAAACAAAATGGCGATCATTAACTAGGTTATAGGGGCGAAAAATTTCTCGAATGGCTTGACTAAATAAAACAATTGTTGGAATACCAAGTGCGGTTGCAATGTGACTGGGAGATGAGTCGTTGTCTATCACAAGATCACATTCATGAATAATTGCTATCATTTGACGAGCCGTTATTTGATGAAAAATTATTAGATCAGGTATGTCGTCAAGTAAAGTTTTAATTCTTACATATTCAGATTCGGTACATACTACGATAGGTTGGATATTTTTATTTTGGTTTAATTTTTGTATTAATTGATTAAATCTTGTAAGAGGCCACTCGCGAATTGGTACTGCTGCAGTTGGGTGAATAAGAACCTTTTTTTTATTAGGGTTGGTCCCTTTAGCAATTAAATTATTTTTTGCTGAAAGAATTTCACTGTCGTTTAGGAAAAGTTGTGTTTTTCTGTCAAATGATTCAAGCCCTAGACTTCTAAGGCAATCTAGATCCCTCTCAATAGAGGAACGATAATAGTCAGATTCTGGAGTGATTAGATTGTAAGATTTATTTCGACCTCGATAATAATTGTTGATGCGGTATTTAGTTCTTATTTTTAATAAAAAGTTTGAGGCAGTTTTCCCACTATGGGTGCTCATGACTAGATCAAAATTAGAAGAATTGAGTTGGCTAAGAACTTTTTTGATGTTTTTAAAAGGGTTGTCTTTTGCAATATCAAATAACTGATCAATGTGAGGATTGTTTTCAAATACGGCTTTAGAGTAAGACCACGTCAAAATAGAAATAGAAGTCCCCGGTAGGTGGTGTTTTAAATTATTAATGAGAGGTGTACACAATATGTTGTCACCAATGTCACGTAGTTTAATTACAAGAATTTTCCTAAGAACAGATAAATCATCTCGGAGCTTTTTTTTCTCTCTAATATATAACTCGTAATAACGCAGATATCCTAAAAGTTCTGCATGAGCATTACATATGGAAAAAACTATTCCTTCAAAACCTTCCTTAAATCCTTTCCTTGAAAAGTATGCTTGGGTAAATATTTTTATGGAGGAGGTCAGGCCTGCAACAAAAAGAAGGTAAGGATTAGAGCTAGTTAATACTTCGGCTAAACAATCAGCTCTTTCATCTGCTTTTTTTATAACCGTGTTTGCGCAATCAGAAATGGTGTCTTCGTTATATCTGATCAGTTCTCCTTCAAAAGCCACCATAATTTTTTTTAAATTCTGAGTCGTGGCTACATTTTTAGGAAGATAGGTCA
>LWDU01039915.1_pt1 | contig 11448 bp, 13 predicted proteins | sample 727161 | NCBI WGS metagenome assembly LWDU01 (sample SAMN04566230, study PRJNA314399) | hydrothermal vent metagenome | isolation source: deep sea hydrothermal plume seawater | place: Mexico: Gulf of California, Guaymas Basin | collected 2004-07-11 | reverse complement strand
CACCGCCGTGCGGATAATCTCTATACTGCTCCGGACCGAAAATCTGCTCGGCATTTTCCTTGAAAATTTCACCCAAACCCGGATCATTGTGCAAGGGCAAATAACCCGGCACGGTTTCAATCTCAACCGAGCAGCCAAGGGCCATCGCCGCCCCCTTCAGCGCCCTATCCACCTTATGAGCTGCATCGATCATCGCGTCAGCGCTACGGGCTCGCACATAGGTTTCCATTTTTACTTCGGCAGGGATAATATTGACGAGGTCCCCACCTTTAGTAATGATCGGATGTACCCGCACGCAATCCTGATCGCGGAAAGTCTCGCGTTGCGCATTGATCGCGCTGAGTGCACCTCCAGCGTGCGCTGCCCGACCGATAAAACGCACATTTTTAGCGAGAAACCCATTGGACGAACGGGCAATCCCCATCGCCCCATCAGCATTATCTGGGCTGCTGCTGTGAATCATTACCGCCATATCGATATCGTCGAAATGGCCCAGTTCGACAAGTTCGCATTTGCCGCCGAGAAAAGTCGTTTTGCCAGCCCTAACCAGTTCGAGACGATAGTCGATTTCGACATATTCTTCCGCGGGCACGGCAAAAAATGTAATCCCACCGGCCAACTCGTCCGCAATACCCGACTCAGCCAAACCGTAGGCCGCCCCCATCAAGCCGGCAATTTGCGCGTTGTGGCCACATGCATGGGCAGCACCCGTAACTGGATCCGAGCGCGGGTGACCGGGTAATACCAATGCGTCCAACTCGCCCATTAAGGCCAAGGTCGGCCCCGGACGGCGCCCCTCCAGCCGTGCCTTGACCCCTGTCAGCGCCAATTCAGACTCGTACGGTAACCCGATATCACTAAAAACCTCGCTGACGCGACGGGCCGTCCCGACTTCTTTAAATCCCAGTTCCGGTCGGTCCATTATAGCCTCTCCGACCTCGACTATCGTTTCGCTCCGCCGATCAATAGCCTCACAAACAGCCCGCTTAACTTCTTCCCTACTGCGCATGCGATCCTCCTTTTTGGCCGGGACAGTATAGCCGCCGCACCCGGTAATGTCAAGCAAATCAGCCTAGACGTCGACAGCCCCTGCCCCTTTGCCGATGCAAGCCATTTGCCCGCAACGGTCAAACTTATCGCCCTGCTATCCCGCGAGAAAAGACCGACTACGCCGAACTGGTTCCGCAAGAGAAATGAGCCCTTTACCCGTGGGGTAGTACCCCGACATCCTCTCCTCTTTCATAACTCATCGCGTCGACGATCATCCGCACAATATCATAGCTCGGGCTAAACCCGATATATTGCTGTGCTTTGCTCAAATCGAACTCGTAAAATGTCGGGCTCCCCCCGACCTGGGCTTCGACATGCGGTATTTTGAGCAATTCGACCAGTCGATAGCTCACTTCGTCCCAGGTAAATGGACGCGGCCCTGCCAACTGAAAGGTTTCACTCACCGCCCTTTCTTTACCCAAGACGCAAAGACAGCCCTGCACGATATCCCGAACATCGGCGATATGTTTTTTGAACGGTCGCCCCTGCTCATCTTTTAACAACACTGCACTTTCTTCCCCCTTCCACAAAGCGGACAACTCAGGGACAGAATCCTTCATTTTACTCAAATAAAATTGCGGGAACTCCAATATCTCATCGGCTGCCAGCACCATAGCGAAGCGCAAAATCGTAATCGGCACCTTATGCCCATGCCAATACCCATTGCATAATTCCTCCCCCAACGCCTTGCTCAGAGCATACGCTCCCTTTGCTATCCGTGGAGTCCGCTCATTGATTGGTTCGGCAAGCCCCCCAGGCACGTATTTATCATAGAGTGCGTCCGAACTGGCAAAAATAAAATGTGCTAATCCTCCAGTCTTGCGCGCGGCTTCCAACATATTAAATGTGCCGCGCACATTGATTTCAAAATATTCCTCGTCCGTAAATGGACCGCCGCCTTGAAATGCCGCCCCCAAATGATACACCACCTCCACACCCTCCAAAGCTCTTGCCACATCGCCCTGGTCTGTCAAACTGCCATCGAGCAATTCAACGCCCATTTTCTTTAGGTTTTCAGTCCGTGGATCCCGTGGCCAAACTAAGCCGCGAACCCGATGACCACGATCAATAAGTTGCCGCGATAAATTGGCACCAATGCGTCCTGTAATAGTATTCTCACCTTAAGCCCGACGCAAATTTTCCATGGTATGTTTTTTATCCTTTCCCAATCGTTTTCGGCCTTGTTGTCCACAACCATTCACAACGCTATATTCGCTCCTAACCCACCATGTTATTACGCCGGAGAAATTCAGATGGATGCTGAGTGTTTGCAATATGCCCTGACCGAAGCCGAACGACTCCACTTTACCCAACAAGGCTATTTGATCGTCAAGGGCGCCTTGACCAAAGAGGAGGTTGCAAAACTAGAAGAAGCGAGCGACCGAATCTGGCACGAGCACATAGCGAATGGCTTAGAGCCCGATCAGAATTTATTTTCCCCCAATTTCATTGGCCGAGATCAACTTTTCATCAACCTCGTTGACCACCCACGGACCTTTCCCAAGGTTTGGGCATTGCTCAATAGCTGGAATATCTANTCAGCGATGTATCGGAGGAAGGCCGTGGCAATTTCTATATTGTTCCCGGCAGCCACCTCGACGACACATTGCATCGCCCTACCAACGACAACCCCGCTGCAGCCATTCCAGTACGAGCCGAAATCGGCGACGCGGTCTTCTTCGATCGCCGACTCTGGCACGCGCGCAGTCCCAACTACTCGCCACATGTGCGCAAAGTGCTGTTTTTGGGGTATGGCTACCGATGGTTGCGGACCAAAGACGACATGAACATCCGCCCCGACCTGCTCGCTGCTTGTGCCCCTATCCGCAGACAACTGCTCGGCCAAGGCAGCAACTGCAATGGCTTCTTCTCACCTAAAGACGAAGACGTGCCGCTAAAACTGTGGATGGAAGAACATCTCGACGAGGTTATGGGTTGATTTAAGCCCCAGAGATGCGCGGCATCCACAATGGCTCCTTGCCCATTTCAGCGAAGAGCAGCTTACGGGTCAATTCAGCCTTTAAAGCCTGATGTTGTGGACTATCCCATAAGTTGCGGATCTCACCGGGGTCTTCTAATAGGTCAAACAATTCGCCATAGTCATGTTGAAAGTAGACCGTCAATTTGAAGCGATCTTCAATATAGGTCTTGATGTGAATCGTCGTCGGTTCGTGTCGATTCTCTACCACACAATGATCGCGCGCCATCGCCGACTCGCCGCGCCAAACCGGCCCCTGATCGACACCGACCATTGAACGCGGAACCTCGATCCCCGCCCAGCGCAAAAAAGTCACCGGTAAGTCAATTAGCGACTGCAAGGCCGTCGAACGTTTGCCAGGTGCAACTTGCCCTCGCGCACGAACGATATAGGGCAAGCGAATCAAGTCCTCATAGTGGAAGCCGCCCTTGGCGATCATCCCGTGCTGCCCGAAGAGATTCCCGTGGTCCGTAGTGAAGACCACCAACGTATTCTCAGCCAAACCCGCTGATTCTAGCCCATCAAGTATTTGCCCGATATACTTGTCCATCAAACTGACCATCGCATAATACACAGCGATATTCTGTGCCATCTCATCCCGGTCATGCAGATGCGAGTTATAGCCGTGAATGCCGAAGCCACTTTCCTTCAAGGCGGAAAAATCTGGCGACGCCTCTTGCGTCATAGCGAAGTGCGGTGGGTTTGCCTCGTGCTCGCCGGGTGAAATTCCCGGCACCGCGAGTTTGGCTGGATCGTACATTTGATCCCATGGCTGCGGCACTAAATAGGGTGGATGCGGATCAAAAAAGCTAGCCCAGAGAAAGAAATTTTCCCCCTTATCTGCATAATCGCTTAGTTGACCACAGGTCTCCTCAGCGATCCAGGCGTCATAGTGAAATTCTTCCGGGATATCCCACCGGTGCCGCTGAGCGGAGTTGTTGCCGGTGGGAGGCCTGAAATAATCCCGCCAATTGGCCAAGCCTCGCTCTTCCATCCAGAGCGCGTAGTGCTGCCCGACATGTGCTTCGTCGGCATGATTGCGCGCCAGACGCACTCGCTCAAAGCCATAGAAAGGCCCCTCAAAATTTCGCCAGAAATTGAGGTCCTGTAGAATGGGGTATGATTCGAGTGAAGAAAACTCCTCTGTCGCCTGCAGCGGTTGAAAATGCGCTTTACCCACCAACGATGTGCGATAACCAGCCGCTGTAAAATCTTCGCCGACGGTATGTTCACTCTCCGGCAATTTGGTGCCCAACGACCAGGCCCCGTGCTGACTCGGGTATTTCCCCGTTATCATCGACGCCCGAGTCGGCGTGCAAGTTGGATTCGGGCAATAAGCCCTTTCAAAAAGAGTGCCCTCGGCAGCCAAGCAATCAAGGTTGGGGGTTGAAATTTCTGGGTTAAGGCAACCCAGTGTGGACCAATGCTGCTGGTCGCTGGTTATCAGCAGAATATTCGGTCGGTCACCCATACTCAGCTCCAAGGTGTTATTGGCGTATTATAGCAGCGATACCCGCGAGGCTGACCATGCAAAGGGTTATAGTGCGGAAGTGGCTACGGTCTATATCGTCCTTAATACGCACACCAACAAAATAACCCAACAACAAGCCGGGCAAGACTGCGGCGGCATAAGTCAACGTCTGAGAATTGACCATGCCGAACCTGCCCAAGACCAGAATAGTCGCTGCATGCACAAGGGTAAAATACCCAATAAGGCAAGCGCGCAACACCCGAAAATCCCATCCTACGCCTGATACGCCCACCATCGCGCCGCTGCCCCCCCCCGCAACAATGGCCATCATCCGCTCCTTGACAAAGGGGCTATCTGGCTTCAACCAAACCGACAAGGCCGCCAGAATGGTGATAGCCCCAATACCAACGCGCATCACCCCCTCGTCAAGATGAGCCAGCCCATACGCGCCGAAGACCACACCGGGAAGCGCACCAAGCAGCCAAAGACCGATCTTTGCTTTCGACATATCACCATAGGCCTCGCGCGCCAAGAGCAGCACCACGGTTTTAGGAGCGAGAAACAACACCAGCACCGGCGTCGCCAGTAGCGCATAACCAAAGCCGGTGATCGAAGAGAACAAGGCCGCGGCAAAAATTACCAGATTGGCCCATCCCATCGGCACCAGATCAATTTCCCATCCCAGCAAATTGTTTCGACTTTCGCTTAAACGTAAAACTCGGGCGAAGTATAGGCTTTTATCGCCCATAGCTCAAGATTTCCAGTAAAAAAACTTGGCTAAGTGTGTACTCAATCACGGCACTGGATAAAAAATAACAGTCTATTTACATTAGAGTTCGAGAAAGTAAGTCCCCCGGCTTACCGCTCCCGACTTCCCTTGTTTACAGCATTAGATTTGAGATGCCACCTGCTCAACTCCGCATTCTGGTCCCATTAGAAGACCCTCATCGGGAGACCGCANNNNGGGGGAATTACACCTAACCCACGTTGTAACGGCCTCCGCCACTACCTCGCAAACCGATATTCGCACAGGTCTCGAAAGACAGGCAAATAAGGCCATATCACGGAATATCGGCGCCTTAATCCACCTTGCTGAGGGCGAAGACGTAACCACGGAGATTCAGCAGGCTATTCGGCGTTGGAGTTGCAACATGATGTTGATGGCCTGGAACGCCGACGTTGACCGCGATGCGATCCTCGCCTCCCAAAATCGCGCGTTAACCAAGGACGTCGACGTCGACACGCTTATTTTTAAAGAGAAGGAGAGCGGCCCGGTACGCCGAATTCTCGTGCCATTCGGCGGCGGCAACCATTCCTTGATGGGCGTTCAAATCGCCTACGACCTTGCCAAGACTTGGGGTGCCGAACTCGAAATCCTCCGTATTGCCCGCGACCCGAACTGCGATCCAACCGATCCAATTTTGCAGAGATATTGCTCGCAACTGACCAAGGATACCCACCTGCAATTAGAGCTATTGGGTATCCACGAACCCTTAACTATCATTCCATCAGTCGATGTCGTCGCGCCAATCGTCGAAAGGGCTAAAGACCGCGATCTCGTCGTGCTTGGTGCATCAAACGATTGGCGTCACGACGAACATCTGGCAGGGTCGATTCCCGATGAAATAGCCTATGAAGTACCCTGCTCCGTGTTAATGGTCCGCTCAGCTACCGCCAGTGGCTTGCAATTGAGTCGTATTTTTTGGGAACACACCGTACGCCTTGATCTCGCCCCGAAAGACAGATGGGAAGCCATAACGCTAATGATTGACGCACTGATCGAAGAAAAGCAAATACCCGCAAGCGAAAGGGCCACTGTGCTCGAAGCCGCGCTGGCGCGCGAACGCAAAGGTTCGACCTCCCTAGGGCACGGCACTGCTATCCCCCACGCGCCGATCCCGGACCTACCCGGGATTATCGGTTGTCTAGCGATCTGCCCACAAGGGGTTGATTTCGAAGGACCGAGCGACGACCCGACACAATTTATATTTTTATTGTTAACCCCAGAACAAAATTACCGCAGCTATATTCCAATTCTCGCGCAAATCGCAACCTTGATGCGCAATGGCACCACCCGCGGCGACATGCTCGCCGCACAAACCCCGTCAGAAATAACCGCCATCCTCAAACGACTACCCGCTCCGTAATACAACATATTCACAGGTGATCCCCATAGGAAACGTTCGGCTGTTGGCGTATGTCCCAATATCCCTCTTCAGAACATACGCCAACTTTAGACTAGCTGATCTGTGCTAACATTTCTTCGACATGGCCGTCCACCTGCACTTTGCGTTTCTCGACCGTCAAAATACCATCTTCGTCAATTAGGAATGTTGACCGCTCGATTCCCATCGACGTGACACCATCTCTGTGCCTCTCGCGCCAAACATCATAAGCCGCAATCGCCTGATGCTCGGGATCGGCCAACAAAATTAAGGGCAAACCGTATTTAGCCCTAAATTGTTGATGGCTTTCGATTCCATCGGGGCTAATGCCTACAATTACGGCCCCTGCTGCTTCAAAATCTGATTTTGCGTCGCGAAACTCGCACGCCTCTTTCGTTCACCCAGGCGTATCGTCTTTCGGATAAAACCAGAGTACGACTTTCTTCCCGCGAAAATCCTCCAATCGAACCTGCTGACCATCGGAGTCCTCAAGAGTAAAAATCGGGGCTTCACTACCTAACTCAAGCATGGTAACTCCCTTTTTAATTAACGCCAATGCCGCCCATTCCGCGGTGCGCATTGGCGGCGGATATGCCACTCGCACAATCTGTCGAGCAGCTTGAATTTATGTTGTTGCGCCGCCGGTGCATCCCAGAGGTTTTCGACCTCACCCGGGTCGGCGGCCAGGTCAAATAATTGACCAAAATATTTATCGAAGAAATGTACCAGTTTCCAATCGCGTTCCATCACACCCATGCGCGGCGAAGACCTCGTCCCGCCCGCTCCATTCGTCTCCTGCCGGATCCACTTCAATGCCAGCCATCGCGAGAAGAACAGGACCGATCTCCATTTACTGGCACAGACCATCGACTTCGCCACCGGCATCGAATCGCCCTGGAGCCCAAACCAGCATCGGCACCCTGGTCATCGTATCGTCCATCGTCCATTTTTGACTGTGACCATGGTCGGTGAGACAATCGCCATGATCTGAGGTGAACACGACCACCGAGTTATCGAGATATCTGCGCGCTTCCAGTCTCCCGAGAATCTCGCCGACCTTCTCGTCGATCATTGTGACATTGGCCAGATACCAGGCCCGTTGCCGCTTGCGATCTTCTTCGCTTTGATTCACTTGATGCACCACCGAATCGCGATCGACTTCTGTGTTGTGCTGACGCATCGTTTTGAACGGTGGCGACTGACCGGCCAAATCCCCTTCACTAACCTCATCAATCGGTAAGTCTCGCTCGAGGGCTTCAGCATACCGAGGCACCGGGTCATACGGCGGATGAGATCCGGGAAAGCCGATTTGCAAAAATAACGGCTGGGTCTGCGGATGCAAATTAAGCCACCATTGCGCCATATCGCCGACCTAAGGCAGGCACCCCAGCAGAAAGCCTAACGCGATTCGCACATTAACTACGGGCTGCGTTTGGGGTTTTATTCGCAAGGGGGAATTAGTAATCTTCGGCCAATGGTTGACGGGTTAATGTATTGGTCTGCTATAAGCCTTAAGCAGCACTTGTGATATCCGGAGAACGGCCTGATCGTCTGGCGAATCATTAACGAGTCGCGTGCATAAGCGGACCGCCTCAATATGGAGGCCGCGGGAGAACAGCAGGGCACATTCTAGTAAACGGCTACCTCTTGTCGAATGCACCTGCTTCTGCAGCTTCACCGCATAGCCCAGGGCCGAGTTATCGCTGGGATTGTTTATGAGATAGTTGGCTAACGTGATTGCGGCGTCCGATTGTTGACCGGCATGGTAGGCGAAGAGACTTTGGACCAAGGTCTCGCCAATTGCGCCGTAGGGCGACAGAAGAATTAATTCGCGTTTATGATGTAGGAAGATAATGAACTTGAAAATTGTGACAAAGTATAGCCGACGGTGGTTCGGTTGGCATGTCACAGGAAAAGGCTATTGACTTTAAACCCCGTTTTTAGCTGCAAGACCACCCTGCAGCGGATCTGTAACTATTGCTCGGAGTTGAAGGCTTTCACGCCCGGCTATTCAACCATAGCAGATATCGACCACTAGATCTTGCCTCCCGTCGTTACGTGTCAGAGGTGATCCGCTTCGACGAACAAGGGAGACACTCCGCAGCGATAGAATCCTATAGGCAAGCACTGGGGTTTGATCCGAACAGCGCCATAGCCCGCGTCAACCTCGGATGGCGTTATTACACCGGGGAATAGTATGAGGAAGCTATTGCAGAATTCTTATAAGTCGAAGATAGCGAATACCGCAGAATAGCCCTATTCAATCGGGGTTTGGCTCATTTAACCCTTGGTTCAACAGAAAAGGCTCGTTAAGCCTATGCGGAGACCATCGAGGAATTTGGCACCGAGGAAGGTGCCCGCATTGGGGCGGATGACGATTTAGCGAACCTGATCCAAGAAGGAACCCGGCCTGCTGCTACGGCACGCACGGTACTCGAATGCTATTGGCTGAATAGACTAGCTATCGAGGAATTGGAACAAAAGGAAATTGAGCTGCATTTATATCTGCCTCGCCCCCATATCAATACAACCACTAACCCTTCGCTTGCTCAGCGAAATGTGGACAATGCGGCATCAAGGCACATTCATCGCAAAGCGGTTTGCGCGCCTTGCACACATAGCGACCATGTAAAACCAAGCGCTGACCGAAGGCCGTCCATTGATCCTCAGGCAACAACTTTCCCAAGGCCATTTCAATTTTGACCGGGTCCTTTTCCTTTGTAAGCCCCAACCGATGACTGACCCGCCCGACATGGGTATCGACCACAATGCCTGGCACGCCGTGAATATTGCCGAGGATAACATTGGCGCTCTTGCGGCCAATTCCCGGCAATCGGGTCAAAGCGTCCATCGAATCGGGGACCTGCCCATTGTGGTCGGTTATAATCATCTGCATCGCCGCCTGGATATTCTTAGTTTTTTGCCGGTAAAAACCCGTCTGGCGAATATCCTCTTCCAGCTGCTCAGCTTCCACCCCCGCATAATCTTCTGGCCGGGGGTATTTTTCAAATAGCGCCTTGCTTACCTCATTGACTTTAACATCAGTGCATTGCGCCGAAAGTACGGTGGCAACCATCAATTCAAGGGCGTTTTCATAATCGAGTTCGACTCGCGTCTCCGGGATACTTTTTTTCAATTCCCGACAAACGAGCTTAGCCTGGCTACTCCGCGTTTGCCCACTAAAAACTCCTTTTGCATCACCTTTTTCACGCCCCATTTTACACACGACGCCCCCAGCGATGGTTTCTTCCCTTCCAGCTAAATAACCCCAAGATGCCCAAAGTGCCCACGACAACGACATGCAACGGTTGCAGCAAAACCCAAAAAAGAAAATAGCGATATAATTCCCTGCGCCCCGCCAAGGTAACACCGCGGCTAAAAGCGGCAAATTCAGCAACGGTTTTAACGGCAACCGCCCCCAAGAACAACGGCATACTCAATAGTCCGACCGTCAAAAGTACGGGAGTAGCCAGCAGCAGGATGCTCAGCAGATAGGTAATAAGCATATGGGCAAAAAAGAGCGGATCCAACCCAGAGAGGACCGTGGCATTGGAAGCCCAACGACTGCGCTGGCGCAACAGTGCGCGCCAAGACTCGGCGACAGGATGCTGCGCAAATGTCGAATTATCGCTGGCAAATACAATCGACCATTTGCGTAAATTCCGCACCATTTGCAGCAGTAGCACATCGTCTCCAGAAGCCCGGTGCATGATCTTGTCATAACCACCAACCTCGAAATAGACCTCTCGCAGGAAACCTAGATTCTGGCCCGAGGCCGCCATCGGGTGCCCCCAACCGGCACTGCCCCAAAGACAGGTCATCAGGCTCGTAAAATCGACGGCCTCATAACCATGACGCCAAGTCTGGATATCACTTGCAGATCCGATTTGAGAGTAGCCGATAACAAAACCTACCCCTTCCCTAAAATGGGCAACCATACCACTGATCCAACCCAAGGACACCAGACAATCCGCATCCGTTGAGAGGATCACATCCCCCTTGGCCTCGGCGATGCCCAAGCTCAAAGCCGCCTTCTTGGATCCCAGCCCTTCGGTCTGTAATAGCCGAACAGAGACTGGGCTATCGAGATACTCACCAATAATACCGGCAGTATCATCGGTAGATCCATCATCGACGACAATCACTTCGTATTGCTTGTGGGGATAGTCCTGGACTAACAACACACTTAAACAGCCGGCAATACGCTCGGCTTCGTTGCGAGCAGCTACTACGACAGAAACCATCGGGACACGGTCTGTCGTTACATTCTTGCGACGGGTGCCCAAGACGAACCAGCAAGCTCCGAGAAAATAGAGTAAAACGAGTATTACCAACCCGACATCCAAGTAGGCCCCCGGCCCTTCGAGAGCGAACATCGTCCGGGTCTAACCCCTAATTTCCTTGACATGTGAAAACATGCCGCGATAACCTTCGGAACACGACGCCGTTGCGATCGGCGAGAATTTTTTGGCGGAAGTCCATATAGGTCCTGCCTTGCCAAATCTCATCAAAAGATCCGTCTTTGAAGGCCTGGCCCATTTCAAAGTCGACATCCTTGTCGAAGCAACAAGGAGCAACGGCCCCATTCCAGTTGACCATCGAGCTATACCACAAAACTTTGCATCCCCTGGCGGGTTGTCCCTTGACGAGCAATTCCCCTTCGCTCTCTTCATAACGACGGAAGCGTTCTTCTTCGGGCAGGAACTCCTCGGCGTCATCGGCACTATAGACCTGGGCTGTCTTAACCAGGAATTTGTCGACCCGTAGCCCTTCGGCTAATGCTT
>LWDU01036441.1_pt1 | contig 11448 bp, 8 predicted proteins | sample 727161 | NCBI WGS metagenome assembly LWDU01 (sample SAMN04566230, study PRJNA314399) | hydrothermal vent metagenome | isolation source: deep sea hydrothermal plume seawater | place: Mexico: Gulf of California, Guaymas Basin | collected 2004-07-11 | reverse complement strand
GCGCCAGTCTGCGCGACGATTTTTCCAAATACGACGTGATTCTGTCCACCTATGGAACGGTCCGCAGAGATATTGTTATTCTGAAGGACATTGAGTTTGAATATGTCGTGCTCGACGAAGCGCAGACGATCAAGAATCCGTCGTCTCAGATTGCCAGAGCATCTCGATTATTGAGAGCCAAGCATCGTCTGGCCCTGAGCGGTACGCCGATCGAAAACAACGCGGGCGACCTGTGGTCGATTTTCGAGTTTCTGAACCCCGGCATGCTGGGTCGCAGCACCGCTTTTCGAAGTCACGTCTCTGATCCGGAAAGCGTGGATTCGCGTCAACTGGTGTCACGCGGCCTGCGGCCGTTTATTCTTCGTCGCACAAAACAGCAGGTTGCGTCCGAATTGCCGGATCGTCTTGAAGAAACGATCTACTGTGACATGCAGGAAGATCAGCGGCGACTGTACGATGAGCTGCGACTGCACTATCGCGATTCTTTGCTGGGTGTCGTGGAAAAGCAGGGTATTGCCAAAAGCAAAATGCACGTTCTGGAGGCACTGCTGCGACTGCGGCAGGCCGCCTGTCACCCCGCATTGCTGAATCGAGGCGACGAAGAAGAACCGTACGCCAAACTTGAATTCCTGATTCCACACCTGGATGAGCTGGTGTCCACGAACCACAAGTCGCTGGTGTTTTCTCAGTTCACCAGCATGCTGTCGATTGTACGACAGCATCTTGATGCTGCCGGAATTGAGTACGAATATCTGGACGGACAGACGCGCGACCGCCAGCGTCGTGTGACCAACTTCCAGGAAAACGACGATTGCCGCGTGTTCCTCATCAGTCTTAAAGCGGGTGGTCTCGGTTTGAACCTGACGGCGGCGGACTATGTCTTCCTGCTCGACCCATGGTGGAATCCAGCCGTTGAAGCACAGGCCATCGACCGTGCTCATCGAGTTGGTCAGACGCGAAACGTCTTCGCCTATCGTATGATCTGCCGTGACACCGTGGAGGAGAAGATCGCTGAGTTGCAACAGAAGAAACGCGCACTTGCCGATGCGATTCTCGATGGCGGCGATCAGAAGAGCATTCTGAAGGATCTGTCCGTGGAGGACCTGGAGTTGCTGTTGTCTTAGAGCGGCAGGTGCGGACGGCCGCTGAAACGCATCGTTGGCGGCCACGAATCGAAGGAACACATTTTCATCCGCGCGAAACGGACGGTTGCTGTTCCAGAGGACTCTCAGGGGTCGATGCCGATGATTCTTGCTATCCAGAACATTCCTCTGGAACGACTGGCCGTCGCCTTAATCCCGGTGGGCGTCGTTCTACTGATTCTGAACGCGTGGTCGCTGAGCGTGCGCACGTCGCTGGCCGCAATCGGCAGGATGCTGTTGCAACTGATGTTGCTCGGTTATCTGCTGGGTTACATCTTTCAAACGGACACTTCCTGGGTCGTAATCGGTCTGCTGACGGTCATGCTGGTCGCGGCCAGCTGGATCTCACTCCGGGTCTCCTCAAGCGGACGACGCGAACTGCTTCCGTCCGTGCTGCTGTCTATTCTGCTGGGCGGCGGGTCGACGTTGTTGATCATTACACAGGTCGTTCTTGGACTTGATCCGTGGTACGCACCGCGAATGATGGTTCCCCTGGCGGGAATGATCTTCGCAAACTGCATGAACGCCGTCAGTCTTGCGATCGAACGATTCCAGTCAGAGATCAGCCGCGGTGAACCGAGTGAGACCGCCCGACAAACGGCTCTCGAAGCCGCTCTGATTCCAATCACAAATTCCTTGTTTGCTGTGGGCCTCGTCTCAATCCCCGGCATGATGACCGGCCAGGTACTGGCCCAGGAAGACCCACTGACTGCAGCGCGGTATCAAATTATGGTGATGTGCATGATGTTCGGTTCGTCGGGTCTGTCGGTGTCGATCTGCCTGACGCTGATCGTACGCCGAGCCGGTGAGCACGCCGATAAATAGCTGAACGCGTGCAAAGTCAGGACTGATCCGCACAGGTGACTCCTGCGGAATATCTGCCTGTCTGGTAGGGCTGACATCCGCAGTTGTCCCACGTTCATAGCACCTGTGCGCTCGGGATCACCACTTGCGAATTTCAAGTTCCAACTCAACTCCGAATTTTTCCGCAACGGCGACTTTCACCTTGCCGATCAGCGACTCGACGTCCGCGCTGGTGGCACCTGGTCCTGTGACCACGAAGTTGGCGTGGCGGTCGCTGATGCGGGCTCCTCCCACAGCAAGATCCTTGAGGCCACATTGTTCAATCAACGCACCGGCACTCAGTCCGCGTGGGTTTCGAAAAATGCAGCCGGCAGACTGGTCTGCCAGCGGTTGGGTAGACCGCTTTATGATCCAGATCTTCTTCATCCGAACAGTCAGGTCGTCCGAGTCATCCGGACGGAGCTGCAGCGTCACGGACAAAACCGCCAGATCAGTGACGTTGCTGGATCGGTAGGCGAACGTCAATTCGTCACCGGATCGCTCTGCAATTTCGCCCTCGTGAGTCACAACTTCGATTTTTCTAACGAATTCACCGATGTCCGCATGGCGTCCTCCCGCATTCCCGACCACCGCGCCGCCGACAGTGCCCGGTATTCCGACCAGATTCTCCAGCCCTGCCAGCCCTGCCCGGACGGACTCTGATACTACGTGGGACAATAATGCGCCACCGCCAGCGGTCACGGTATCTCCACTGACTTTTACCTCGCCAAGCAACGGTTCGACAATCCGAATCACGGCACCGGACACGACGCCATCATGGACCAGCAGGTTGGAACCGCTGCCGAAAACGCGAACGGGAACTGCGGCAGCCACACACGCGCGGATCAGCGCTAACAACTGATCACGGGACGTCGGTGTGTAAAACCGTTCTGCGTTGCCGCCGAGTTTCAGCCAGGTATGTTGCGCGAGTGATTCATCAGGCGACAGAATGTCGTTGAATTCGTCTAGTGAATTGGTCATGGATAAGATTGGTCCTGCCGGCGCCCATGGTGAGAATAACGTCGTTGGGTCTACCGGAATGGTCTATTCTTGAGACAACCTGGTCAAGATTGGCAAACAGGAAAGCTTTGACAGCGTTGTGATTCAGTTCTCGCACCAGCTCCCCGCTCAGACGGCAACACTCAAGGTGCGTCACCTGTTCGCGAGCCGGAAAGACGGGCAGAAGCAGTACTTCGTCAGCCAAAGTCAACGCTCGCGTAAAGTCTTCAAACAATGACCGGGTCCGAATCATCTGATGCGGTTCGAAAACCGCAAGGAGTCTCGACTGCGGAAACACAGCGCGAGCGGCCGTCAGAGTCACTGTGATCGCCGTGGGATGGTGGGCGTAATCATCGATCAGCGTCATGTCGTGATAGTGCCCACGCAATTCAAATCGCCGTTGAATTCCCGGAAAACGACTGAGCGCCTCGGCGGCAACGTGAGTGTCCACTCCATATTCGGCAGCGGTGGCCATTGCGGCCACGGCATTCTGGACATTGTGCTGGCCGACGGCGCACAAATCCACGTCGATGGACTGCCCATCAGGGCGTCGACAAATGTCAGTGGCAAACCAATCAGCCGCTGTGGCGTGCAGGCTAAAAGTCGTGGTTTTGCAGACTGCATTGTCAGCAATCCTGGCCGTTCGTCGGCACTCTTTGCGATATATCAAAAAACCATCGCGGTGAATCCCTGACGCAAACCGCTGGAAGGCCGCGTCCTCGGAGGTTTCGCTCGGGTAACAGTCGAAATGATCGCGTTCGATGCCTGTGATCACAGCCATGCGAGGGTTGAAGTGGTAGAACGATGACTGGTATTCACAACTTTCCAGCACGGCGACCCGACCGCTTCCTGTTCGACCGGAGCATTCGAAACCGGATTGGGGAGCACCGACGAAAAATCCGGGCGAAAGTCCCGAAGTGTCCAGAATCCAGGCCAGCATGGCGGACGTCGTACTCTTGCCGTGGCTTCCGGCGACGCACAGCTGATCATGGCGGGCAAAAACATTGGTCAGACATTCATGCAGCGAGATGACGGGAACGCCCTCGCGAACCAGCTGCTTCACGATCGGCGAGTCCGTTGACACGGCCGGGCTGACGACACAAACGTCAAACGGGCCACTGGCCAGTGCTGCTCCGGACCACGGCAAAAGACGGAGGCGTTTGTCCGATGGAAGGCCTGGCAATGAAAATGGTGGCAGCAGCGACTGATCCATGCCCGCAACAGGGTGACCCGCGCCAAGCAGAATCTCGCCCAGCGCCGTCATTCCGGCTCCCTGACAGCCGAGCAGAAGATATTTTGCGCGTGCAACGTCGCCGTTTACGTGATCCTTCAACGATGCCGGTGAGGCTGGCGTCATGCCGATGAGTAATTCTGGGTTCAGGAAGCATTCAATCTGATTGAAACTTATTGCAGACAACGACTTATCGCAATGTCAACGTGGTAATTCAGTCGCGAAGTCACGTGGAAATTGGTAAGTTCGTGCGGGATGGCAGACCCGGATCAGCGTTTTCCGGCTGCTGCAGACTGGGAAAATATGGATTCCGTGGTAAAAATGACGGATCAATAGCGCAGACTTTGCCCTCAAACGGTCGTCAGAATGCAGGGAACAGCCTCACCGCTGGGGACGGATGAAATCAGCGGGGTGCTGTCGCGAGTGGTAGACTGTGTATATATGCCAAGGAATAAGCGGCCCCGGACGGGCATTCCTGTCGTTGATCCGGGACTGGCAAACGTACTCGTCAACCAAAAGTGACAATTATTGATCGAGCGTTCCTGCTCTTCCGTCATCATCATTGCGACGTTTTTGTCGTGTTTTGTTCCTTCGCGTTTAAGGCATTGGAATGCAGAAATTCATCAAGAATGCACCGTCGATCGTCGTTTCCGCGGTGGTGCATGTCGTCGTGCTGGTCGTGCTGATGTTGATTCCGCTGGCCATACAGGGCGGAACTCCCGACATTCTGCTGGAGTCCATCTTCACTGAGGAACTGCCGAAGGAGCAGATGGAGCAGCAATTGGAGCTGGAGACGAAGCCTGCCGAAACGCTGAACGTCATTGCCGGTGGCACTCCATCGACAGCCGTTGGTGCCGCAGCTCAACCGGCCTCAACGCCCGTCGACGTGCAGAAGGCCAAGGTACTTGAAGAAGCCACGGTCGACGCCCCTCGCGTGGAAACGATGCAGCTCAGCGACGAAGTTATGGCCGCGGAGCTTGGTGAAGGCGAGATCACTGGCGAAGTTGGCGCGATAGTCGAAGGCTACGGAGCTGCCATGGGCATCATCACTCAGGAAATCATCCGCATGATGCGGCAACAGAAGGTGACCGTCATCTGGATGTTTGACGAATCCGGAAGCCTGGAAGATGACCGCAAGGAAATCAAAGAAAACTACATGCGGGTCTACGAAGAACTGGGCATTGCCACGAAGCAGGACAAGGATCTTCGCCGCGGCAGCGAACAGCTGCTGACCGTCGTCGGCAGTTACGGGAAAACGATTCATGAATGGACCCCCAAGCCCACCGGCGATCCGGAGCTTGTGAGGGCTGCCATCGACAAGGTCCCGGTGGACGAGTCCGGCGAAGAAAACATGTGCCGGTCCGTTGCGGCCATGATCAACAAGTACAAGGCGATGGCCATTCGCGGCAAACGCAAGCTGGCGATCATCATTGTGTCGGACGAATCCGGCGACGACGGCGACTATGTCGAAGAAGCAGTGGCTGCCGCGCGGGCGGCCAAGGCTCCGATTTATGTCATGGGGCGTGAAAGCATGTTCGGCTATCCGTACGCCCGGCAGCGCTGGACGTACGAGGACAAGGCAAAAAAAATCAAGGAAGATTTCTGGATCAGAATTCGTCGCGGCCCGGAAACAGCTTTTCCTGAATGTCTGCAATGGGACGGCATTCACGGACGCTGGGATGCTCAGTCAGCTGGCTTCGGCCCCTACGAACAGGTCCGCATGGCGCGTGAAACAGGGGGCATCTTTTTTGTGCTGCCCGGCGAGGAACAGAATCTGGTCGGACGCGATGCCAATGACAAAAGAAAATACGACTTTCTGGCACTAAGGGAATACACGCCTCTGCTGATGTCACGCCGTGAGTACGCAGGCGACCGCAGCACCAGTCAGTTTCGACAGACGCTGTGGAACATCATCGTCCGGCTGAATCCGACGCCCAACAAATTGCTGTTTGAAACGCACGATGCGAGTCTGAACATTCGCCGCGAACACTATCCACTTGAGCCGCTGCCGTTTAAGGAAGAGGCGGGACGACAGGTACAACGTGCGGCCAAGGCACTGCTGCTGATCAACGAAGGTCTCGGCCTGCTCGAAAATGTGAAGTCGATGCGTGCCCGAGAGGCGTCGCAGCGCTGGCGCGCCGGATTCGACCTTGCCTACGCCCAATTGCACATCTTTCGGCTGCGTCTGTACCAGTTTCTGCTGTACATGGACTCTCACGCCAACAATATGCCAAAGCCTGCTAACAAGAACGGCATCTCCAACGAATGGAACTTCTGGCAAAGCCGGGAGACGCTGGTTCCCAACGATGAACAATTTCTGCGTTTGAAGAAAGCCTTCAACCTGAATATGGAACGCAGCGAGTATCTGACGATGGTCACCGAGGAAGAAAAGAAAGCGATCGAGCTTCTGGATATCGTCATCAAAGCTCACCCCGGCACACCGTGGGCACGTCGCGCGGAGCGAGAGAAGCGTGACGGGTTCGGGTTCCGTGTCAGTGATCGTCTGTGGGATCCGAAGGGCGTTCGCAGCACGATTAAATTGCCGAAGCTGTAAGCTGCCAGTCAGTCTTTGTCGCCCCGCTGTGCGAGGGTATTCTGGCGCATGACCGTTGACGGGCAATCGCCCCACGATGTTGGCCACGAGTTGTCGATGCGTCCGAGCACCGTGAACGTCGCCAAATCACGCCTGCGGCAGGAACTGGGCGAGCTGCTGGAATAGAGCATTTTGCAGTCGTGTGTATAGCCCCAGCTGACGAACTTTCCGGGAAATGAATCTGTCTTCGCCTTCTTCCTGGAAACTCGAAATTGTGTAACGCATCGGCGTTATCTTAATAGCCTGAGACAGACCCGCTGGCATTGAATGCATTCGGCACCGCCGCGGAAATCGGAATCAAGTCTGACGTTCTCAGTGTTTTACCCACGCAGGAGAGAGAAGATGAAATCGAATTCCCGCCGCACATTTCTGGCAGACGTCGGCAAGGGTATGTTGGTCGGCAGTCTGGGATCTTCGCTGGCATTGGACCTCGGGCTTTCATCGGCGTTCGCGGAAGAAGAATCGCCGAAGCTTACGTTCGGCGATATGGAGCCGTTGGTCTCGGCCATGCAGCAGACGCCGCTCAACAAACTGCAGGCCATGCTGGTCAAAGAACTGAAGTCCGGAACTGATTTGCAGACCCTGGTGTCTGCCGCCGCCCTCGCGAACGCCCGCTCCTTCGGGGGACAGGATTATACCGGATTCCATACGTTCATGGCTCTTGCTCCTGCGTACGAAATGAGCCATCAGCTACCGACGGATCTCAAGCCGCTGCCCGTGTTGAAGGTGCTCTATCGAAACACGACACGGATTCAGGAGACGGACAGCCACAACAATGAAGTGCTGCACCCGGTACAACCTGCAACTTTGCCACAGGGAAGCCCGGGTGGTCCGCTGTTGCAGGCCGCAACTCGCAGCGCGGATTACGACAAGGCCGAACAAACATTCGCCGCCATGGCGAAAGGCCCCGTCGGAGAAGCATTTAATCATCTTCAGTGGGCCATTCAGGATGAACTCAACGTGCACCGCGTGGTGTTGTCGTGGCGCGCGTGGGCGATGCTTGATCTGGTGGGACAGGAGCAGGCACACACGTTGCTGCGGCAATCCGTCAGGTTCTGTGTCAAATCGGAAAAGGGCTGCATTGAAGCAAACCGGCAGCCGTCAAGGATCCGCACCGTACTTCCGAAACTACTCGATCAATACAAGTTGGTCGGCAAGCCACTCGGAACACGAAAAGCCGATGACGCCTGGGTGGAAGCATTGGCAACTACGATCGTTCGCAGCGATGCAGAACAAGCCGCCGATGCCGCGGCCGCTGCCCTGGCAGAAGGCTTCGCTCCTGATGTTATCGGTGAAGCGATCTCGTTGGCGTCAAATGCGCTGGTGCTGCAGGATCCAGGCCGCACCAAACCACGGCCTGGCAAACCGATTGGCAGCGTGCATGGTGATTCGGTTGGTGTGCATGCGTCGGATTCGGCCAACGCGTGGCGTAATATCGCTCGCGTCAGCAACCAGCGAAACGCTGTCGCCAGCATGATCGTGGGTGCTTATCACACGGCGACGGGGCGCTACAACAGTAAGCTCAACGAATCGCCGTATCCTCTGGCTGAGCAACTTGAAGCGGTTACGTCGAAGGATCCTCGCAAGTTGCTCGACGAAGCAGACGCGGCAATTCGTGAAAAGGACCAGTTCCGCGCCGCCGCTGTAATTCATCGTTATGGCCAACTGGGACACGCCGCCCGTCCGGCGTTCGACCTGATGCTGGGCTACGCTACCAGCCAGGACGGAGCTCTACACGCGGAAAAATACTACCGCACAGTCTCTGAGGAATACCGAACGACTCGTGAGGCATTTCGTTGGCGTCAAATGGTGGCACTCGCCCGCGTGACCGCCAGCGAAGCCGGAAATCCGTCGCCCGGCTACGCAGAAGCCTGCGGACTGCTGAACGTCAGCACGTAACGACGCGAACGCAGCGTGGGGCCGGTTCCCACCGGCCACCTGATTCGATGTGGCCGGTGGGAACCGGCCCTACGAATGACTCAATCATCGTTGTGAATGTCGACACAGTCTAGACGTTTCTGACCAGCATGTTCCCTGGCAGGCGACGGACGAAGTGTTTCATCTCCAGCACGGTCAGAGTTGACAACACTCGGGACATGTCCAGTTGTGTTGTTCTTAGCACGTCTTCGACGTGTACTGGCGACGTGCTGATGAGACTCAGGATCTCCTGTTCCTGCAGGTTAAGACTCATTTCACGTGGATCGTGGATTGTGGTTTGTGATTCTGAGGTTGTCGGACTGGCAAGCGGACCTAGTTCACGCAGGATGTCGTCGACGTTGCGGACCAGCGTCACCCCGTCACGAATCAAGTCGTGACACCCTTCGCTGGCCAGACTGTCCAGCTGTCCAGGCACAGCAAAGACTTCTCGGCCCTGTTCCAATGCATGACGAACGGTGTGTAACGCGCCGGAATTGCGAGGGGCTTCGACCACGATCACGCCCAGACTCAGCCCACTAATGATGCGATTGCGCTGCGGAAACAATCCGGGGCGGGGCCTCTGATGAAGCGGAAATTCGCTCAGGAGAGCTCCGTTGTCCACGATTTCCATGGCCAGGTCCGCATGTTCCGGCGGATAGATTTCTTGAACACCGGTTGCCAGAACGGCAATCGTTCGCCCGCCCGCGTTCAGTGCGCCTCGATGGGCGGCACTGTCAATGCCTCGGGCCAATCCGCTGACGACGGTGAACCCGGCACGGACCAGCGAACCTGCCAATCGTTCTGCCTGACGTCTGCCGTAAGTTGTGCACCGTCGAGATCCGACGACGGCGACTGCCAGATCGTCCTGTGGCTTCGTGGTGCCACGGCAATACAGCAGTTCCGGCGAATCGATGACGTTGGCGAGAGTCTGCGGATAGGCTGTCGTCCGCTTCTGCAGCAGGCGAACACCCAGTTCCTGGCAACGTCGCAACGTTTCGTCTGCTGCGGAAACGTGCGAGGCGCCAGCAATTCGATTTGCCAGTTGTGGTCCCACACCCCCAACATGCTGCAACGTCGTTTCCGACTGTTTAAGGACATGAGCGGCAGTGCCGAAGTGCTGCAGCAGGGTGGCCTGTAACAGTGGACCAATGCCGGTGATCAGCGACAGCGTCAAAGACGCACGCAAATCCGCGTTTTCGTTGTCGTCGGAAGTGGCCGCTTCAAGTACTGTCATCGATGCTGGCCGTTGGGTGCTAGCGTTGTTTTATACCGCTCGAAAAATAGGCACTTAGTGCAGGCGCCAATTCTTCCCTGGTGCCGATCTCTGCCCAATCATTGATATTCAGCTCAAAAATCGCAACGCTGGCGGGGCTCATTGCGAAAGTTTCTGCCGACCACGACATAATCAGACTGGCAATGCCGGGGTTGTGTCCAATCATCAGAAGCACCTGGTCGTCGTGAGCTGCCATCTCGGACGCGACTCCCGGATATGTTGCCGGACCGGCCAAATACAGGGAATCGAGGGCTTCCGGCGTGGCATTGGCACCGCTTGCAGTCGCCACCAGTTCGGCCGTTTCGACCGTACGGACCGCTGAGGAGCAAATGATCCGGTCAATCCTGTAGTCTGCCAGCAGCATTCCGGTCCGGCTGGCCAGCAGACGTCCGGATCCGGTCAGGGGGCGTTCGTGATCCGACCACGCCGAGTTTTCCGATGAGGCGTGTGAGTGCCGCATCAGGACGAGCGTCTTCATTCGTGAACTTTCCGTCTGTGCGGGACTCACTGCCGGCAGCGTCTTTGAGGGTGTCCGATGTTTACGGAAAACGCCGTCAGCGGATCGGGCCACCGTATTCTGACAAGACCGCTGGTTGACGCAAATGTCACTTTCTGCCGCGAATTGCCGGGGCAAGAAACGCTGCGTCATGCGCCAGGACAGTCGCCAGAAAATTGGGTGTCCGATTCTGCATGTCATTGTCTTCGGAAACGCTTCTCAGCATCGCCAGCGTGCCTGCCTCGAAACCGTTCTGCAGTTCCTCAAGGTGAATTCTCATGCGTCGACGAAAATCTTCCAACGCGTCCGTCGAAAGATCGTTCCTGGCAAGTGTCGTTCGGTCATCAGTTCGGTCTCGTCGAAGTTGAGCCAGAGTGGTCGACTGGGTCCGAAACAGCAGCCCGTCCTTGAATGATCGACGCAGCAAACCGTCGACATCGAACTGATAGAACGGATCCTGTTCGAAGTACACGCTAAACGAGCCATCCTTCCGAAATCCAACCGTGGCGATTCGCCATGTTGTCTTGTGTTCAGCGTTGAGTTCACGACGAAATTCGGCGCGTGCCACAAGCGCTGTGGCTTCGACCATCAGGTCTTCTTTATCCGTTTCGGTGCGTGCCATTGAAGAATCGCCGTATGAGAATTCCCATCGTCCTGCCTTCGAGTCTGACAGGTTTGAAGCAGCTGTACCACCCACAACTGGGCTCAGCAGAGAGACCCGGTCTTTTCAAAAGACCGGGTCTCTGGCTCTGCAGACCGCGCGCCGGTCAGAGAAGGATTTTTTTGATACAGCTTGGTATAACCACTTGCCTGTCCGCACGCCGCGCCGTTTAAGAATCGGACGGCGGATCTTCACACGCTCCAGAACACAGAAACAAATTATGCAGAATCTGTTTCGTTACTGTTCGATATGCTGTCTGCTGCTTTCCCATTTGGTGGGCGGAACATCTGCTG
>LWDU01031791.1_pt1 | contig 11449 bp, 13 predicted proteins | sample 727161 | NCBI WGS metagenome assembly LWDU01 (sample SAMN04566230, study PRJNA314399) | hydrothermal vent metagenome | isolation source: deep sea hydrothermal plume seawater | place: Mexico: Gulf of California, Guaymas Basin | collected 2004-07-11 | reverse complement strand
TCAATCTCACCCCAATCATCCTCTTTCTCGGATATCCAGCGGTGATGATTGGAGCTTTCATCAAAAGCCGGAAAGAACTCGGAATCGGCATGGTCGTCGGCATCGCTCCGGCTTTCATCGCCTTCTGGATGACCTTCGGATTGATGGCGATGATGTACAACAACTTCTGACCTGTAGCAAGCCTGTTCAGAAGACACCACCGATGAGCAGTGCGGCGAAGACGAACATCAGAACACCCATCGAGCCGTCGATGTAATGCGCCTTCGCGCGCAACTTGTCGATGGCACCGGTATCGGATAGCACTGTGGCCACGCTGACGTACCAAGTGCCGTCGATGGCGAGGCCTAACGCTCCCATCCCTAGCAAGGTCTGCAGGCTCGCATCTGGCTCGATGAAGGGCGCGTAGATCGCCATCATCCAAGCGAGGATCTTCGGGTTCAACAGTGCGATCATGAAGCCCTGAACAAAGCCTTCCCTTCCACTCGGGCCGTGAGTCTCAGTGTCGACAGGTCCGGGCGGCCCAGCCTTGGCGTGCCGCAGGAACATGATTCCGAGGTAGATTAGCAGCACAGTACCGCCCCACTTCAGCACCTCCTCTGTGGCGGGATGTGCAGCGAGTGCGATCGAAAGGCCGGCTGCGGTCGAGAAGGCGTAGACACCGAAGCCGATTCCGTGGCCCACTCCCGTTGCCACTCCCATCCGCTTGCCGCCGGCCATCGTGTTGCGAATCACCACCGCGACCGAGGGTCCGGGGGACATCGCACCGAGCACGAGAACGGTTGCCAGACCCAGCCAGGCCTCTGGCGTCAATCTCTCACCGCCTCAAGCATCTGCGTACATTGCTTCGATGACGTCAGCCCAATTCTCGTTGATCTGCTTGCGTCGAATCTTCACCGTCGGCGTCAATTCACCATCATCGACGGTGAAATCACGGGGCAGAATCGCGAATTTCTTCAATTGCTCAGGATTCGAGAATTTTTGGTTCAATTCATCGACAGCCGCCTGCACCTCAGCCCGCACCTCAGCACTGCCTGTGTAGTCAGAGAAGGGGTGTCCGAGTTCATCGAGCATCGTAAATTGCTTGGCAGGATCCTTGGGGATGTCATTCGGGTCCATACCTAATTTGTCCCGCAGAATGGCACTCGCATCAAGTGTGAACAGCGCACTGCAATACTTGCGACCATCGCCGACAAGGAAGCATTGTGAGATGATTGGAATCACCTTGAAGGTCTCTTCGATTACGAGCGGAGCGATGTTCTTGCCTCCGCTCGAGACATAGATCTCCTTCTTGCGACCGGTAATCTTGACATATCCGTCAGAATCGATTGACCCCACGTCGCCGGTGTGCAACCATCCATCCGAATCGATGGCATCAGCGGTCGCCTCAGGATTGCGGTAGTATCCCTTCATCACATGAGGTCCACGAATCAGCAATTCGCCGTCCGCAGCAACCGACATCTCGGTGCCCGGGAAGGGCTTTCCGACGGTCCCGATCTTGTTGTTTCCAGCATAATTCAGCGTCGCACCAGCCGTGTCTTCGGTCATTCCATAGCCTTCGAAAATTGGAATGTCCAAACTGTGGAAAAGCGTCAGAATGTCGGGGTTGATTGGAGCCGCGCCGGTGATCGAGAAGCGATTCTCATTGAATCCGATCTTAGCCTTCAATTTGCCCTTGATCTTGCCGCTGATGACTGGAATTTTGAGCAGAATCCGCAGAATCGCCTTGGCATCGAGTGCCGCCTTGATGTTTGAGTAGATCTTCTCGTAGATGCGCGGCACGCCGATGAACAGATGCGGCTGAACCTCTTTGGCATAATCGACTGCATGAACCGGCGAGTCGACGATGTGCAGGTGCATCGCTTGTCGAACGCAATATCCAGTGTCGACCAGTTGCCCGAAAACGTGTGCGAGCGGCAGCCAGGAGACGTAGCGCTCGCCTTGCTTGAAATCAAAAATCTCCGATGTCGCACCCAACTCGAATTCGAAATTCCCATGCGTCAATTCGACACCTTTGGGATTTCCAGTCGTCCCGCTCGTGTAGATCAACGAACAGGTATCGTCAGCCGAAAGTGCCTCGATCCGACCGTGCAGGACCGAATCGTCCAGAGCATTTCCCATCGAGTAGAATTCTGACCAGCTCATCATCTTCGGATGGTCGAGCACCTCGACATCATCGAAGACGATGACATGCTCGACATTCGGCAGATTCGCCAATGCAGCGTGTAGTCGATGGACTGGCATCTTGCCGGTATCGTCGCCGTCCATCGGATTGTGGCCAACGAAGACAAACTTCGACTGAGAGTTGCCGACAACCCATTCGACCTCATCCGGAGAGCAGGTGTGGTAGACGCCTACTGCTGCTCCACCAGCCATTTGGGCGGCAGCGTATGCGCCGTACCATTCACGTCGATTGTAGGAGTAGATCGAGAGGTTCTCACCAGCTTCGTAGCCCAACGAAATCAACGATTTTGCGATATCCATGGAGAATGCAGTGAACTCGCCCCACGAATCAGTCTCCCATTCGCCGCCGGAATCTTTCCAGGACAAGGCTGGTTCATTCGCGTACTCTTGGGCATTTCTCATCAGGTAGTTGGGGATAAACATGGCATCGACCGCCTGTTCTATGACGATGATTCACTTAAGGACATATTCACCGGTGCGAAGCGCCGATATTTCAACCACAGAGAGGCAAGGGAACAGAGAGAGTCTGGCACGGGCGCGTGGCGTGCGATTCATCGCTTATCTCTGAGTGATTCCCCGAAATTGTGGTGATTCTGGTTGCCTGGTACCTTCTATTACACCCCTTCTCTGTGCCTCTGTGACCTCTTTGGTTTGTTTGGTTTACCTAGGGTAGGACCGATCGGACATTTTCTCGCCAGTCTTTCCCGCCATTCTTGTTGGCGAGGGGCGAGGCGGGGCTTGGGTGCCAGCAGGTTCTGACTTCGACCTTTGATCCTAAGAGTGCGGCGGCGGCGCGTTTCTCGGCGAATCTGCCGACGCCGATGACGGTGTTGATCTCCATCATCTCGACGACCTCCCGCAGGTGGTCGTCGCAGCGGGCGAGTAGCGCCCGAGCCGTCTCGCCCGCGATCTTGTCGGGCGTGATATTGGTCGCTCGCTCGCCCGCGAAAAGCATCAATGGACAGTGGTTGACCAGAAAGACATTCGAGAGGATGTTCTCGGCATCGCCGTAGTGTTCGGCCAAGAGGCCCCAGAGCCGAGTTCCGCTGACCTCTTCCTTCGGCCAATCAAGCCCACTGACAGGCCGCTTCGGATGCGGTGTTCGTGGCTGCCCGACGTACAGATCACGAATCCCCAGAAGATTACGAACCATGGCCGTGGCCGCGAAAGGAATGCCCATCTGACCCATTCCGTGCGGCCCGGGATTCATCCCCAGAAGCAGCGTTTTCGCACCGCCCACCCCTGCCATTTCGAGATAGGCACGGTGCGGCTGCCAAGCATAGGCAAGAGGATTGTAGACACAATCGACCAAAGCCCCCTCGACCAGCGCGTCAGCGAAGGGCTCGACATCGTCGCGCAGCCGAGCAGCCGCATCTACCAGGCGCGCGACGACCACCAAATCACCTACTGTTTGACATCCCCGACGATCGCCCCTGAGAGTTTCAGCAGATACTCGGGATCGATCGGGAAAACGGTGTCAGCCGAGCCGCCAGCTCCCCAGACGGTCTCGTATTGGAAGAGGTCTTCGTCCATCAGAACGGTGCACGGTTTGAGGTGCCCGAAAGGTGGTACTCCGCCGGGCGCGTAACCGGTGTTCTCGATGATGTAATCCGCTTCTGTCATGCTCGGTTTGTAGCCCAAAAGTCGCTTCACCTTGCGTTTTCGCTCGACCCTATTCGCTCCACTGGTGATTACGACGACCGCCCCCGATTGACCCCTGAAAACAATCGATTTCGCTATGTGTGAGACCTCGCAGCCGAGTTGCGAGGCTGCGTCCTGACTGGTTCTTGTGCCGGCTTCGAACTGTCTTGGTTCGGGTGTGAAGCCGATCTTGGCGCATTCAGCGAGCCATACCTCGTGCCCATCCACGCGCTCATCCATGTCGCTCGAGAGACCCCATTCCGACTTCATCGTTGGGGAGTCGCATTGAAGGTCGGAAGTCCTGAGCGGAAGGTGTGGGAAGCATCCTCGAAGCCGAATTCATTCGCAGAACTCTGAAGGCGACGATCATCACCGTCCTGCTGACATTGGTGACTTGCTATGCGCTCTGGGTTCAGTCGGGTTGTGACCCTTGGTTGCCCTTCATCTCTGACACCGATGTGAACCCGAAATCAGGTGTTCCATTCACCATCGGATTTTCGATCGCCGGTCTTCTACTGTCTCTCGGGGCAGTCCAACTCGGCCTTCTGCGCGATCGTTTCATGCTCGGTAATGACACCTCACCGAGTCTCATCTGGAGCAACAGAATCGCCATTCTGCCCGGAGCCTTCGCCGGAGTTGCACTGACATGGCTCGCCTTCACTCCTTGGCATCAACAGATGGAACTCCACATCGCCCAAGCCATGGTGATATTCTACGGTGGAGTGATCTGGGCCGCATTGGTCACTTTCGTCACTTGGCGGCTCGCAGCGGCCGAGCCGGCTTTCAGAAGCCTGCTCTATCCGCGCGTCGTGGCCTGCTTCGTGGCTATCGCCGGCTTGATTCTGATGATGGTGACAATCGGCCAGTTTGTCACGACCGCGAGTGATTTCAGCGCCATGGACGATTACTTGATGCGAGTCCAGACCTGCACCGACCTCGGCAGCCCACTGCTCGCCCGCGCCGCCTTCTTCGAGTGGTCGATGGTGCTGGGAATGATCGTCGTCCTCGCTACATTCCTGCCCGAAGTCAGCATTCTGACTTCGCCAACCCAAGCAGCTGATTCAGAAGAGTGAAGCCATTCCGCAATCGTAGGTTCCTCCAGATGATAATTTTCGAGGAATATCGAATCTAAACTTCTTTCAAAGCGAAGCCAGCCGATTCGGTTCGATGAACTGGCCCATCGGCCCCTACGGAACGTCGATGGGCGCGTTATTGCTGATGACGCTGCCAATCCATTGGTTCCTCACCCGAGACGAGCCGGAAAGCAGAGTCGAACTCCGCGACTTACCCCGCGAAATCCGCGAGAAGGGCTACGGCTGGCACATCGCTCTCTACGCCCTGATGTTCCTCTACAAGGCGCTGATAGACCACCACAATGAGCCGATGAAGGCACGAGTAGGGGGTTTCACGCATTGGTTCTGGAGCATTGAGGGAGATTGGACTCTGCGGGTTCAAGAGGCTTTTGAAAACGACTTATTGACTGATATTCTGTCGGGCCATTACCTCTTCATGTACCTCTTCATCATCTGGTTCAGCCCGATGTATTACATGCTCAGCCGCGACGAGCGAATGGCGGACAAAGCGGCACTCAACTACTTCCTGATCTACATTCTCAGCGTTCCACTCTACCTTTTCTTCAACGTTGAAGTGACCTCCTCGTACATCCCCGGAATGGACGCATTGTTGTATCACGATGATTTCACTCTGCGATTCTTCATCGACAATGACCCGATGGACAACTCGATTCCGAGTCTGCACATCGGCTTGTCGGCCTCTCTTCTGATGATCAATCGCTTACACGTGCGCGAATTGGGAATTTCGATTTCCGATTGGCGCCATCGCGAGTTTGACTTGTTCATCATGGCGAATCTCGGCGTTTACCTATTTTCGATTCAATATCTCGGAATTCACTGGGTTTTCGATGTGATTCCCGGCTTGATGATGGCTGTTGTTACCGCCGGATTCGTTCACGCCGTGCAGCCGATCGTGCGGGCGCGGCGTGAGAATGGCTTGGCATCTCTGCTTCCGGACAGGCGTCAGACCATCGCTGCGATCGGCGTTGCATTGCTTTGCTCGTCTTGGTTGATGATAGGTGTCGTCGATGGCGCTGGGGTCGATGAGGATCAGCCGAACTTCCGCTTCGGTGAGGGCGATGTGGTGATCGATGCCATTGAGGTTCACTCGTTGAATCATCCGGTGACGATGACAGTCAAGAATGTCGGAGAACATTCGGTCGAGGTCATGCTGGTCGATTTACGCTCGGTGGAGGCTCATACGAGTCGGGGCGAAATCGATTGGGATTCGATTTCGAATTCCGACGAAAAACGGCAGATTCCAATGGGCGAATCCATCGAATTCTCAGTCTTGCCGGACAACCTCTTCGATACCCACTTGATTCTCGCTCGGCTAGCTACCGAATCGCCTGGGGGGGGGACGCCGATGATGAACTGATTTACACCGCACTGCTAGCCAGTCTTCCAGCCTTCATCATCGTCGGTATCGTCATTGAAGGCCTCCTGCGAAGAAAGGAAACCACAGCGAACACTGGGAACACAGAGAGTGAATGAATCAGCGGCCCCGCGGGGCTTGCCCCCCACTGCTCTTGGATGACGCACCTCACCCCGCCAACCATTGAGGCTTCACCTCGTTTTCATTCAGTGTTTTTGAGGAACTCGCGCTCGTCTCTCTGTGGTTTATTCTCAGAGGAAGAAGTGGGCGAAGATGCCCCCGGTGAACAAGCCTGAGACCGCACCGGAACCCAGCCAGATGCCGACGCGGAAGGGTGGGTAGTTGCGCTTCCAGATGTAGGTGCTCTGGGCCACCCAGAAGAGGACGACAGGAATGAACCAGACGAAGAAGATCAGTTGTGGCAGGAAGCAGAGCAGCATCCCGATCCAGGTTCCGACCAACAGCTCGAGTCTGCTGGCGTTGCCGACAGGGGCTCGCAGGATAGCAGGGCTCAGAGCGAGCAGCACCAGGAAGGAAGCGAGCAGCGAGCCCTCGATGAAGCGAGGGTCATCGGCCAGATAAGGCAGGCAGGCAGCCGCGAATCCAGCCATGCTCGGCGCGGCGACCGGCCAGAGCGGCGGCTCATCCCACTTCATGGCTCGAAGCGTGAGCCTCCCCCACATCAAGATGCTGAATAGTCCGTGTCGACTCTTTCAAGAGCAGTTGGAGAGTCGGGGTTTCGATGGCAGAGGGAAAAATCGTCGCAGGTTGCCTCGCACCACACCCTCCGCACCTCGTCTACGCCGACAATCCTGAGCAGAATGAGGCATATTCCGAAGGCGGCTGGGAGACCCTGCGTTGGGGCTACCAACGCCTCGCGCGTAAACTGAAAGACATCGAATACGATGTCATCGTCATCTTCACCCCACATTGGCAGACCTACATCGGAACTCACTTCCTCGGACTGCCTCGATTCAAGTCGAAGTCAGTCGACCCGATCTTCCCCAATCTGTTCCGCTACAACTACGACTTGACCGTCGATGTCGAACTCGCGGAATCGATGCGCGACATGGCATCCGACTCGGGAATCATCACCAAGATGATGACCAATCCGGACTTCCGCATCGATTACGGCACTATCACCAGTTGTCACCTTCTGAACCCATCATGGGACAAGCCAATCATCACCATCTCATCGTGCCGAAACACGCATTATTACTCGCCTGAAGTCATGGTCGAGCAGGCGAGCGCGCTTGGCCACGCCTGTGCAAAAGCGATCGAAGAAAGCGGCAAGCGCGTCGTTCTCGTAGCAAGTCACAGCCTTTCCCACAGACACTTCGTCACCGAAGCACCCCTGCCCGAGGACATGAGTCTGGAGCATATCTACAACCATAGTCAGTATGTTTGGGATATGAAAATAGTCGAGATGATGCGTGAAGGCAAAAGCCGCGAAGTCATCGATATCATGCCGGAATTCACCGAGCAGACAATGGCAGAAACCGAGGGTGGCGGGCTGATTTGGATGATGGCAGCGATGGGATTCCCCGAATATTCCGCCGAGATTTACGGCTATCAATCGGTCATCGGAACCGGCAACGTGATCGCCTGTTGGGACCCGAATGACGAGACGCGGGAGTACGTTCTGTAGGTGATTTCATGGCTGACGCGAGCGAATCTGACGAACCGGAGATTCTCTTCGGCATCTATTGCCCACCTCATCCCCAACCCCTTCTGGCCCCAGAACTCAATGAGGGATACGCAAGGCTCCGTGCGGCATTCGATGAATGCCGGAAACGCATCGAGGAGAGTGACGCCGATTTGATGCTGATTTACTCGACGACTTGGCCGAGCATCGTTGGACATCAGATTCAAGCGCTCGAAAACCCGGTTTGGACCCATGTCGACGACGATTTCCATTACCTCGGCAGCATGCCGTACGACTTCAGGATGGATGTCGATTTCGCCAATGGATATGCTGCGGCGGCTGCGAAACGTGGACTTCACTCGCGCACCGTGGCTTACGATGGCTTCCCAATCGACACGGGCTCGGTCGTCGCACTGCAATTGTTGAATCCAGACAATCGGATTCCAGCCTGCATCGTCTCGAGCAACATGTATGCGAATCGAGCTGAGACGATCGTTCTCGGCAAAGCCGCGCGCGACACTCTGGTCGCGCAGGGCAAGAAAGCGGTCGTCGTCGTCGTTGCGAGCCTCTCCAATCGGATGTTCACCGAGCATATCGATGAAGCCGACGACCACATCCATTCTCAGAAGGACGATGATTGGAATCGCAAGATCCTCGAATTCTTCGGGGATGGTCGGCTCGAGGACATCAGCCAACTGAGTCGCGACATCCAAGGCCAGATGCGCGTCAACAAGGTCGTCGCCTACAAACCGGCCTGGTGGATGGCGGCGACGATGGGCCAGCACAACAATTACTCCGGAGAGGTGCTGGCCTACGAAGCGCTGCACGGTGCGGGCGGAGCGGTCATCACGCTGACGCCGACGGCGGGTTCGTTCGGCGACAAGGAGTTCGACGAGGACGATGTGGAGTATTATCGCGGAGACCGCGACGTACTCGACAAGGGGATGCTCTAATGACCGACGAATCGACGGACAGCGAGGCTGCCGAGGATGAATCGAGTGCAGAAGATCATCCTGATTTGATGCGTCGAATCGAAATGATCGAGGGCATAATGGAGGCACCGGATCATTTCGTCGAGAGACTCTACGATCATTATGGAAAATCCATGGTCGGCTCAGCCGGCCGCGCCGCAGGAGTCGCTGCCGGCTTCGCCGTCGGCGGACCGGTAGGCGGAATCGTGGGTGGCGTGGTTGGGTCGAAGGTCGCTGGCAACCTCACCAGTAACGATGGTCCGCTATTCTCCGAGAATGCGCCCGCTGCGGTCGGTGCTTACCCACATGCGCATCGGGTTGGAAACCTGCTTTTCATCAGTGGAATCGGCCCACGTCAAGCCGGAACCGATGAGATTCCCGGTGGCCCGATCAAGGATGCTGATGGGATTCCGCTCGATTACGATGTCCGCGCGCAGACGCGCGCGGTCATCGAGAACATCAAAATCATCCTAGAAGACCTCGGCTCCTCGCTTGAGGATGTCGTCGACTGCCTGACCTTCCTCATTGACATGGACCGTGATTTCGCCGGCTACAACGAGGTCTATGCCGAGTATTTCGGAGAGATTCTGTGCTCGCGCACGACTGTGGCAGTGAGCGCCTTGCCGACGGCGATCGCCGTCGAGATGAAAGTCGTCGCCAAGCTCTGAATTCCGCTCTCCGCCTCTCGATGCCGGAGTATGATTGATGGTCATTCCCCTCAACCCAACCATATGGAAGAGGAGGAGAAGGGTTGGTGGGAAGCAACCTCTGGGGACGAGCCGGAACCCGAGATTAAGCCCGAAACGACTCAAGCCACAGAGGCGCCAGAAACAACGATTGGATTCGATGTACTCCCCAGAATCAAAGTCTTGACCATCTCTTCTGTCGGGCTGTTTTTCGGACTGTCTTCTCATTGGAGCTGGTGGTATAGCTCTGGGTTTGAGGCATTACGGAACTCCTTCTCAGATGTGGCATTCATCCTCACAGATGGCCGCTCTTTGTACTCCGAATGGGGACTGAATCCTCTCGAATATATCGAATGGCTGATGTTCCCACTCCTACCACTGGTTTTCGTAACAACCTTCGTAGTCACGTGGTACAATTCCCTACAAGGAGATTGGGAATTCGGGAGGAAGGCGAGCATCTTCCACCTCTCATTCTTTGGCGTATGGTATCTCCTCAGCATCTCCCAATGGGGACTATTCTTTCCAGATTCCTACAATTATGGACTATGGATTGCAGCCGCTAGTGGAATAGGTCTGCATCCTACGGTGTATGGACTAGTGGAATTGGAGGTCCTCGACGAAGAGGAAATCGCTAATTTGGCTGAGGACCGGAACGCTGGGGCTGAGTGGTTAGATGAAATGCAGTTTCCGGGCAATCTACCCTAGTGACTCGATGTCCTCGGAAGTGCACCAGATCGGTGCGGTCAGCGGGTTGCAGGCGACTGGCGTGCCGTTGGGGATATCGATCCAATAATCGATGCCATCGACCTTCGCCGGATAATCCGTCGAGATCGACTGCGCGCCGACCGAAACCGCCGCCATGAAGCGCGCAGTGTCGTTATTGTCAGCCTCACCACTCTCGGTATCGTCGGCTCGCGTGCGAACGATGTAGCCCACCTCGACGAGCCGCCGGATATCATCACCATTGCCCACGGGGTCGGTGTTGGAGAAAATTGCAGAAGTCGGTGTGCCTTCTTGGGACATCGTGAACATCAATGAGCCATCCAAGCCAGGAAAAGTCTCGAGATAATCGTCGCGAACTTCACCGCCGGCGAGGAGAATGAAAATCGCCTTGCCACGAGATTCCTCGAGCAGCGGCCAGCCATCCTCCGTCACCGCTGCCGACAGATTGTCAGCCTGCCCGCGAACATCATCGGGAGTGATGGTCTTCTGGCGCGGCCAGAATTGACTGATCTCCTCCTCGATCTTGCCGAGCATGTCCTGCAATTGGATGACGGTCGGTAGGTCAGTGCCCGTCTGGACCCATTCTTTCGGCTCGACCCAGATCATCAGCGGCACGTGGGTTGGATTCTCCTCTGACCATCCAAGAAGTGTTGTCAAGCAGTCCTCGAAAGTCACGCAATTGCTTCGCACATCGTATTGGTTGTGGTAGACGTACAGTTCGCCCCGAGGGTCCCACCAAACGTCGATTTCGAATTGTCGAACGCCCTGTTCCCGAGCCTGCACATCGAGGGGCTCGTGGGTGTAATCATAAGCCCGCACCGTCGGTCCAAATGGCTCGATGTGGTACGAATTATGGGTTCCCTTGACCTGAATATGGTTGATCCGCAACGGCTCCGATTCGTCATCGAAAAGGCCGCCCCCGTCGCCTCCGCCAATTCCTAGAGTGTCCAAGCAGCCGCCGAGCGGTGCTACGAACATCAGGCAAGCCAGAGCGAGCGCGGTGGTTCTCATCCTCGCTCCGCCAGCAAGGCCGTCGAGGATGAACAATTCGCATGCACGCAGAGCGCGTGAATCATGCAAATGGCTCAGTGGTGGTGACCGCCAGGGCCGTGAACGTGGCCGTGGGAGAGTTCCTCAGGAGCAGCATCACGGAT
>LWDU01039028.1_pt1 | contig 11450 bp, 10 predicted proteins | sample 727161 | NCBI WGS metagenome assembly LWDU01 (sample SAMN04566230, study PRJNA314399) | hydrothermal vent metagenome | isolation source: deep sea hydrothermal plume seawater | place: Mexico: Gulf of California, Guaymas Basin | collected 2004-07-11 | reverse complement strand
CAAGCCCTCCCCCTCTGACCCCTCCCCCCCCGACCCCTCCAAGTCCCCCCTCGAAGGAGAAGACGTGGCTATTGCCGCAATTGACGCATTCATCGAACAGGCGAAGATCGACAAATCCAAGGCCGATTGGAAGACCACACTCCCGAAGCCTCCCGAGGTCGAGTTCGATCCCGAGAAAACCTACTACTGGTTGCTCAACACCAACAAGGGCGAAATCAAGGTCAAACTGATGCCCGGCGTCGCGCCCATGCACGTGAGCAGCACCCTCTACCTGACCCGCCTGGGTTTCTACGACGACGTGGTTTTTCACCGGGTCATCACCGGCTTCATGGCCCAGGGCGGCGACCCCACGGGCACCGGGCGCGGCGGGCCGGGGTACAAATACGCCGGCGAATTTGATCGATCCGTCCGCCACAATAAGGGGGGCATTCTCAGCATGGCCAATGCCGGACCGGGGACCGATGGAAGCCAGTTCTTCCTGACATTTGTGCCCACCCCTCACCTCAATGGCAAGCACACGATTTTCGGCGAGGTCGTCGACGGCATGGGCACCGTCAAGGATCTCGAAGCAAGCGGCACCCGGGGCGGGGCCACCACGGAGAAATTGATGATCAATACCGCCACAGTGGACGTCGAGTAGAAGCGCGCCACCGGGGCCGGCAGACGGAGTGCCGCCCAGAGGACGACCCATGTCCGAGGATCGGGAAATCCAGGCCGCACTCGCGGCCAATGCCGCCTTCTACCGGGCGCTCTGCCAGGGCGACTACGCCGCCATGGAGGCGCTCTGGTCCGCCTCGGAGCCCCTCCTCTGCAGTCATCCGGGAACTCAAGCCCTCCACGGCCGGGCCGCGGTTTTGGAGAGTTGGAGAGCAATCCTCTCCGAGCCGCCGAATATCGAGACCCGAGACGCACGGGCCGTGGTGATTCGCGGACTCGCGTTCGTCTCTTGTCTGGAGACCATCGGCGACACGGTTCTCACCGCCACCAACGCATGGGTCTGGGAGGGAGGCCGCTGGCGAATGGTCCATCACCAGGCGGGATATCTTGCCCTGGAGCAAACCCAAGATTCGGCGCCCGATGGGCGCCTTCACTAGCGCTGGCCTGGCCGCTTATCCGGGCGCGCGCGCGGCGCTACAGCGGCCCGGGCTCAACTGCGGCTGACTTCCACCAGCAGTCCGTGCCGCGCGAGCGAGAAGCGACCCGACTCGCCCTGCCCCCCCGCCGGATCGCCGGGTGTCCCATCGTCCCCGGCCCTGTAGAGCAGCCCGCGAAGCCGCTCTTCGACGGCGGCGGACCGTTGGGAGGCGATCGCGAGGCCCTGAATCCGAAGCGCCGGGTGCAGTTCGTCGGCAGCGGCGAGACCCGCCTCCCCGGGCGAGAACCAGCGACTCTCGACTTGAAATTTCTCGTCGAGAACCGCCTGTATGGCTTTGGCCTTGCTTCGTGCGGCTTCATTCGCGTCGTCCACCGCCGCCAAATAGAGACTAAATCGCCCGGCGGAGGCGTTTGTCCCGGGCGCCGTGAAATAGCGTTCAAAAGCGGGCTGGGCTTCCCCGAGACGACGATGCAGTTCCCGTTGGGGAGCCGGCGGAATCGCGACCCTTCCGGCCGGGTCGAGCCAAGCCGTGTCGCCCCGCCAGAGACAGCAAAAGAGTCGTCCCTGGGTAGTCGCCTGCCGCGTGGTCGCACTCGCCGCGTAGTCGGTCAGTTCGATCTCCAGCGCCGAATTCCAATTCGCGTCGAATCGCTTGCCCTCGGACCCTGCGGCCAAGGCCCGAGCACTTTTCGGCGGGTCGAGCACCTGCACGGCAAATTTCAACCCCCGACGCCCTTTGGGCCAGGGCCGGTAACCCTTGGCCTCGCTGTAGATCACGTCGCCCTGCTCGAAACGACAGGCCGAAACCGCCCCCGCGAATGCCCGAGGGAGGGGCCAGCAAAAACCTTCGATGAATTCCACTCGCCGACTCCCCCTCCCGCCCCCTGACTCGAAATTGGGGTTCCCTGAGGCGAGAGAGTAGTCGCTCCCTGGGACATGTCCGAGCCTCTCGACGAGTCCGGGCAGCCGCACTCGAAATCGACTATTCTCGATTTTCGGCCTCTTTGAGGGTTCCTTCTGGCCATACCCGCCCCGAGCCCGCAGCCGAAACCCACTCAAAAAAATTCAGACTTGTGGCGGCCCTGCCTCGCTTGGATCGAGCGACGAGACACTCTCTCGGGTCTTTAGATCCCTAGGTCCTCGGGGTACCGAACCGGATATTTTTGAGTTTTTTGCGCACCGCCAGGACCCAACCGGTTTCAAAGTTCGACCAGATAGGCGGCAAAACCGCCAAATGGATTGGCCCAAAAAGGAAAAACGTCTGTTTAGGGCCCAAAAAATGTCAAAAACGAGGTGGTAAAGACCCATCTCTTGACAAATAGCCCCAAAACGCGCGATAGTCGATCGTTCAATCCCTGAATCATTCATCCAACCTATTACCCCGGAGGGAAGGAAGCTTGTCCGCCGATCTACGACTCCCCAGCCAGCCCGGCTCTAACGAGTCGGCCGATTTTAATTTGACCCCCGAGGAAATTGCCAAAGGGCGGCGGGCCTACGAAGCCTGCCTCGAGACTTTCAAGCCTGGAGATCCTCGGCGCCTCACCACCGAGGCCCTAGACGTTCTCAGCGCAGTGATCAGCGGCGGCGTGTGCGTGGGCAAAGATTTCCCCTGGCAACAGGTGCGGGGATACCACGCAGCCTTGACGCTCTCGATCATCACCGAGCCCGGGGCGCCCAGCCGGATCGAAGCGCTCCTTTGTCGACACGACGACACCCGTAAATTCCAGCAGGTTTCCGACCGGTACTCGATCAAGCAGGTTAACCGGATGAACAGCGGGCTCAAGCGCGTCATCGAAGAGTGCCGAAACCTGGGTTTTCTCGACGACGAAGAGTTCAAAATGGCCCAGCCGCGGACCAAGGCCCAGAGCAAGCCCTCCTCCGAGCGAACGATCGTCGAGGGCGAGGTCCTGGCGCTTGTTGCAGCGAGCGCGAGGGACTCCACCTCGCGAGGTCCCCGGGACGCGCTCATGCTCGGCTTGGCCTTCTCGGGAGGCCTGCGAACCATCGATCTGGTCAACCTGAACCTCGACGATATGCACTTTGATCGGAAAACCGGCCACGTGACGGTGAAATTCAAGGTGCCTGGGGCCAAGCGCGCGCGGCGCATCCCCCTGCGCAACGACCAGTTGATCGCCCTGGAGGATTGGCTTGCCGCGCGCGGCCGCAAACCGGGTGCGCTGTTTTGTCCGATCACGCGTTCGGGGAACATCGAGATCAAGCGCATGAGTGCTGCCGAGATGCGCGAGTTGTGCGACAAACGCGGAGAGCAGGCCGGAGTCCAGCCCTTTGCGCCCAATGATCTGGCTCGAAGCGGACTTCTGAGCAACGATGCCGCCCGGCGACGTGAGCGAGGCAATGCACGCACGAATTCCATAGCCAAGGTCTCTCCCCTCTACGAAGCGCGGATTCATTTCCCCTATCGAGCCCGCCCAGGCCTGTAGCGGGCTCTGGGGGTATCGTCCGGGCATCCGGCTATCCGGTCTTCGGTACCGCGACCCCGTATTGCCATCCCGCACCAAATAGTGTATTCTTTTACCCACACTTCTGTGTTGTCGTGGCGCCTCCTTGAGCCGCAGCGGCCAGCCGGGAGGATTGGGCCGAGCTGAACTCGGCGCTTGGTGCTTGTGCTTGGTGGCTGGGTGCTTGTGCTTGCTGGGTGGTGGGTGGAGACGCACCGCTTCGGCAGTTGCGGCCGGCGGTTGACCCGGCGCACGGGCAAGCGCTTCAGCGGCCGGGCCGGGGTATGTCGCCTTCGAGCCGGCATGCCATACACTCGCCATGAACAACGCTTCGACCCGCAGCGGGAAGCCGCCGGGGAAGAGCCCAGCCGAGGAAAACCTGATGCCCGAGGTTCAGCCCCAAGACGAACGAACCCGGCGGGTGGATCCCCGCGCCGACGTCCACCTGCAGGCGCGTATTTCCACGGTGTCGCCGCAAACCGATCCCTCGACCGGACAGGTGTACTTCCGAGCCTCGGACGAAACCTGCGAGAACATCTCGCGCAAGGGCGCCTTCGTGGTGACTTTTGAACCGATCCGCGAAGGCCAACAACTCCTGATCGAAATCGACCTCCCCAGCGGCGAGGAAGTCTCATCTCTGGGCCGCGTTTGCTGGTCCCGGGCGAAGTTGCCCTCCGAGGCCGATCCCCGGCGCCCAGGCTTTGGGGTCGAGTTTCTACGCGGATCACGCAAGAACTACCACCTGTTCGAGCGCTACGTCGAACAGGTAATCCGAGCGACTGGCGAAGCGACCTGAGCGCGGCGTTTCGCCCGCCCGCCTCCGGCGGTTGTCCCTATACTCCGGACTCCGGCCCGAAGTTGACGTTGGCCCAGTCGGAGTTCAGCCCTGTCTCCCACCCGTTGGCATCCTCGGAACCCTGCGCCTTTTCGGCGGCTGGCCGCTCTACTTGCGGTGGCGGTTTTGCTTCTGGGCGCCGGCGCCCCAACACACCCCGCCGCGCAGAGTGACTTTTTTCCCACAGCGGATGCTCCAAACACAGACAAACTCTCCGGGGATGATCTCTACCAGCGCGTGCTCGACAACCGCTTCGACGCCTACGATCAGGACCTTCAAGTCGTTTCGGGCGACGGGACAGGACGCTTCTCTACGGTCGAGCTCCGGCTGCAGTACTTGAGCTTCCGAGAGAAGAGCAAGCGAGTTATTTCCAAGACAATTGCCAAATACTTCGCTCCACCCGACGTCCGCCATCTGGGCTACCTGGTCATCAACAAGCAGAACGGACCGGATGATCAGTTCGTCTATCGGCCGAGTTCACGCAAGGTCCGACGCGTCAATGTCCGGAGCGAGGCCGTGGCCGGCACCGATTTTTCCTTTGAGGATGTGGTTCCGCCTGAATTTGAGGACGGCCACCACTACCGGATGGCCGACGCCGAAGTCGATGGGCTTCCCGTCTACGTCGTGACCGTGATCCCGCACGCCGAAACGGAATCCCAATATTCGAAAGTACGAATCAGTATCGAGAAGGAACACTTCGTTCCGATCCGAACGCTCTACTGGGACAACAAGCAAGTCCTCATCAAACAGCTCGATGCCCAGGTCGAATCCCTGGAGGGGTTCGAGGGCGAGGTGAGCGAGAGCGAGAGCGCCGAACCCAAGACGATTTGGATCGCCCGCCGTGCGCGAATGACTCGAAAAAAGAATGGTCACTTCTCCACCCTCGACATCCAGCGCTTCGCGGCCAACCCCGCACTTCGCGAACGCGACTTCTCCCAGCGCGAACTCACCGCTTCACGCTGAATCCGGCTTCATCCGAGCCCTTCGGACTGCTCGAGCATCCGAACTACCGAGTCCTCCAGAAGCCCAACTCCGCGAAGCGCGGCCCATCCTCGATGTGGCGATCGCGCTCACCCCAGAACGATTCAGTCGTCCCGGCGGCTCAGACCTCTGAGGTCGCGCACCGCTCCATGTGCGGCGTCGGTGGTCATCAGCGCATACGCGCGCAGGGCTTCGGAGACAACGCGCTCGCGAAACTCGGGCGTCCAGGCCTCGCTCCCCCGCGCCTGCATACGCGAACGACGGGCATCGAGCTCACTCGGGTCCACCGCCAACTCGATACTGCGCTCGGGAATGTTGATCCGGATCGTATCCCCGGCTTCCATCAGGCCGATCGCACCGCCCTCGGCGGCCTCGGGCGATACGTGCCCAATCGAGAGCCCCGAAGTTCCGCCGCTGAAGCGACCGTCGGTGATCAATGCGCAAACCTCGCCCAGTTTTTTAGACTTGAGATAACTCGTCGGATAGAGCATCTCCTGCATGCCGGGCCCGCCGCGCGGGCCCTCGTAACGAATCACCACAACGTCCCCGGCCTCGATCTTGTCGGTCAGGATCGCATCGCAAGCCGCTTCCTGGGAGTCGTAGATCTTGGCCCGGCCCTCGAAGACCCAGACCGACTCGTCCACCCCGGCGGTTTTCACGATACAGCCGTGGGCTGCGAGATTGCCGAAGAGAACCGCCAGCCCGCCGTCCGCTGTGTAGGCGTGAGAGACTTCGCGAATGCAGCCGTTTTCACCGTCGATATCGGGCGCCGCGAAATACTTGTCCTGGGAGAAGGCCACCGTCGTCCGGATCCCACCGGGCGCCGAAAGGGCGCGCTGCTTGGCCCATTCCGTGGCGTTCAAGCTGCGGATATCCTCGCGGTCGATGGCCTCGCCGAGGGAGTCGGAGTGCACAGTAGGAACGTCCACGTTCAGCTTGCCCGCCCGCTCGAGAGCGCCCAGAATCGTAAGAACGCCCCCCGCGTGGCCCACATCCTCGACGTGATAGTCGGACGACGGCGCCACCTTGCAGATGCAGGGGGTCTGCCTCGAAATCCGATCGATATCGTTCATGGTGAAATCGACACCGGCTTCGTGGGCCGCGGCGAGCAGGTGGAGCACCGTGTTCGTCGACCCCCCCATGGCGACATCGAGCGTCATGGCGTTTTCAAAAGCCGCAAAACTCGCGACGCTGCGGGGAAGAACCGAGTCATCGCCATCGACGTAATGTCGCCGACAAAGATCAACGATGGACTTGCCCGCCTGCTCGAAGAGTTCCCAGCGCAGGGCGTGGGTGGCGAGCAGGGTGCCGTTTCCCGGGAGCGAAAGGCCCAGCGCCTCGGTGAGACAGTTCATGCTGTTCGCGGTAAACATCCCCGAGCACGACCCGCAGGTAGGACACGCCGAACGCTCGATGACCTCCACCATATCGTCGGAAACATCATCGTTGCTCGCTTGAATCATGGCGTCGATGAGATCGACTTTTCCCGACAACGACAGCGGGTTGCCTTTCTTGTCGTGGGTTCCCACGACCTTGCCCGCCTCCATGGGCCCGCCCGAAACAAAGATCGTTGGCACGTTGAGCCGAAGCGCCGCCATCAGCATGCCCGGGGTAATTTTGTCGCAGTTGGAAATGCAGATCAGACCGTCGGCCACGTGGGCGTTGACCATGTACTCCACGCTGTCCGCGATGAGTTCGCGGCTGGGCAAGGAGTACAGCATCCCCCCGTGCCCCATCGCGATGCCGTCGTCTACCGCGATCGTATTGAACTCACGCCCCACTCCCCCGGCGCCCTCGATCACCTTCTTGACGAGTTGGCCCACCGGATGCAGATGCACGTGGCCGGGAACGAACTCGGTGAAGCTGTTCGCGATGGCGATGATGGGCTTCTCAAAATCGGCGTCCTGCATACCGGTGGCCCGCCAAAGTGCCCGGGCGCCCGCCATGTTGCGACCGTGGGTCGTGGTCTTGCTGCGGTATTTCTTGGTCATATCGGTCCCCTCGGATCCTTCACCCAGTCCATCCGTGAACTGCCGGCACGCAAAACCAACCCGGCGAACTCAAAGTCCCGCGAAGCCTTCCACCGCGGCGCGCAGGCGCTCGGCGGCCTGTTGACGCACCGCCTGCTTGGTCCGGGCATGCGAGGGCCCGTGGAGGATTTCGGCCAGTTCGGCGGCGCGCGCCCGGGCCGCTCCATCGGCTTCGCCATCCGGCACCACGCGGTCGAGATAGCCCGCGTCCACCGCGCCCAAGGGATCGTAGATCTCGGCGCCCGCCGTCGCCCGGGAGAGATGCCGCCGGCTCAGGCGGTCGGCGGCGAGCACGAGGGCGAAATCGGGCAGGACCATCTTGATGGCCACCTCGTTGAGCCCCACCTTGTAGGCGCCCTCGCTCCCGATGCGCTCGTCGGCAGAGAGGCAGAGCACGGCCCCCATGGCCAGGGCATGGCCGGTGACTCCGAGCACCACCGGCGTGGGCCACTCGAAGATCCGCAGGGCCAAGCCCGCGCCCTTGCCCACGAGTCCGGTCACCGCCTCGCGACCCTGGCTCATGACCGAAAGATCAAAACCCGCCGAGAAGCGGCCGGGCCGCCCCACCAGCGCCACGGCCCCGGCGCTGTCCTCCTGGGCGCGGTCGAAGGCCGCGTGAATCGCATCCAACATGGCGTGGGACAGAGCGTTGGCCTTGCCGTCGTCCAGGCGAATCACGGCGACTGTCCCCTCCAGGCTGTATTCCACGGGTTCCTCGGCCATCTTGCTCTCCTCTCGGGTTCTTCCCCACCCGGCCTGGGCGGGGCTGGGGTGCGGGGCTGGGGTGGGGCTGGGGCTGGGGCTGGGGTAGTGCGGAGTGGTGCTGGGGTAGTAGTGCTGGGGCAGCGCTGGAGTAGCGCGGAGTAGTGCTGGGGTAGCGGTGGGGTAGTGCTGGAGTGGTACTGGGGTGGTGCTGGGGTGGTGCTGGGGCTGGGGTAGTGCGGAGTAGTGCGGAGTAGTGCGGGAGTAGCGCCCGGACACACGGTGTCCCGATGCGTTTCGAACGGCCAAGCATATCAGCCGCGGGGCCGAATCTCCTCTCGGCAGCCCGATTTCACCCTAGCCCGCTCATGGGAGCACGCTCCGGGGCAAGTTGGGATCTGACCGGGAATCGAATACCGTCGGGTGAACCCGAGATCCGATGGGGGAGGCAGTGCACCCCAATCCTGATCTCTGACTTTGCCCGAAACCGATCTCTGATTTTGACCGGGACTTTGCCCGGGACTTTGCCCGAGACGTCCACCGGGACCCCGCCCGGACCATGAAAACTTGGACCCAAATCATGCGCCTCGAATGCAGCGACCGACAGCCGAGTGGTCTGGGGTGGGTGCCGAATCGGGTGGCAGCCCGCTCTCCCGCCCGTTTCAGCGCGCCACTTCCCGGCAATCCCACCTCGTCACAACCCCATCAACACCTCCGCTAATCCCACCCCCTCACAACCCCATCAACACCCCCGCCCATTCCACACCCTCACAACCCCGCAAGGAGCCCTGCCATGGAAGCTCTCCCCGATGTTTCCCACGGACCCATCGGCGCCATCGCCTACCCGTCCAGCAACCCGTTCGAGATCCACCATATCCTGCGAAAGCTCGACGCGGCCCCCGCCCAGCCGGTATTCGGCTCGCTTTTGCTCCCCGAGCGGCCGGCCCGGGAACCGATGCCCTGCGTGGTGGCGTGTCATGGCAGCCTGGGCTGGCGGGGACACCACCACGAGCACATGGTGGGCTGGCTCGAAAGTGGAATCGCGGTCTTTCGGGTACACAGTTTCGATGCGCGCAGCGTGGCGAGCATCGTCGAAGACCAGATGGCGGTGACCCACGCCATGCTCCTCGCCGACGCCTATCGGGCCTTGGCCCTGCTGAGCCAGCACCCCCTCATCGACCCCGACCGCATTGGGGTATCGGGCTGGAGTCTCGGCGGAACCGTGGCCCTCTACGCCGCATGGTCGCCCATTGCCGAGGCGCTTGCGCCGGGCGGCGAGCGCTTCGCCGCCCATCTGCCCGTCTACCCCGCCGCCCACATGCGCCCGGAGGAGAAACGCTGGACGGGTGCACCCATCCGGGTGCTGCACGGCGCCGACGACGACTACACGCCGGTGAGTTTCGTCACCGACCTGGCCGACGAACTCCGCCCCCACGGCGTGGAGATCGACGTGCGCGCCTATCCGGGCGGGCATCACTCGTTTGACTCGGTGGAACCGATGGCATGGCTCCCCCAGGCCATCCGCCTGGGCAACCGCACCACCACCATCGACGCCCACGGCGATATGTGGGTGGAGTTGGCCGATGGCGAGCGCAAAAGTCTTAACGAACCCGGGGAACGCCTGGCGGGCTTCAAGGCCGCCGCCAACGTGGGCGCCCACATTGGCGGTCACTGGGAAGCGCGCCGACAGGGCCTCGCCGACAGCCAGGAATTTTTTCGCGAAACCCTGTTGGGCGAAAAGGCCGATCTCTGAGCGCCTCGGCGTTGCCCGTCGATGCGGCCAGGATACACCGAGCCCAATTCGAAGAAGCCAAAAAGAAAGCGGCGGCCCCGAAGGACCGCCGCTCGTGTACGGATGACCCGGTGGTTCTTACTCGGGCGCAACCATGGTAGCTTCCGGGCCCTTTCGGCCCTCGCCGGGTTCGAAATTCACCCGCTGCCCTTCGCTCAGGGTCTTGAAGCCGCCTTCTCCCACGATGTTCGAGTAATGGACGAAAAGGTCCTTGGAACCATCATCGGGAACGATGAAACCGAACCCTTTTTCGTCGCTGAACCACTTGACTGCACCACTTGCCATTATTTCCTCTGCATTCCCCCCGGCCTTCGGCCAGGGACCCCTACGAAGCGGACCCTATCAAGGGGAACTCTTTCTTTACTGTTGATCGCAATGATCGAATGGACGTCCGATCGCTCGGGCTCCACCTTGGAGCACCCACCGCAAGAGCTCTGGGGTGGACCGCGATTTCGGACGGCGGGAGCCTAGGGCAACTGGTTCGAATGCGCCCGGGCAAGCCCCCAAGGGAAGCCACCTGACGGCGTTTTCAGCAAAATTTGAGGGTCTCAGCCCAGGAAATACTCCGACATGGGGATCGAGACCATGGGCTCAAAATCCAGAAACGCCTGGACGCTCTCCATCATGCGAGCCAAGCGGCGCTGATATTCCTCTTCGTTGTCGCAGTTGTACCAGACGTGGGGATTGCTGAGGGCCTCGATGGGAAAGGTCTCTTCCACGATGCCGTCGCGCACAGGAGCGCCCGGCGTCAGCGCGCGCACCACCGCGTTGCGCACGTAGGCCGTTGTGGATTGGGTTTCGAGAGCCACTTTGCGGTGTTCGTTGTTCCAGTGATCGAAAAACTCTTCGTCGCTGAGCCCGGGGACCCGGTTGATGCAGGTGACGAGATTGGCGCCCGGAGCGCGCTCACCCACGGGCGGATGATGAACCATGGGCCGCGATTCAACCACCAGGTAACCCGCCAGGCCGAGGGCGTGCCCCGAGAGTGCATTCTCGCAAGGACCGCGGTCGTCGGCGCTGTCGAGCCAAAACGAAACCATCGCCCGGATCGGGGGATCGTTGCGCGAGATCTTCACCGCCGCGCCCGCCGCCACGTGCTCGTCCTCGACGTTCACCGCGATCTGGCTCGCCCCCGCCGCGCGCAGCGCCGGCGCGGCCTTTTCCACCAATCCTTCGCGCAGATCGCCGCCGGGTAGCGCCGCATCGGCGTCGATCAGGTACACCAGTTTTTCCATCTCGTTTCTCCCTTCTCTCTACTGTCGGCCATCTACTGTCGACCATCGCTCGAGTCGCTCGACTCGTTCAACCGGTCTCGCGATGGCGTCTATCGCACGATCGGGGCCGGCCGCAGAATCTCCCGGGGCGTCCCCGCTGTACCGGGAAGCCCACTTTAGCCCTTCCCAAAGCCCCGGCTAGCAGAAGCAATTGGTGTATCTTGGGCGGCCGCATAGCCGCTACGCACCGCAGTCTCTGGCTGCGGCCGAACCCACCTTAACTGCTCCACGGAGAACCCCATGTCCGTCCTCGACCTTTCCCCCGACGCCTTGCTCACCAC
>LWDU01041341.1_pt1 | contig 11455 bp, 6 predicted proteins | sample 727161 | NCBI WGS metagenome assembly LWDU01 (sample SAMN04566230, study PRJNA314399) | hydrothermal vent metagenome | isolation source: deep sea hydrothermal plume seawater | place: Mexico: Gulf of California, Guaymas Basin | collected 2004-07-11 | reverse complement strand
CCAAGACGATGGGCGCCACGTATGGCCGAGCCAGATCATGTATGTCCGCAATCATCCCCCGATCGTATGCCAGCCCCACTGAGGTCGACAAGAAACTTTTCGACACGCTGAATGTTTGATCGACCTTATGAGGGTCACCCCATTCAGCGATTATGTAGCCCTTGTGCACGATCACTCCCGTTTGGGGTCCACGGATCGTGAAGGGGCCGACGGGCTCTCCGTGTGGTTCGCGCCCAAACGTCATTTGGTGGTTAAATGCCAGATCTCGTGGTGAGTTTGATTCTCCAGCCACTGCAATTTCAATGGCCTGTTGAATCTTAGCTGGATCAAGTCCGGCTTCCTCAGGGCTCTTTCGTTCCCAATCAAGATTTTGACCAGGCCAGTACGTTTGTGCAGATGCTAAATCGGTGGCGAGCAGTAATGTTGCGAATACCAGCAGAACCCGTGGGGTTGTAGATGGATGTCGAGACATGTAGGACCTCTGATGTAATCTGCGAAAGAGATTTGCGAGCTGATCGACTTTCGTGAAGGGTAGGGGGTCACAGCGGTGTACGCTACGGTCTCCCATCGCTAACAATTTCCATCTATCTTGGCGAATATCCCTACCGACTTGCCTTGTCGAAAATAATTGCAAGACACCTTTGATGGTCGCCCATGAGCATATGAGTGTCACGTCCGGCTCCAGCATACCTCATCTAATCCATGCTTTAGCCTCGGAAGCTGACCGGAACCCGATTGCGCGAAAGCTGATCGTAGTTCCTACGTTTGGAATGGGTCGTGAGTTGTTGCGCCGCCTATCCCTAGAGCGTATCGGTTGGGTAGGATTTGAGATCACGACTCCACATACTTTGGCGCTTCAACTGGCGCGCCTAGGCTTAGATCGTGATTCCTTGAGGACCCTGGATGCATTTGAGCAACAATCCGTCCTCGACGAGGCTCTCGATCTTTCTAACTCTTCGGGAGATGGTGCGCTAGGAAATCTCAGTGAAGGAGTGGGTCTCCGTGAGAAGGTCTACGGAGCTGTATCAGCGCTGCGTATGGCCGGCATCGAAGCCAGCACCCTAGAGTCAGCTCGACTCTCGACTCTTTCGAAGCGCTTGTTTTTGTTACAGATGCTCAAGCACTACGAAAGGCTGCTCTACGAGCGTCGGCAAGCCGATAGTGCATTGATTTTCCAACTTGCGTTAGACGCGTTGGAGACAGAGGGAAACCAGTTACCGTCACTGCTGGGAGCGGACAGGCTGATCCTTACGCCCGGATTAACAACGAGAGGGCTTACTGGCCGATTACTAGCTGGTCTACAGACCCGAGGTGCTTCAGTTTTCGAGACCGATCCGGTAGTGGGTATCGATACCCCTGACGGGATTCTCTGGAATCGCCATACCGAGCCGGAACCGTACTCATATCTGCATGCACCTGCTGCCTTGCCTGCTGATGTTACCAGTCCAGGGGTGGAGATATTTCGGGCTGCTTCGATTACCGATGAACTTCGGGAAGTTCTGCGAAGAATCGTAGAGCGTGGACTACGTTGGGATGAGGTGGAGATCATCGCGACTGAGCCTGCCAAATATGGGTCTGCCCTCCACTCTGTTTCGACTCAACTTGGGATCCCAGTCACTTATGCTGTGGGCTTGCCGATCGAGAGGACCCGCACGGGCCGTGTTGTAAAAGCCTATCTGGATTGGATTGAAGAGGGCTTCCAAGCGGACCTGATACGGCGCCTTCTTGAAGCCGGTGATCTGCGACCGAGACAAGCTCAGGATGGTTTCTCGGCATTGGATCTAGCTCGTCGTTTTCGCTCTCTACGAATCGGTTGGGGTCGCGAGCGATATTTTACCCAACTCCGTTCAGCAATCGACAGTATCGATTGGCTGAGGCCGGGAAGATTAGAGTCAGAGCAGGACTTTGAGCAGCGTTGCAAGAAGGCACGAAACGAGTTGGAAGCGCTGCGCGGAATCCTTTTCCCACCGCTAAGAGCTACACCGAGAGTACCTGATCGTTTTGGCCAAGATGGAAAGCCGATCTCTCCTGCGGAGCTTGCTCAGGGGCTTCGCTCATTCTTGAGACGAGTCCCCATTGTTGAAGGACCGGATAGCAGCGCACACCAGGAGATTGATGAATTCCTCGAGCGAATAGAGGCCACACTACAGAGGCGGACAAATTTCCGGGCAGCGGTGACGATTCTCAGGCGTCGCCTCAGAGTTCATGTACAAGCTTATGGGGTGGGGGTATCCGAAAACTCCGGTGAATCTAGGACTACGGCGTCTTCGGGTGGCCATCTCCATTTATCGGATCTTGAGCACGGAGGTTTCACTGGGAGACGAGCGGTATTCTTCGTGGGTGCTGATACAGAGCATTTGCCGGGGAAAATCACTCAGGACCCAGTTCTGGTTGACGGAGACCGCCGCATATTGGGTGCGGGACTTCCTACTTCGACAGAACTGCTACGAGAGCGTGTATTCTCACTCGCTGCCTTAATCGCCCGTCTGAAGTGTGCTCATTTGACCATGAGCTATACGGCCTGGGACGCTGTTCAGTCTCAGGTAGTAGGCCCCTCGACGACCTTACTACAGTTACTTCGGCTTTCGCAGTCTGACGCCCATTTGACTTTCCAAAATCTAGACCAGGCTTTGGGTGATATCATTTGCCGAGTCCCCAAATCTGGTCGCCCATTGTTGGACGTAGATGATATCTGGTTATCTGAACTAGGATCAGGTGAAGTGATGCGGCGCGGTGAGCAGAACGTCCTAGAAGCTTTTCCCGGGTTGAATGCGGGAGTCACGAAAGAGCGTGAGCGAGGTGGTGAGCCAGGATACGTGCACGGTGCCATTGTCCCCAGGCCATCTGCTCTGGATCCGAGGCGAAACAAGGACATCGTGCTATCCCCGAGTCGGCTTGAGGGTCTGGGGACATGTCCACTCAGGTATCTGCACTCGTCGGTGCTTCGCTTGATACCACCGGATGATTACGAATTCAATCCGGATCGGTGGCTTGATCCTCGCAGAAAAGGACGGCTACTCCACGGGGTTTTTGAACATACCCTATCTAAAGCGAAAGAAAGCAATTTGGCACATAGCGATAGGGCCTTTGAAGAACTCGCACTTGAAAGACTCCACTTCGAAGTGGAGCAGGCGAAGAAGGAAGTACCTGCGCCAGGAGAAGACGCCGTCATCCGGGAACTCACCGGCCTTGAGGATGACGTGCGATCCTTTGTCAGAATGGTGAGGAAGGAGGGAGCGCCATGGGAGGAGCTTGAGTTCGGCTTTGGGATGGGTGGTGAGGCACCCGTATCGATCGAAGTCGAAGGTGGTTCTATCCAGCTTCGGGGTATGATCGACCGGTTGGATTGTCCGGGCGGTGATTTGGAACTTGAGGGGATTCGGGTCATCGATTATAAGACTGGCCGTAATACTCGTGATTTCAGGGAAGGGAAGGGTGTGTTCAACGGTGGTCGCCGTCTCCAGCTTGGTCTTTACGCGCTTGCGGTCGAGGAGCGCCTTAGTCGACCGGTCGAGACTGGCGAGTACCACTATCCGACGCGTGGTGGCCAAAACGAGCTTTTTTCGTTTAAAAGAAATCAGTTAGAAGGGATTGGCTCACTGGTGGGTCATATGCTTCAGGGAGTGGCGGAGGGGCGTTTCATTCCGACCCAGGATAAAAAAGACTGCAGCTACTGCGACTACTCTGAAGTGTGCAGAGTCGAAAAATCTGACTACGGTGGTGTTACATCGTCGCCTCTCGCAGAGTGGTCCAAGGAACACTTGGAGCATCCTGCTCTCACTCCTCTCAAGGAGGTTCGTGAGTTCGAAGATGAGGGCTAAGCCAGAGGCGGAATATCGCCTTCGAGGATTGTCTTTAGGACAACTGGGTCAATATTTCCACCAGATATAACCGCGACCACCTTACCTTTCCCGGCCATTCCTGTCAGAGCTGCGGCAACCGAAGCGCCTCCAGCTCCCTCGGCTACCAGATGAGCGTGGGAGACCAGGATTTGGATGGCATGGCAGATCTCTTTCACAGAGACGACGATAGACCCATCGAGCAGTGATGAAGCCATAGGCCACATCTCAGGAAGAACGCCCTTGCCTCCGATTCCATCGATGAATGTTGGAGTTCTCTCTACCTCGACGGCTCCACCGGCTTCCAGAGAGGCCGCAAGCGGTGCCGCCGTTTCCACTTCTGCCGCGAACACTTGAATATCCGACCGCAGTGCTTTCAAAGCTGAGGCGATACCACAAGACAGGCCCCCGCCTCCGTAGGGCACGATGACAGCGTCCACGTCGGGAAGTTCTTCGAGTATCTCAAGGGCAATAGTTCCATTGCCTGCGATTACCGCAGGGTCACTCACTGGGTGCACGAAGAAGCCTTCTTCAAGCGGGTGTCCGTGATCACGAATAATGGACCACCACTCATCGAACGGCACCGGTATGGCGGTGGCCCCTAATCGGGCAATGGCTGTGAGCTTGGTTTGGGGTGCGGTGTTCGGGACTATTACGCGACATGGAATGCCAAGCTGTTGAGCATTAAAGGCGACTCCCTGTGCCATGTTTCCTGCGCTGCCGGTGTAGACGCCTCGTTGCAATTCATCCTGATCTGCGAGGCCCATCGCGTTTGCTGCTCCTCTGATCTTGAAGGACCCGATCGGTTGTAGACATTCCGCTTTCAACCAAATCTCACACGGAGCATCCGGTATATTCAGTGGGAGTAACGGAGTCTTGATCGCAACTCCTGCAATTCGATCCCGGGCTTCCTCGATAGAGGTGAGCGGTATCGGAGCTATCGGATCCATAGCCTCACCTCACCGTTGCAGTTCATCTAATCCGCACTCCTGGTCGAATAGGGAATTCATGCTAACGACGGCCACTAGAACGCTTCAACCACAATAATAAGATACCGTGGCGTTGATGACCCGAGGCGTGTAGCCTCCCGTATGACTTTGCACCTCACAACTGAAGAGCGGGCGCTCCTCGCAGGCGACCATGGAGAGGCAGTCTCCCTAGCGATGCGAATTCTTGTCTCCGCAGCAGAACTACTTGGTGCACAAGCTCTTGTTCGCATTACCTCTGCGCACATCGATGGCTGCCTCTACCACGGAGACGGAGGTGTCGAATTTGCGGAAAAATTGGTGGCTACTGGTGGACGAGTTGTTGTCCCGACCACCTTGAATGTTGGTGCCTTGGACCTTCTGCATCCAGATACAGTGAGGGCGGACCCATCGAAACTTGCAATGGCGCGCAGGCAGATGGACGCCTACGTCTCGATGGGTGCCGAGCCGACATTTACTTGCGCCCCATACCAGATCGGACACCAACCGGCGTTTGGTGAACAAGTGGCATGGGGAGAGTCGAACGCAATCGCGTTTGCCAACTCAGTGCTTGGAGCACGCACAGAGCGATATGGGGATTTCTTGGACGCGTGCTGTGCTCTGGCGGGACGAGCACCGTTACACGGCCTGCACATCGAACAGAACCGCCAGGCCACCGTTGTAGTTGATACGACAAATGTGCCGGATGCGTTGAAAGGTCAGGACGTATTCTACCCGGTATTGGGAAGTTGGTTGGGGCTTGAGGTGGGCAGAGAGGTTTCGGTCATTATCGGCTTGCCATCGACAGTCAGCAGGGACCAGCTCAAGGCGCTAGGGGCTTCCGCTGCATCAACGGGAGCGGTGGCACTGTTCCATGTTGTGGGAGTGACACCAGAGGCGCCAAGCCTGGATGCAGTGGTGAGCAAGACCCAGTCCGTTGATCGAATTAAACTCACGGCTGATATGGTGAAAGGAGCCCTAAAACGGCTCTCAACTACTAATACCGTAGAGCGGATCGACGCAGTGGCGGTGGGTAGCCCCCATTTCTCGATTACAGAATTTGAGGTCTTACTTACCCTTGTGCGTGGTCGGCATATGGCCATTCCATTCTATGCCTGCACCGCTCGTGCTACCCTCCAGGAGCTTGAGGTGAGGGGCGACTTGCTCCAACTCCAGGAGGCAGGCGTAGAGATCGTTACAGATACCTGCGTCGTCGTAACTCCAATATTGCGGGAGAGTGAGGGGGTCTTGATGACGAATTCGGGCAAGTTCGCTCACTACGCACCATCGAACACCGGCTACGAGGTCGTATACGGGAGTCTTGAGGACTGTGTCGAATCAGCCGCCACTGGTTTAGTGGCTCGAACAGAGGCGATCTGGTCTTGGTAGAGGGGCGTGTGCTTATACCGGGTAACGCTGAGGGACGGTTACTCAGACTTCAGGCCCCTATCAGCCTTTGGGGTGGTATTGACCCGGTGAGCGGGGCAGTGATAGACCCGCGGCATCCCGACTATGGAGTAAGTATCAGCGGGGCCGTTCTAGCTCTGCCTGGAGCGGTGGGATCAAGTTCTTCTAGCGCGGTCATGCTCGAATTGCTCCGGGAAGGTACCGCACCCGCAGCGATACTCATGGCACGTGCGGATGCGATTCTGGCTATCGGAATTTTCGTCAGCGTAGAGCTGGGGTATTCAATGTGCCCTGTCCTGGAAGTTGAACTGAGTGCACTCGATGGTACTCCTCAAGGCACATTACTCAGGGTAACCTCAGAGGGTCGGGTTATAAGGCCTTAGCTAAAGCCGATTCTTCCTCCGTCCAGCTCTTCATAAGTCTTGGTAGACGGTGGGCGCTCTCGCTGCAGTCGCATTGCCACCGCTTCCGTCTCACGCATGACCCGGAGAAGGTTCTCACCTGCGAGTTTGGAGAGTTCTTTGTCCGTCCATCCTCTGCGTGCCAACTCCATGAACAAGGCAGGGAAGGTCGAAACATCTTCCAAGCCTTCCACATACGTGGGGATTCCGTCGAAGTCCGAGCCTATGCCGACATGATTGATTCCCGCTACTGTACGGATGTGTTCTATATGGTCAGCGACGTCTGAGATGCTCGCGACGGAATCGTCGGCACTGATATACGGTGGATAGAAGACCTGCATCACGACCCCGCCATTCTCCGTGAGCCGCCTCAGGATAGAATCGGGAACATTGCGGGGATGGTCAGCAAGTGCCTGTGCACCCGCATGGGAGAAAATGACCGGAGCTTCTGCGAGGCTGAGCGCATCACTCATAGTCGCCGGCGATGTATGAGCTAGATCAACGAGCATACCCATTCGGTTCATTTCCCTGATGACCTCCTCACCGAAAGGCGAGAGCCCATCATTGACAACTTCATCGGTACTGGAATCTGCCCAATCGGTATTAGAAAAGTGTGTCAGGCCCATATAGCGGACACCAGCGCGGTAGAATGCTCTTAGGGCACCAAGCGAGTTTTCAATAACATGTCCACCCTCTATACCCAGTAGCGAAGCGATTTTTCCCGCTCCAAAGATACGCTGGATGTCGGATACGCTGCCTGCAAACTCGAGTTCGTCCGGGTACGTCTCAAAGATCCGGTGAGCAATATCGATTTGTTCTAGCTGTTGCTTTGCTGGTGCTGGGTCCTCGACGTTCACGTGTACTGACCAAAACTGAGCGCCCACCAGACCTTGGCGTAGCCTCGGAATGTCGGTATCCCCGCTGGTGGCCTGTCTCAGATCATATAAGCCCACATCACCTTCAGGTGTCTGAATATCCCGTATCTGTCCCGGAAGGTCATTGTGCCCATCGATCAGGGGTACCCGGGATAGGATCCGCTCGATTCGTTGTGTGAGAGTCTCCTGGGCGCTTGTCGGGATGAGATTGGGTGGGAGAGCGATTAGGGATAGCACTAGGATCGGTACTTGCTTGAGCACGTGCATAGGATTTCCTCCTGGTGGTCGGAAAAAGTGATCTCCGTTCCGTATCTGTGCCAGGTTGGAAGGTATTGGTCACTTTCCCGGCGGTATCCGGGCACGCAGATTTGCGCGATGACTGACTCTGGTGAGAAAAAGGGTACGGAACTGGCGGATAGTTCTGCACGGTCGCGTATCAAAGAGGACCTCGAGACCAATCTTCTGGTCGAGGCTGGTGCGGGTTCGGGGAAGACCACGGAACTGATTGAGCGCATGGTAGCACTTGTCTCGGAAGGTGAGGCATTGGTAAACGAGATCGCGGCTGTCACGTTCACTAGGAAAGCTGCTACCGAGCTGCGTGAACGCTTCCAGGGACGTCTAGAGCGCTTGGCTCGCGATGAAGGCTCGGACTCCGAAGAAATCATTCGGGAACGGCTGGTTTCGGCACTCGATGATATCGATCAAGTCTTTATCGGGACGATTCATTCCTTCTGTGCAAGGCTGCTTCGCGAACATCCATTGGAAGTAGGTCTGGATCCAACATTCGAGCAGATACCTGCCGACGAACGAGTCAGGTTCGAGAGTGATTTTTGGGACCGATATCTCGAGAGGTTGGTTCGCGAGGCCGACCCCATCTTGAGTGAACTAAGTAACGTAAACCTCAATCCTTCTCATATACGTGATCTCTTCCGCGAAGTCGTGAAACATCCTGATGTGGTGTTCCCGCATGACACTGTAGAGACCATATCAGTCACCGAAATGGCTGATCTTCGTCACAAGTTGGAAGATATCGTCGAGACAGGTTGGGAGTTGATCGACGACAAAGAGCCAAAGATGGGGTGGGATTCTCTTCAGAAAGTTATTCGTAACCTCCACTACACCCATGAAATCGCCGGATGGGATGAGCCCAGCACTTTATTGGATGCGCTCTCCAAGCTTTGTTCGCCGACTGAGATCAACATCGTCCAAAACAGATGGAGGGACCCAGGGTTGGCTGTGGAGTTTAGGGATCGGGTCCGAGAGTTCGCTGATAAAAATGAACTAGCGAAACGGGGGGCAGAATTTCAAAATGCCCATCGTTATCAGCTTGCCATGCGGATTGCGATCAGAGGGGCTCGGGAATTCGCAGACTATCGACGGAGGATCGGGCGACTTGATTACCAGGACCTACTCGGACTGTCAGCTGAGTTGCTTAGGCGGAGTGCGGATGCGCGGCACCAACTTGGGGATAAGTACCGGAGGATCTTAGTTGATGAATTCCAGGATACGGATCCCTTACAGACGGAAATTCTTTTTCTTCTTGCTTCTGAACCCGGTGTTGGTGGGGAGGCGGCAGAAGGTGACTGGCGACGGGATGATCCGCGGCCCGGAGCACTATTCTTGGTTGGTGATCCGAAACAAAGTATTTACCGCTTCCGGCGCGCTGATATCAACCTCTACAGTTTCGTAAAGGATCGCTTTGCGGACTTCGGGTCAGTTCTGACACTGACCATGAATTTCCGGTCACGTCCGCCGATTACCGATTTTGTTAATGAGTTATTCGGCAAGGGTAGCTTGTTCCCGGGGGAAGGGAGCGAGGAGCAGGCCTCGTTTCAGCCTCTGAATACTTGGGTGAGTGATTCGAGTGCAGCCCATGGGGTGTATTGGTATGAAATAGGTCATCAGCTCCGTAACAATCGGAAGTTGATCGCCGAGGAGGACGCTGCCCGTCTGGCAACATGGATCAATAGTCGACTCACTGCAGGAGAGCGTGTGCCGGGTGATTTCATGATCCTAACGCGGGATACAAAGCAACTCCGTGTCTATGCGCATGCGCTAGAAGAATGGGGACTCCCGGTTCAAGTCACTGGTGCCGGCGTCAGCGCGGAGAAAGAACTTGAAGAACTTCAAGTGCTCCTCGAATGCATGATTGATCCGGGAAATCCGATCAAGGTCGTAGCAGTTTTGGTAGGACTGTTCTTCGGTATCGACTACGAACAAATGCTACAACACCAAGAGGATGGAGGGCGCTTCGATGTGATGGAGGCCCATTCCATTGGTCATCCGATGGTGATCGAAGCTCTGAACAAGCTGAACAGTTGGTGGCGGGCGACTGCCACGTCGCCCGCAGACATTTTTATATCTGGAGTGATTAGCGAGTTAGGAGTCTTGCCTTACGCAGCAGCGGGAGAATTGGGTGCGCTCAGAGCTGGCACCCTCGTGTACGCGCTCGAAATCGTTCAGGCTACCACGTTAGCAGGTGACGCCTCACTACCCGGTGTTTTGAGGGCACTGCGATCGGCTTTTGCAGTGACTCGGGTTGAGGCTCCACTTGAACCAGGGCGTTCAGGGGTGATTCGACTGATGAACTTGCACCAAGCCAAGGGCCTCGAGGCGAAAGTGGTTGTTCTCGCAGACCCTGCTGGAGCCCGATCCCGGAAGCCTAATCTCCATGTTCAGCGGGACGAAGATGGCACAGCCTCGGGTTATTTGAAGGTGATGCGTGGGTCTCGAACTTTAGCCACTGCTCCGGACTGGGACGAGAAGGAAGAGACTGAAAAACGCTTTCAGGAGGCGGAAGAAGTAAGGCTCCTCTATGTGGCTGTCACCAGAGCAAAGAGTGAACTCTGGGTCGCAAGGTATCCCCACAACGATCAGTCACCGTGGCTTAAACTCGATCCGTTGCTGACAAAATTGGAACCGGAGGGTCAGCTCATGATCGCTGATGAACCAGACCCACGAGCGGAAACCTCTCTTAAGAAGGAGGTGGTCGAGCGAGATCGTAAAGCAGCAGCTGATAGATTAAACAGGTCGGCCAAGTCTTCCTTCGAGTATCGGTCTGTCACCCGAATCGTGGAGAAGGCTGAAATCATCTCAGAAGGGTTTGTGGCTACTGGGTCTGACGAAGATGACCGAGGAGAGAACTCTCGGGGGTTTTCTTGGGGTAGCGTAGTTCACGGTGCCCTGGCAGCAGCAGCAGTTGATTCTCCACCTGAGTTTCTTAGGGGTACGTGCCGGGACCTTCTGCGAGAATATCAGCGTCCACTTGATGATCTAGGAGAGCCGATCGAGCTTACCGAACTCCTTCAAGTGGTGGGAGTTGTGCGTGCCTCAGAACTTTGGACCCGAGCTCTGGAAGCCGAGAAGATGATGGTTGAGGTGCCTTTTGCCGTGCAGCATGAAGGAATCCAAGCCGTCGGTGATTCTGAAAGTCCAAAGAGTAGGGAGAAGTCTGCCTCGGAGTTCTTGGCTGCTAGACAGATGGACATTTTTTCAACTACAGAGAGTCCTAAAGTGGGTGATGAACTCTCTCTCGAGGAAGATGAACCTCTATTACAGGTGATTGAAGGGGTGGTTGATCTGGCGTTCAGAGAAGACGGTGGTTGGGTGATTGCCGACTACAAAACGGACCTGGGTACAGATCCGGATTTTAGTTCTCGACTCGAAAATTACCGTCAGCAAGTCGACCTTTATGCAGATGCCTGGGCCCGCTTGACAGGGGATCCCGTAAAGGAGCGAATATTATTCTTTACTGCTCAGGATAGACTGGAATCTTGGTAAACTGAGAGCCCACGGCGCGGTGCCATGTCCCTAGAGTTATTATGCTTTCTTAGACTTGAGTATTGAGGTATACGTGGGTGACCCATCAACTATGAACACACACAATAAATGCTTTCCGGAGAACTGATGGCGAAAGGGCTGAGGCTAAACACAAGCCGAAGGATATTCTTGGTTGGGATAATTATCGG
>LWDU01034916.1_pt1 | contig 11455 bp, 10 predicted proteins | sample 727161 | NCBI WGS metagenome assembly LWDU01 (sample SAMN04566230, study PRJNA314399) | hydrothermal vent metagenome | isolation source: deep sea hydrothermal plume seawater | place: Mexico: Gulf of California, Guaymas Basin | collected 2004-07-11 | reverse complement strand
GAAACAGAGGATATGATATTTCAAATCAAGGACAAGATCTATTAGATAGTCCAAATGTTGCAGGATGGCCAGCATATTATCAAGACCCTCTTTATAATGAATTATGGATAAATGCCGTGACACTTCCCATGAGAACAAGGGATATAAGTATATATTTTAGAGACAGTGGCATAAATGCAACTAGTGGTGAGCCAGGAGCTCCAGAAGATGTAAGAATTTATGCGGAACCAATTAAACTTCTTGATGAAATAGAAAAGCCAGATGATATCGATTTTATGATTGAACTTTTTTGCAAATGGTTGTTTCCTGTTTACTCAGAAATTTCTGATGAACAAAAAGAAGAATTTAAAAATATTGTGATTGGTAATAATCCCAATATGTGGTATGACGAATACCATGCATACATAAACAATCCAACTGATGAGGCAAATTAAAGAAATGTGTTTAATGCCAGAATATCATCTAAGTTAATATGAAAAGAAGAGACTTTTTAAAATCATCAGTTCCTCTTGCCTCTATTCCATTATATGTTGGAGGAATGCCAGTAAGTGTTCTTGCAGAAACCTCAAATATGAGAGCACTTACTAATGCTGGTTGTCCTACCGATAGAGTTTTGGTATTAGTTTTTTTAGATGGAGGAAATGACGGTATCAATACACTAATACCTATTGATCAATATGATATTTTAATGAGAGATGGTAGTGGTGGTGACTCAGAACCAGAAAGAAGACCTGATCTCATGGTACCCGAAAATTCGATTCATAAAATAAGTGATAATGATGGGTTCCATCCAGGAATGGAAGAATTTAAAAATTTATATACTGAAAAAAAGTTAGGAATTATTAGAAACGCAGGATATCCAAATCCTAATAAATCTCATTTTCGTTCAACTGATATATGGAACACAGGATCTTCTTCCGAAGAATATATTTCAAGTGGTTGGTTAGGAAGACATTTAAGCAAAGATCACTCAAATTATCCTGAAAATTACCCTAATGAAAATTTTCCAGATCCTTTAGCTTTAACCATTGGAAGAACAACTTCTCATACATGTCAAGGTCCCATAATGAACATGGGTATAGCAGTCAACAATCTAAATTCATTTATTGATGTAAAGGAAGGAGATGGAGAAACCCCAGACACTCCTTATGGACATGAACTTGCTTACATTAGAAAAGCTTCTAAATTGACTAATGATTATTTGGATAGTATTGAAAAAGCTGCAAATAAAGGAAGAAATTCTAATAAATCCTATCCTGAGGATACAGCTTCTGGCCTTGCCAATCAACTTGAAACAGTAGCTAAATTGATTGATGGTGGGCTCCAAACTAGAATATATGTTGTAAGAATTGGTGGTTTTGATACACATGATAATCAGGTTGAAAATAGTCCAGAAAATGGTCGACATGCTTATTTATTGGACTCACTTTCCAAATCAATAGCTGCTTTTCAATCAGATATTATTGAAAAAGGCCTAGAAGAAAGGGTATTAACAATGACGTATTCTGAATTTGGAAGAAGAGTTTTTCAAAATCGTTCATCTGGAACAGATCATGGAGAAGCAGCTCCAATGTTTTTTATAAGCCCTTTCGTAAATCCTGAACCTATTGGAAAAATGCCAACTTTAGCAGTTGTAGATAATATTGAATGGGAGTATGATTTTAGATCGGCTTATGGTTCTATATTAATGGACTGGTTCTGTGTGGAAGAATCAACTATAAAATCAATTCTTTATGAAAATTTTCAATACATTCCAATTTTATTGGGAACCGTTACAAGCTGATAATATAAAATCTTTCCCTAATCCATTTAAAGATTGGGTTACTTTAGAAATAAAAATTGATACTGGGCCAGTAAGATTATACTTGATTGATAGCAATGGAAGATTAATTAAAGAGATTATAAACAAAAACTTAACTTCTGGAATACATAGAATAAGGTATAATGCAGGTAAATTAAAAAATGGACTTTATTTTATAAAACTTCAAAATAATAAGTCAAAATTTAGTAGGTCAATAATCAAATACAACTAAATTTCTATTAATAGGATGAAAAAAATTAAAAATGAAGACCTCAATCGGTTATCTATAAAAGAATATAAAAATTCAAAAAAAATGCCTGTATGCATAATATTAGATAATGTAAGAAGTCTGAATAATATTGGATCATGTTTTAGAACTGCAGATGCTTTTTTAATAAAAAAAATGTATTTGACGGGATTTACTGCAAAACCTCCTAATCGCAATATTGAAAGAACTGCGTTAGGCGCTACAAATTCTGTTGAATGGGAACATATTAAGGAAATAAAAAAGTTAATCATTCATCTAAAAAAAGAAGGGTGGAAAATAATATTAGTGGAACAAACAGACAAAAGCATTAATTTAAAAGATTTTAAACCGCTTCTTCCTGAAAAATATGTTTTTATTTTTGGCAATGAAGTTTTTGGAATATCTGAAGATGCTTTAAAAGAAGCAGATACGGCTTTAGAAATTCCTCAATTTGGAACCAAACATTCTTTTAACATTAGCGTATCAATGGGAATAATTTTATGGGATCATTACGTTAAAACAACTATCAAATAGACTCACACAGTAATGGTAATTTTTTCTCAAATAAATTTTTAATCTCAATTAAAAAACTTTTATCACAAGCAACCGTTCTACCATCAATTTCTGTAACAGGAGTAATTTCACCATTTGTTCCAGTAGCAAAAACAAGATCAGCATTAATAAACTCAGCTAACGACATATCTCTTTCTGAAATAGAAATATTATTTTCTTTAAAAAGCAAAATAAAAGTTTCTCTTGTTATACCAGGTAAACAAGCATGAGCAAAAGGGGTAAAAAAATTTTTATTTTTTACCATAAATAAATTTGTGTCATTTAATTCAGCTACAAAACCCCTGTCATCTAACATAACAGCCGCATCATAGCCTGAAATATTAGCTTGAATTTTAGCAACAACAAGACTCATCATATTATTATGGTGAATTTTAGAATCTAAATACTGTGGAATGCTTCTTCTTATTGATGAACTAATAGCTCTTATTCCAGAAGAAAAATCATATACTTTTTTCTTCCATTCAGCCAATACAATCAAAGAACACCCACTTTGATTTAACCTAGAGTCCATTCCTGATGTAATTTTTTCTCCTCGTGTTAGTGTCAATCTTATATGAGTGTCATCGCTCATTCCATTAGCTTCTAATGTTTTTTTTATGGCATCTTGTATAAATTCTTTTGAAGGAATTTTTTCATATGCTAATGCATGAGCACCTTCTATTAATCTAGATAAGTGCTTATCTAAACACACAATTCCTTGAGGATATACTCTTAATCCCTCCCATACACCATCGCCATTTTGAACTATGCTATCAAAAACAGACACTGCTGCTTTATCACGATGTAATAATTCTCCATTTACATATACTAATATATCTTTATTTTTAGGGTTAAATTTCTGTAACATTTTATATTTGAATTGATTTTTCTGTTAATTTATTATAATATTTTAAAGCTTCAAAATAAAGTCCTTTACAATGAACTGAAAGTTCTCTACTACTTGTCGTTTGTTTTTTAAATCCTGTTGACTGATGAACGTTTTTATACCAATAGTCTGCCCATACACCATCTTCTTGAATACCTCCTTCAGACCAACTAAGCATATCATCATAAAAATGTACTTTTAATTTATCACATAACTTTTTTAGCAATAATTCTGGGTTTTTCAATATTTCTGCAGAATCTAAAACAAGTGGAGAAGAATCATTTGTTTTTTTAATCAAATTATATAACTCCCATGATTTTTTTAAACCTATATCATTCATAGTTGGATTTTTAATTACTTGAGCAAAAGAAGCTATAAGTTGTTTTGGATTTCTTATTAAGAATAAATTTATCATTTTATCTAAAAAATAAAAATCCATTTGTTGATGATGATGAGCCATATTTTTTAAAAACAAAATCTCACAATCGGTATTTGAAAAAATATTTTCTAATATTTCATTAATATTTGCAGACATCGTTTCCAATGTTTCTTTTCTTCCTGGATGTAATATTCCTGTTGATAACAGATAATGTGCATAAAAAGGCTCATCAATAACTTTTGTGTCTGGTCTTTGTGCAAAAGAATACATAAGTGCTGTCGATAAATTTCTTGGTCCTGAAATTAAATTTATAATTTTCATAGCATTAATAATATAAACAAATTCAACATTTACAAGACCATTAAGGACAACATAAATTTACAAATAACAATAGAAAATATATTAGGATATCAAAATATTATTAACTTATTAAATAATCCAGGAAGAAAATATTCTTTAAATTTGTTCTTTAAATTTTAATGTCTTATGAAACTAAAACTCGTATTATTTGTGTGTATATTTTTTATATTATCATGTGATGATGATAATGATTTAATGTCTATTGAAGCAATGATTGTAACTAATCTATACGCTCCAGAATTCATCGGTAACGGACCCAATCAACAATCAGCAAATTTTATCAAATTTAGTTTTAAAGATCAAACAACCACTGAGGGAGACAACTGGGATATAGCATTTAGAGGAACTAAAATACTAGTTAATGGTGGCTTTCCTGGATCCAATTATGAACCAGCAAGAACGGGCTTAGCTGCTGGTTATATTACCATAGGTAATTATGGTGGTATTAAATCTGTAAATGAAAATTTACTTAATCAAGACTCAGAAACACAAAAAGCTATTCCAAGCACTAACGGAGGATGGTATGAAATTAATAATAATGCAATCCTTCCATATTCAGACAAAACTTTAGTTTTTAAAACACATAATAGCAGATATGCTAAAGTAAAAATTGTAAGTTTTTACAAAGATGCTCCCGAAAACATAAATCCATTTTCAAGTAAACCAGAGTATTACACTTTCTCTTATACTTATCAACCCAATGAAAATGTAATTACGTTTTAAATCAAAATCTAGAAATTAATTAATTGGGATCTAAAAAAGATCTTTATTATTTGGAATTATTCTAAATATAGAATACAATTGTACCCTTATTTAAAATAAATCTAAATAAGATGAGCAACAAAATTAAATGTATTATTCTCTTTACTGCATTTTATTCCAATGTAATAGCTCAATCAGGAAAAATCTCTGGGTTAATAATAGATGCAGAAACATATAAACCCCTGAGTAATGTTGAAATAATGGTAAACAATACTTCGTTTAAATCTAAGACTAATGATAAAGGAGAGTTTATTATTAATAATATTAGTGAAGGAAGTTATGAATTAGTTATATACAAAGAAAATTTTAAAGTGATAAAAAAATTGATTACTCTAAAGAATAACCAATTAAAATTTGATCTTATTATGGAAGATAATATAATTAATCTTCCAGAACTTCTTATTGAAAGTTTTTCATTAATTAACGGTGAAATAGGCAAAAGAGAAATTATTGGATCAGCACACAACATATCTGCAAAAGAACTTACAAAATTTAATTATACAAACATACATGAAATATTATCTAAGATTCCAGGGGTTAATCTTCAAGAAGAAGATGGATACGGATTAAGACCAAATATAGGATTAAGAGGTACTGGATTGGAAAGAAGTTCTAAAATAACTATTATGGAAGATGGAATATTAATGGCTCCAGCTCCATATTCATCACCATCAGCATACTATTTCCCTACTATTGGGAGAATGAATTCTATAGAAATTCTAAAAGGTTCCAGTCAAATTAAATTTGGTCCTTTAACAACAGGCGGAGCTATTAATTTTATTTCTACACCTATACCAGAAAAATTAAAAGGGTCCGTGAAACTAATTGGTGGAACAGATAATTTTAGAAATTTTCATGGACACATAGGCACAAGTCATAATAATTTAGGAATTATGATAGAAGGTTTTAATTATGGTTCAAATGGTTTCAAAAAACTAAAAAATAACGAAAGTACAGGTTTTGATAAAAAAGATTATAATCTAAAAATTAAATATAAAAGTAGTAACGCTTCAAGCATTTACCATGAAATCATCCTATCCATAGGAGAAACAAAAGAAAATTCAAATGAAACATACTTAGGATTATCTGATGAAGATTTCAACAAAAATCCTTATTTAAGATATCATGGTTCCCAAATTGATAATATGAAAGCAAAGCAAAAAAGAATGTCACTAAAAAATTATATTGAATTTAATAATGGATTAAATATTTCTACAAGTATTTACAAAAATAATTTTCAAAGAAATTGGTATAAACTTCAAAGTGTTATAGATAATAATGGAAATACATTTGGTATTTCTTCTTTATTTAAAAATGATGCAAATGAAGCATTCAATATAGTTAAAGGAACCATTAATAGCAACGAAGAGAGTGTCATTGTTAGAGCTAATAACAGGTCTTATTTATCTAAAGGAATACAATCTGTTATTAATAAGTCATTCCAAAACAATAACACAAAACATCATATAAGTTTAAGTACTAGATATCATTATGATGAAGTGGATAGATTTCAATGGGAAGACAAATATCAAATGTTAAATGGAACAATGCATCTAAACAAAAAAGGTACCCCAGGAAGTAATAGCAATAAAATTCAGTATTCAAAAGCATTAGCTAGCTATATAAACTATAAAATTGAAATGACAAAATTAATATTAAGCTTAGGGTTAAGACACGAACATATTAAGGGTCATGGGGATGACTATGGAAAATCTGATGCTGAAAGAAAAGGAGCTGATTTGTCGTCAAGAGAAAACATAATTAATTCATTAATTCCAGGTATTGGATTACTTTATAAAATAAATTCATCATCAAATACTTTTCTGGGTATTCATAAAGGATTTTCTCCTCCAGGAGATAAACCTGAAATAAATCCTGAAAAAAGTATAAACTATGAGATTGGCTTTAGAACAAAATCAATAAGACTTAATGGTGAGATAGTTGGATATGTTAGTTATTATTCCAATTTACTAGGTTCTGATTTATCAGCTACTGGTGGATCTGGAACAAATGAATTATATAATGCTGGAAAAGCAATTGTAAAAGGCATTGAAATAAGTGTAAATTATAATTTATTTAATAACTCTGATAAATTACAAATCCCAATTTATATTAACTATACATTAACTGACGCTACCTTTAAAGAAAATTTTGAAAGTTCTTTTGATGCATGGAGTGGAGAAATTATGACTGGATATAAAATACCATATATATCAAAACATCAATTTAACCTCGGATTGAATTTTAAAAGTAATAGTTTAAGCTTTGATGTAAACTACTCATTTAAAAGCAATGTAAGAACTAAACCAGGTATTGAAATGGATAATACAACAGAACTCATTAAAGGTTTTGGTGTGATAAATACAGCATTAAATTATAATATCAACAAAAATATTAGCTTTCATTTAGCAGCAAAAAATATAATAAATAAAGTTTATTCTGTATCCAGAAGACCAGCGGGCTTAAGACCTGGCTTACCAAGGACATTTACAGCAGGCATCAAATGTGATTTTTAAAATTTTAATCAATCCATTCAGCAATAAATAAATTAGTGTCTCTAGTGTCTCCATTATTTCTATTTGAAGAAAATGCTAATTTTTTACCATCATTAGAAAAAACAGGAAAAGCATCAAAAGTTTCGCCATGAGTAATTCTTGTTAAATTTTTTCCATCTATATCAATCATATATAAATTAAAAGGAAATCCTCCTTCAGCTTCAAAGTTTGAAGAAAAAAGAATCTTTTTTCCAGAAGGATGAAAAAAAGGACTCCAATTAGCATTACCAAGATTCGTCAATTGTTTTAAGTTACCACCATCTGCATCACAAATAAAAAGTTCCATTTCTGTTGGTTGAACCAACCCTTGAGACAATAAAGATTTATACTCATCAACTTCTTCTTTAGTTTTAGGTCGAGATGATCTAAAAATGATTTTAGTTCCATCAGGAGAAAAGAAAGCTCCTCCATCATAACCAAGTTGATTGGTAATTTGTTTAATGTCACCACCATCAAGATTCATGGTATATAATTCTAAGTCACCACTTCTTGTAGAGGTAAAAACAATTTTATCTCCTAAAGGTGAAATTGTTGCCTCTGCGTCATACCCAGATTCAGCAGTTAACTGATTCACAATATTACCTTCCAAATCTGAAACAAAAATATCATATGAATCATAAATAGGCCAAACATATTTACCCTCTATTCTTAAAGGAGTCTCAGGACAATTTTCATCACCTAGATGAGTAGAAGCATATAAAAAATATTTGCCATCAGGAAAAAAATATGCACATGTAGTTCTTCCCATTCCCGTACTAACCATTTGAGGGATATTATCCTTATACACATCATTATTATTCATAATAAACATTTGATCACAGCCAACATTCCATTTATTAAAATTCGACTGAAAGATTAACTTTTTATTATCAAAACTCCAATAAGCCTCTGCATTATCACCACCAAAAGTTACCTGCCTAAGAGATTTAAAATTTTTTTCATCCGAATAAATCAAAGCTTTACTATTTTCATTTGAAAATTCTCTTTTTGAATCATTCCTAACATTATTACATCCAATGAAATTCAAAATAAAAAAAAGAAACAATACGTTTTTCATAACCAATCTTTAAGTATTTTTGACAAAAATAAATCAGAAAATAATGAAACCTTTAAAGTATTTGTTGTTTTTTATTTTAGTAATCAGCTGTGAACAAAAAACTCCATATCAAAATCACATAAAAGATGATGTAATCTTTCTTTCAAGTGATAACTTAGAGGGTAGAGAAACTGGTACACAAGGAGAAATAAAAGCTGGAGAATATATAAAAAAAAGATTTATCAAATTAGGATTACAACCTTTAAAAAACAACGATTATTTTCAAAATTTTAATTTTAAACCAAAAACAAACCCACATCAAGATATATCATTCTCTAACCAAAAAAATGATAGCACCATTACAGGAAAAAACATAATTGGATACATTGACAATCAAGCAATAAATACCATAATCATTGGAGCTCATTATGATCATCTAGGATATGGCAACGAGAACTCTCTACATAGAGGTGAAAAAAATCTAATTCATAATGGTGCAGATGATAATGCAAGTGGTGTTGCGATAATGATAGACCTAGCTAGTAAACTTAGAATCGCAAACAAAAACAATAACTATTTATTTATTGCTTTCTCTGGAGAAGAAATTGGATTGCTTGGGTCAAATTACTATACCAAAAATGCTACAATCGAACTATCAAACATAAATTATATGATTAATATGGATATGGTAGGTAGATTGAATGAAGATACAACTCTGGCTATATACGGATTAGGCACTTCTCCAATTTTCAAACAAACTATTAGTGCAAACAATACAAAATTTAAAATAATTCAAAAAGAATCAGGGGTTGGTCCATCTGATCATACTTCTTTTTATTTAAATGATATACCAGTTCTTCATTTTTTTACAGGTCAACATGAAGACTATCATAAACCATCAGATGATTATGATAAAATAAATTTTGAAGGAATGAATATAATTTCTAATTATATTTTTAATATAATATCTGATTTAAATGACAATGGAAAACTGTCATTTACAAAAACAATAAATGAAAATGAGGAAGTACCAAGATTTAAAGTTTCTCTTGGTGTTGTTCCTGATTATTTGTTTGATGGTGAAGGCATGAGGATCGACGGAATAACTGAAAATCGTCCAGCTCAAATTGCTGGGTTACTAAAGGGTGATATTGTAATAAAAATAGGTGAATATGAAGTAAAGGATATGATGGGATATATGAAAGCATTATCAAAATTTGAAAAAGGCAACACAACTATAGTTAGTGTAAACAGAGAAGGAGATACAATGACAAAAAAAATTACTTTCTAATCATGTTATTTAAAAAAATTCTTACACACAGGATCAAAATAAATTAAATCCATTTTTTTAAAATCTATAAAAACTTCTTCATTTTCATTAATGCTTTTTTTAGAAAAAAAATACCAAATTTCATTCTTATACCTACCTTTAATTCTATATTCTCGTCCCTGAAAAAAACATTTTTCTACTTTAATTTTGTGATTAGACTTTTTTACTACCTCAACTTTTTCTGGTCTCACATAATAAGTTTTGCTACCAATAAATAACTTATTCATATCACCAAGAATCATAGCACAATAACAATTTGCGGGTTCACAATACATTTTTTCTGGTTTATCATATTGTTGAACAATTCCAGCCTTAAAAATTAATATTTTGTCTGCAATGTTAAGAGAATCATTAATATCGTGAGTAACTAATATCGTTGTTGTATTTGTTTCTTTTATAATTTTATAAATTTCCTCTCTCATAGATTGTTTAATAGCCGAATCAAGATTGCTAAAAGGTTCGTCCAACAATAAAAGTTCAGGCTCTCTTATTAATGCTCTAGCAACACATGTCCTTTGTTGCTCTCCTCCTGATAATTCATGAGGATATCTAGAAACAAAATATTTAAGACCCGTAAGAGTAAGTATGTAACCTAAATTTTTATGATATTTTTTGTCAAGATTAAAAACTATATTCTCTTCTAAATTAAGGTGAGGGAATAAAGGATAGTCTTGAAAAACAAAACCAATTTTTCTGTCTTGAGGCTTAACAAAAATACCCTTATCATTAAGAGCCACATTGTTTAATAAAATAGAACCGGAATGTATTTTTTCTAAACCAGCTATGCATTTAAGAAATGTAGTTTTCCCGGAGCCACTTTCTCCCAAAAAAGAAATAATTTCTCCTTTTTTTACAGAAAATTCTAATTTTCTTATTATTGGAAGTTCTTTATTATAATACTTTACTAAATTTTTTACTTCAAGATACATTTAGCTGCTTATTAATTACATTCTTTAAAAATAACAATAACATGCTTCCGATGATAATTATAGAAAGAGAATATGCGCTTGATAATGGCAACATTTCTTCTATAGCAAATTCATATGTTTGTGTTGCTAACGTATCAAAGTTAAATGGCCTTAAAATCAATGTTATAGGAAGTTCTTTCATAATATCAATAAACGTTAATATAAATGCGCTTATAAGTGCAAACTTATTTATTGGAAGATGAATTTTTTGAAGAAGTTTAAAAGGCCCTAATCCTAAATTTTTTCCTGTATCATCATATGATTCTGGGTGTTTTTCTAGACTCGATTTTATAGGAGATTTTCCTACTGCTAAAAATCTTATCACATAAGCATAAATCAAAACATAAAACGAACCTATTAAAGAAACCGAAAAAAAAGAATCAATAATATTACTAAATAACATTATCAAACCAAGGCCTATAACAGCACCAGGAATAGCGTAACCCAATGAAATTAAATGACTAATAATAGTATTGATTTTTGTTTTCGAAATTTTTTCAATAAACAAAAAGAAAAGAGCCACAATTATTATAATAAAAGAAGATAAAGAAGAAACAAAAATTGTGTTAAAAGAAAGTG
>LWDU01001060.1_pt1 | contig 11455 bp, 11 predicted proteins | sample 727161 | NCBI WGS metagenome assembly LWDU01 (sample SAMN04566230, study PRJNA314399) | hydrothermal vent metagenome | isolation source: deep sea hydrothermal plume seawater | place: Mexico: Gulf of California, Guaymas Basin | collected 2004-07-11 | reverse complement strand
TAGACAATTGGAGGACGCCATCGATATAGACGCTCTTACCAGTAGCTAAAGCAACGTGCTCTGAAGAGGTCCAGGCATCGGTCGAATTAACCCAATTCCATGTCTTATCGGTAGCGCCCTTCAGAGTTAAACCACCGCCATCAGCGGTAATGTCGGAAGGTGTGGCGACCGAACCGATTTCAATGTTCTTGTCATCAACGGTCAGGGTTGTGGAGTTGACTGTCGTAGTGGTTCCGTTGACTGTGAGATCACAATCGACATGCGCTCCACACCAGCGGTATCGAAGCGGATGATGTTTTCGTCGGCTGATTCCTCAACCTGAATCTTCGTGTTGGCATCAGCATCAGTGATCGAATCGCTGCTCAGAGCGCCCAACTCAGTCTGTACATAAGCGGTGGTGGCGATTTGAGTGGTGTTAGTATCTGCCGCAGCCGTTGGGGCAGCGGGTACACCAGTAAGAGTCGGTGAGGCTAGCGGAGCATAAGTGCTGGCTGCCGTAGCAGTGAGCAGGTAGTCGCCTACCTCTGTCATCACGAACGCTGTGGTGGCGACCTTGGTTGTGCTGTCGTTAGCCGCCTGAGTGGTGGCAGCAACGCCGTCAGCGAGAACGACAGTGGAGGCGAGAGCGGTGGAGGTGAGGATGCTCGTACCGGCAATCAACACCCCTTTACCAGAAGCGAGGTTTACACCTGACTCCATGACATCCACTATGTCTGTACCCGTACCGGCGATTGAAACGCTCAGGCGGATTATCCCGTCTTCTGCTCCTGCCGATGCGTCTTGGACAACACCAGTGATGTACCCGTAGGTGTTGTCATTACCGGGGCTGTCATCTTCACCAAGGAACTGAATCTGACCAAGCAGATCGTTGTCGGCTTGGCTCCCACTGTTTCTTTCCATATAGAGGATAGGACCAGCAGCAGCACCAGAATCAGTCGTAAGAACGCCTATAGAACCCCCGAAGTTGGCGGTCAGGCCCGAGGCAGACAATGATGTCTGCGTGATGGTGACCCTATCGCCACTGTTGATTTTCAGCCTGAAAACATCGTCCGAAGACCAGTAAGCCTTGGAGTCCCCATCGGCGTCATGGATTTCTGTGACCTTTAGGTCTACCGCGCCGTCACCGACATCATCATAGGTAGCCGTCAGGCCAGTGTGGGAACCATTTGTAACCAACTGTCCTGCAACAATGTCCTGAACATTTTCGGTAATAAGGGCCAAGTCAACTGCCCCATCGCCAGCGTCATCGTAAGTTGCCGTGATACCGGTATGAGATCCGTTGGTTGCCAACTGTGCGCCAGCGATGTCTTGGACATTTTCCGTGATCAAGGCCAAGTCGATAGCACCGTCGCCAGCGTCATCGTAAGTGGCGGTAATACCAGTGTGGGTGCCATTGGTAGCGAGTTGTGCGCCAGATACATCTTGTACAGCCTCAGTAAAATCTGTGACTGCCGTAGAGGGAATGGCGATTGTTGTGTTAGCCGCAGTGGTCAAACGCCCATAGGTATCAACCGTATAACCGGGAACCTGAGTAGCACTACCATAAGAAGCGGCAGAAACCCCCGATGCCGTCAAGGTTAGGTCGATAGCACCGTCACCAGCATCGTCATAGGTGGCCCCTATACCCGTATGAGAGCCGTTGGTCGCTACCTGAGCGCCCGCAACGTCCTGAGTTGCCTCAGTGAAATCTGTGACCGCTGTCGAAGGAATGGCGATTGTTGTGTTAGCAGCAGCCGTCAACCGGCCATAGGTGTCAACCGTATAGCCAGGGACCTGTGTGGCGCTGCCGTAAGCAGATGCAGAGACACCAGAGACAGTAAGTGTAAGATCTACAGCACCATCTCCAGCATCGTCGTAGGTGGCCGCTATGCCTGTGTGAGAGCCATTGGTGGCCACCTGAGCACCAGCCACATCCTGAACTGCTTCAGCGAAATCAGTAACAGCCGTAGAAGGAATAGCAATAGTGGTGTTTGACGCAGCGGTCAAATGACCCTGAGCGTCAACAGTGTATCCGGGAACCTGAGTTGCGCTCCCATAAGAAGCTGCCGAAACTCCAGAGGCATCATGATTGATGGTGTTGCCGGTGATCGTCAAGTCTGTGCCGGCGGTGAAAGCCTGAGTGCCCGTGAACTGAGTGAAATCGATGTCGTGCGTTCCAACGGTATGTGGATCACTGGTTGAAGTGACTACAAAACCTTGGCCGTTGTTGGAAGACCCTGCCAGAACGTAAACGGCTTCGCCCGCTTTGATCTCACCAGTTGGTGCGCCATCAAAGTCGGTGGCCCTCGTAAGCACCCATACAGCAGAACCCGACACACCCTGAGCAGTTACATCATAAATACCGTTGTGGGCAGCAGTTGACTGATCTTGAACGAGAATACGATTTCCAGTAGTTGCGTTTGCGCCATCAACGACGAGACGAACCTGTGTTGATGTAGTCAGAGTTGCCCCTACACCAGAAGAACCATTGTCGTAGGCTGGGGTGTTCGGTAATGCCGCAGCAGAGGCGTAGTTAACGGCCTCATGCCAATCAAGACCAGCGATGGCGTTATCAACGTAAGCCTTGGTTGCAGCATGTGTAGCGTTGGCAACGGAACTAGAGATTGTGACTGACCCGAAGGTGGGAGTGTCTGACGCGCCTACGGCTTGTCCGATGGCAACAGTTGGGGTTGCGGTTTCTCCACTGTTGTTAGTGAGAGTGACGCCAGTGCCGGCTACGAGACTGGCGGTGTAATCACCGGTCGTGTCCGTACCTAAGGCAACCGAGTTTGCTTGGATTGTTGCGGTAAGGGTTGCATCGGCGAGATTGGTAATAGTGGCACTACCACCAAGATCCCCAGCAAGGGTGACCGTAAAGTCATCGACATTTAAATCAATTGCACCGTCGCCAGCGTCATCGTAAGTGGCACTAATACCACTGTGTGATCCGTTAGTCGCAATCTGAGCACCTGTGATGTCTTGGACGTTTTCAGTAACGAGGGCCAAGTCAATGGCACCGTCACCAGCGTCGTCATAGGTAGCGGTAATACCCGTATGCGATCCGTTGGTAACGATCTGAGCGCCAACGATGTCTTCAACACTCTCAGTGTTGGCTTCCCATGATACGCCACCAGCAGCACTGCTGTCGGCAACGAGGTGCTGCCCATCGCTTCCTACAGCGAGTATCCCAGCCGTATCAGCAGATATGCCGACAACGAGATCGCCTTTAGCATCAATCAGTGTTTTGTGAATATCCCCCAAACCGCCATAACCAAGAGAAGTCCATGCAGTCGTTCCATCACCGATTTTATAATTCTCGTTATCAGATTCATATCCGATTTCCCCAACAGCAAGTGTGGGGTTATTGGAAGTCCAGTTTGCTGCCGTGTCTCTGCGAAATTGAATGATTGCTGCCATCAATATCCCCTAGTTCGCCGTGGAGTCATTACCATCAGCGTTAATATGATAACGGACCCAAGCCTCAGAAGTTCCACCATCAGCGACCGTGGTTGACTGCGAAACGACTTCGTTCCATGCTCCACTAGACCTGTAATAAAACTGATTATTTGTTGTATCTACCGCTATGGTGCCATCAGCAGAAGCAGCCGAAGGCGCTCCGTCAGTAGTTAAATTAATCACACCAGCAACAGCCTGCAAAGCGTCGTCTGTCTTTAGAAGGTTTGCAGCAGAACGATACAGGGTGACATCACCAGCAGCACTACCAGATCCCCAAGTCAACTTACCACCAGCGTCAAAAATAAGGCGAGATTCTGTATCTCCCGTTACCTTAAGGCTTAGAGCCTCTGACGCTGCAGAACTTGCACCATCAATTGCTATGGATGTCTTAAAAGCTTTAGCCACGACCTCAACCGTCCTATTGTATTATAGCAGATTTCCCTCAAGAAATCCATCTATTATTTTTAACCAACTACCACAACTCTATAGTCTGTGCCCGTAGCGGGTGCAGTACTAAAGGTAATAGTAACCGTATTCGTTGTAGCATGTGCAATATCTACCTCAACTTCAGCATATGGAGAAGCTGACTGATATACTGTCACATCAATATCTCTAGTTCCAAGACTATGCGTCACCGTAAAGGCAGCAGCAGAATCGTTACCAGTTAAAGTTGCAACACCCCTCGTAAGGAAGCTTAAAGCAGTCTTAGCTGATGCTGCAGAAGTGTAGCCACCACCTTTCCCAATGGGAAGAGTGCCAGTTACAGCCCCTGTAGTTAAATCAATGGTATCCCGACTCAGTACACCAGAGGTAAGGGTAAGACCATCACCGTCAATATCGCTAGCAATCGTAAGACCAGAAGCACTTGTTGTAAGTCCTGAATTGGTATCAAGATTGACGGAAATTACACTACCAGCCTTTGTAATACCATCACCAGCAGAGATACCAGAAGCGGAAGCAAAGTGAGTCCACACAATTGCTGTGGAACCCAATGTAATCGGATCATTTGTCGTGATTACATATTGATGATCACCATTTACTGTACCTTCATTAATCCAAACAAAAGCACCGCCAATTGCCTCACTGGAGGCGTCCATATCGATTGCCCGACTGGCCGCCCCTGAAGCGACTACAACATATACACCATTCTCAGTAGCAGTAGTCTGATTCTTTAAGAGAACACGATCACCAGTAGCCAAAGTAACACCATCAATAGCATCACCATTTTCAAGCGCACTAGCAATCGCAACATTCGCAGTGCTCGCTGCCCTGACAGGATCTTTAACATTTAAACCCTGCTTGGTAGCATCAACATAAGCTTTGGTTGCAGCATCAGTATCAGCAGTTGGAGTACCAACACTTGCAATCCTCTGATTGTTAGCAGAAACGGTAGCAGTTGGTGACGCCATCTCATCCAAACGATTAGTTTGAACCTGAGTATCGAAGTCAGAAACTGTACTCGCAGTCTGTGTTCCAGTGTGGTTAGCCCTTGCTTGATAATATGAACCTTCTTGACCATCAAGCTTATCTGCATCGAGAGCCGTACCCGTGCCGTCTACTGTTAGGAGGAGAGTCAGTATTTGAGCGGCAGTTTGGTCTGCGGTAGCACCGGTCTCGATACCGAGAATAGTGAGTACCTCTGCTGGTGTTTTGTTTTGTGGAGTGTTATCGCTTGTCGCATACAAGAAACTTGTAGCATTGTAATCTGTCTCCATAACCGCACCAGCGGTGTTGACATTTGTCGCATCTGTCACATCTGCTAAGGCTTCGATACCATCTAGTTTCGATTCGTCAGCCGCAGTAAACCTGTTGACCATCTCCCATGCCGAATTTGCCCGCAAGTAAAGCTTGTCATCATCAGTATCATAATAGATTTGACCGTCACTTGGAGACGAGGGTGCAGTACTTAGATTCTGCACTACAGCATTTCTTAATTCATTCTTATTCAGGTCGATATATGACTCTATGTCAATAGGGACCAGAAACTTTTTAGCCATTGTATTTCCTCCTAGACTATAATAGCCTTACCAGCAAAAGCATTATCGAATGTTGCTACTAATTGATTTATGGAATTATGTTTAATGTCTCCAATAACATGATTCCCAGCAGAATCGAGACCTTGATTGTGGGTTATTGTCCACGTTGCACTCGCTAAACTCTGATCATGAACTACAGTAGAATTCGTAGCAGGTCCAGCAGGACCGGTAGGACCAGGAACCCCTTGCGGGCCAGCCTCAACATCTGTTAAAACTACGGTTGGTGAATCCGATGTAAGAGACCCTTGTGTCCCTTCAACAACTATCGTTTGTGAAATCTCATCAACCGTAACATTTGTATGTGCCATTACCTAGTAACCTCCGGGGTAATCGTTACATTGCCTTGCAACAATCTTGTAACTACCCCACTGAGTACGATCTCTAAATCGTATACACCAGTATCCGGGGCAGCTAAAGCTGTAGTCACAGATGATGCAACAGTGACAGTAATAACTCCATTTGATGCTAGAGTTATATCACCGCCACCGCTTGTTATATCTATCAAAGCAGAAGCAGCATCATAACTGCTACGAACTTGCATTCGAGCAGTATGAGAGCTTAAATCGACGGCAACACCGCCAGATTTATATGTAAACGTTTTTTGAAACGTTTCACCTTGATTTACGATCAAGTTGTAACTAAAAGCCATACATTGATTATACCACCATAGCAGTTTTTTACCAAAAGCTAATCAAGTGTTATATCAAGATCATTAGCTTGAATAGTAAAAGTATCTCCAGAAGCAACAACCACAGTAGAAGACAGGGCGCCATGAATCAAAAGATTACCAGCAGACTCATCATCATAAATAGCAATGTGCGTTACAGTAACAGCCGGCATGCTAGCAAACGATACACTAGACGAATTCGACACAGTTCCACTAGCAGCAGCACCAAACGTCACCGCTTGTCTAGTGACGTTTACCTCTGTACCTCCAGTACCAGCATCAGTTGGACTAGCATTAAATAACGCCAGATACACCGTTGTAACAGATGTATATGACGTATTCCTCAATGCATGATCAAGGAGCTTGTTTTCTAAATAATTAGATAACCCCGACATGATTTTTCCTATTACCTACTCGCCGTAGTGTGCTTTAACCTGTGCTTGGGTAGCCGCTTCAAACTGAGTCGTTGCCAAAAGCTGCTTTGCGACTTTAGCACCGACCAGTTGGTAAGGGTGGTCCCTAGTGAAATCAACCTCTCCAACGGAGTAACCATATCCATGACGCATAAATAGCATCTGGTCACCCGACGGTGCTGCTGCAGCCTTCTTGGGCGCAGCCTTCGCAACAGGAGTCGCTTCTACATCAGCCTTCTTCAAATCTTCAGTTGTAACTACATCTTTTTTATCAGCCATAATGAATATCTTATCACATTATATAAACAAACGCAAAAAATAGAACACCCCCGGGAGGCATCTAAGCGACCCGGGGGTGTCCTGGTGGTGGTTTGTGATTTAAACCGTTATTATGTACGCAGGCTTGATCAGGTCCGGAGCTTAGTGTCCTTACAGATCACGTATGCTTCAGCGTTCTCGATGTTCTGAGCAACCCTGTTGTACTGCGTGTATTCAATCGTGTCCTTCTTCGGCTTGAACTCACGGTAAACCGTGATCTCACGCTGAATACCAACAATATGATTGTTGGGGAAGGTCAAGATAATATAACCGTGGTTGCCAGAGGCACCACTATAACTACCGGCGACAGTCTCTGGCATGAGGGGGACCTCAATCAAAGGAATGCCGAACGGAGCAAGCCCCGTTGAACCGGGACCTCCGTTAGGACCACCCGGGTTGGTGTAGAGCCTGTCACCCATAGTAGAACCGGGCGAAGGCGCACCAGCGGTGGCCTCAGTTGCAGAATTTGGGTTCTGCAATGTGTAGATAGTGTCCTGAACAAGACCAGGACCACTAAAGTACCGCAACTCGTTACGACGCTGCAGGTACTTGTTCGGCATCTTGCGCAAAATTGCGTCGAATACCGAACGGCTTATATTTGTTTCAGTAGCATGTGTAACACCACTGGCAGTACCCAGCTTAACAAAGCCGTCCTGCGCCTTAAGCAGCGCATTGGCACTTGTGGTATCACCATTAATTAGAAGGTCATCCATATCGTTCGACGTCTGACGCGCCATAACCTGAGCGATATGATCCTCCAAGGAGTCACCAGCAATGTTGTCCTCAAGGGACTCAGTGCTGACCTCCCAATCCAACCGGAGCTTAACTGTCGTTAAAGCGACCTTAGTAAAGGTCACGGCAGCGTTTGCACCCGTGTCAGAAGCCTCAGTTGCCTTTGCGAGCAACCGTGATCCAACTGACAACTTATCGATTTCCATAGAAGGATTGCTCATACGAACAACCCTAGACTGCTGCATAAGAACAGACTGATCGATAACGAAGTCAAGGAAACGGTTAGCCTGAGCGGGCTTTAAAATACCGCCAGAAGCCGCACTGACAACAGAGGTAGTAACTTCATTTGCTTTTTGAAGTAGTTCTTCGTTAGCCATTTATAATTTCCTCCTAAGACTCGTATCCAAGAGACTTAATCAGATCCTGAGGAAGGAACAGGTTTCCCCAAAATGACTCGGGGGTACTCTCCACAGCAACCTTAACGGCTACATCCTCTTCTTCATCTGTCTCATCAACACTCTTTTTAATTGCACCAGCATTCTCAACGGTTTCAACACGAGTGTTGATCACATCAAGACTATCGGTGACTGACTTTGTGGACTCATCAACCTTAGCTGTGAGTTCATCCTGCTTCTCAGTCATTGCATTAATGGCAGAGGCCAACTTCTCTTCAATCAAAGTTTCTACCTTTGTGGCAGAAGCCTCTGAGTGAGAAGCTAGCTTTTCATCAATGACAGTTCCTAGAGCTGCAGTGAGTTCATCGATATTCATATCAATATCATCTCCTTCATTGATTTCGTCTGCCATAAGCACAATCTCTTCCACTTCAGCAGTAATTTTTTCTACATCGTCTTCATTAGAATCAACAAGGACATCCGACTCTGCATTAGCAGGATCAGATAACCATGTTAAGAACCTCTGAAGAAGTGAGATCTTATCTTCTAACTCGGCACCCTCAAAAGCCCCGTCACTTGACGAGGGTTCGTCAGACGCAGTTAGAACGTCTGTATCTTCCATGTAAGTAACCATATCAGAATAGTTCTTATTATGCAAGCCTTTCACGACACTGCAGTTGCAATTATTACAATCACATGTCGATCCGGAACATTCGGTTTTTGTAATTATATCATCTGTAATACATACAATTGTATCACCAATTTTATTGCATTCAATTTCATCAATTGCGAGAGCGTAAGACAAGCCCTCATCGTCAGATTTAATCAACGTAATGTTAGCAACTGGGTTTGCTGGATTGTCCACCAAACTCAACTCACCAAGTTCATACTTGGTAACTACACTAACAGGCTGACCACGAAACTTTCTTGTCTCGTCATCCTTGCGTTCGAGAATTCGACCACCGATAGAGAACGCACCAAGGGTGCCATCCAAAACCTTCTGCCAAGTATCCTCTGCCCCCTTTGAGATATAAGCAGAAACTTCCACACCCTTATAGATGGTTCCATTTTCATTAATCTCAACGGGACGATGACCTACAGCCTTACCTACAGCCAGAGGCTGGTGCATCTCGCGTATGTTGCCCTGCCAATTTTTAAATGCTGTCATAGACGCGTTGAAATCAACGACATCTCCTGACTTATCTACATTATCAGCAGTAGCCACACCAACCACAACCCGCTCTTCATTTTTAACTAAAGAAATCGGGAAGATTAGTTGTAAATTTTCGCCATGCATATAATTGCCTCCTTATGAAGCTATGGAGACTATTGTAACATATATCTGATTTAATTACAATAAGTCTTAACCCACAGCAAAAACAGCCAGAGTAACAGACGCAGTGATAACCTCAAATTCAGTGTAATCACCGGGAATGCAAACGTACTCTTGGCCGCCAGCAGGAATCAACACAGACATAACGTCGTTAAGTTTAACCGTGACATCAGTCGATGCGTGAGTATTATGAAAATAAATACCATCAGTATGATGACCCAAACTAATCTTTGAATCAGTGCTATCCACACTAGTATTTGAATATGTTATACTACTATTTCCGTACATTTCGTCCTCCTATTTTTCTTGTTCACGAACCCCGTCCGTGTCTTGGGCAGAGCCTCTCTCATTGCTGGCCTCAGGATTCGCAGAGTCATCTCCATTAGCGGGGGTATCAGCATTGTCATTACCCTCAGGAGCGCCCTCTGGCCTTTTTGGTTCTTCCTCTACCATGTCTTCACCGGTGAACGGATTAACACCCGTCTGCATAAGCAACTCCATCTTCCTAATATTACTTGGGAATGGCAGTTCCTCATCACCATCGTCACGGTCAGGAAGGCCCAACATGTTGCGTACCTCATTAGGTGAAACCACCTCAGTACGCAGATATCGATCTCTAATCTTAGACTGAACATCTTCGTCAACCAAATCAATCTGCTCAAATCTAAAATCAAGAAGATCAGTAAATTCTTTAACGATATTGTTGATTTTCTTTTCTATGATCTTTTGATCCGGCCCCACAACTTGAACCTTAAATGTTTTATCCGCATCCCTAGATACGGCTAGATTGGCATTATCATATACACCAACCTTCGGAGCTGGAACTCGGTTTGCAACTAGAATTTCATCACGATTAGACTTTCTATACTTATCGAATGACGCATCTTGAATATTAGCTTCCAGTTTCTCAAATTTAATATCTACATCACTACCAAGTGAGGCTGGCAGGGGGACGATTAACGTTCCGTGATTCCTGCCTTTAACTTCTGTCCTGAAATAGTTTACCAATTCCTGCTTGGACTTATTACTAAGTTTAGCTCCCTTAAGGATAATTGCATATCTAGGAATGGCTTTGTTTTCAAAGTAATCAATATTGTAATTCTTTGCGTACTTGTCTCCCAAAATAGCACCAATGGCAGTTACGGCAGACGGCACACCATAGTAATTATTTGTAGGTGTATATGCCTTAAAGTGAATAATCTCATTAGGGCGTCCATCACTATTAATAGGATCCGGCGTTTCCAAATCTTGGAAATTTCTGAAGTATACCGATTGGATCTTACTGTGTCGCGCAATCTGCACAAAGCCATCACGCATTCGACGGACCCGCATATTGACAGCCGGTATATGACCAATATATCCTATCTTACCGACATTCGTTCTACCAATCTCAAGATAAGCATTACCGACAGCAAGATAATCAATCCACAATTTAATCATAGTCTCAACAAATGTATCTTCTAGATTTGATTCATCCAATAAAACCTGTAACTTCTTTTTTTCACGAACCAATTCTAATCTAACTTTTTGTCTCTTATCGGTAGTATCTGCTCTTTCAATGCGTCGCTTAGTTTTTTCAGAATCTTCAAACATATATCCTAAAGCCACAGTGTTTGCAACACGAGCATTAATGGCAGCAAAATGAGTAGTATTAGTTTCATATAAATCAGCCAGAATATTTAAATCATGCGGCGGCTCAATAACATCATACAAAGCGTATCCGTCAATCGAATCTGGATCAACAGAGCGAGACGACGCATCGCCTAGTCCCTTATTTGTCTTAGCCGGCCTATGCGCCTTCTCAAGCCTTTGATATCGCCTCTTCATCTTGGGCGACTGCTTGGAGAGATCTATCTTCTTAAATGGATCATCGCTAGTATACTCAAGAGATACCTGAGTATAGCTAACGTCATCAATTTCAACTTCCATACCGTCGTCTTCTACAAAAGATGTTTCATTCATAATTATCCTTTATAAGGTGCCACTTCTATAATGGCATCCTCTACCGGGTCGGGTAGCTTCCCTTCACCCAGTCTTCCTTCTTGCTCTGATCGTTCACTATCGGAGACCTTCCTTGCGCCATCTACCCAATGAGGTTTTCCCTCATTATCCTTTCCGGCCCAATA
>LWDU01040652.1_pt1 | contig 11457 bp, 10 predicted proteins | sample 727161 | NCBI WGS metagenome assembly LWDU01 (sample SAMN04566230, study PRJNA314399) | hydrothermal vent metagenome | isolation source: deep sea hydrothermal plume seawater | place: Mexico: Gulf of California, Guaymas Basin | collected 2004-07-11 | reverse complement strand
GTGCAAGAAACGCCTTACCATCGTTCGTGTCGACGGGACAGATCAAGAACTGGCGACCGGTTTCCACCGCCGTACAGTCGAAGAGCGGCACGGGAATCTCTCCAACTCGTACTCGTTTTCGCCAATCCAACATCGATGTGGACGGGTTCGTCAATAGAAATCGCCAGGTCTCTTGCAACGCCCAGCCCCGGTCGACGTGTGGCATCATTTCCATGACTGGTGGAATTGCCAACCGCCATGCGTCTGGATAGGCGAATCCCCAGGCAGTGGCTCGCAGGCTGGAAGAGGCAGCCGCGTTCCGGATTGTATTGAGTCGGTCGGATGTTCTTGGCTGGTCAACGTCAAAGTCATCCAAGTAGAACATTGTCCCCACGCTGCCACCCGATGCGGAACTTGTTGCCGCTAGCGACTGAGTAAATGCTGTGCCAAATTCCTCTTCCAATCCGGTAAGAACCTGCGCGCTCCAGGCGGCCGCAGCAATGCCACCGCCACTAATAGTGCAGACGATTAACGGTTTCTCCTCCGATTTTTTCCAAGCCAAAAAAGCCTCCTTGGGAGTCAAGGAGTCGTCCGCGTCAACAGCGGCAAGTGGTCGTGTGGCAAAAAAGTGGTCAGTTTGCACAAGCGAGTACATGACCATTGAAGAAAGCGTCAACACCAAAAGTGTCGGGACCCGCCAGCGGTCGAGCAAGAACGCCGCGGCCGACAGCCCCCACGACGCCAAGAGAAAGAGGATCATTAGATACCCGAGTGATGGAAAATAATCATTCCATCCACCCGATGGCCGAAAGGCAAAACCGATCATGCCATAGGTGCACAGAACTGCCGCCAACAGCGTGAGCGCCAGCATGTGTCCCTCCAGACTCTGCCGCCTCACCGGGTCGTAGTATCCCGGTCCCAGGATTCGCGTGATTGCGTCTAGGGCCGTCGCCGTTTCCTGCTTCTCGTCATTGGCCGAGCGTCGAAAGGCACCCCCGTTCAACAACAGGTCCGAGGGAGGGATGGAGCTTGGCATCAACGACTCCCGTTGCCAAGTGATGACCATCAATGTTACCCAAGCTGCCGCAGTGCCGGCGAGCAAAGGGAGCCAACCCCACATCCACATCGATGAAGTGACGAGACAAGTCAAAGGGATTGGCATGGCAAATGAAGCGAAGAGGACGAGCCTCCATTTCCTGGCTCGGTCGGCAATACGCGACTGAAGACGTATCCCCTCGCCTCCGAAACGCAAACTTCCGTAACGGCAAACCAACCGAGATGATGAAGAAAACGTCCAACAAGCTGACTAAAAAGAGATTGCCTAGCAGTCGATCCAAGGAAGTTCTCGCGAGCCAGGGAAATAGAACGAGAGCCAACAGCAGAAGGATTTGAAATCTGAGGAAGGCAACATAGCGGAGGGTGACTTCCCAGGAGGTCTCGAAAAGCCAACGATGGAGTTGCAGAATCGGTCCATGGGTGCGTGACGTCACCGCTACCAACCAGGCGATGGCCATCCAAACGACTGCCAATGACGTGCCGATTCGCTTCCAAACGTCGACGCCATGGACGACCCCGGCGACGGATAACAATATCGCCGCTGCCGCGATGATTTCGCAACAAACAATAAGCCCAAACAGATGCCGACGCATGGGTGGGCGGTCTCCTTAGCGTGAATCAACTGGCGATGGGTTTTACCACGAACAGCAGTTGGTGTTGAGACAGATCCGACGATCGGAAGACGATTTTGTCGATTTCCGTTACACGGTACGATGAGTCACCGAGCCAAATGCGTTAGAATCCGATCTGCAATCGAGAATTAACTTTGCGGAGCCTTATACATGTCTGACTCTACGACTGCCATCCTGATGGCTGGCATCCCCGCCTCTAGCTATTCGCTCTATCATCGAATCCGGTTCATTGTCGGCGATCCGACCGCGCTGATCGCCGTTCCGGGCGAGTCGGGCATGGAGACAACCTTGATTCTTCGTGATATCGAGATGGCACGCGCACGGCAGCACGCCCGAGTGGACCGAGTTCACTGTCCGGCCGACTTTGCCCCCAAAGGCGGCTTGTCTGGGGATCGGGAGACAGCCACTGCCCAGTCGGTTGCTGAGTTCCTGGCTCGCGCGGGTATTACGACAATCACCAGTGACCGAACCTTACCATTCATTTACGCGCACATATTGGCCGAGCAAGGTATCGATGTGAAATGCGATTTGCAGTTGGGAGTTCGCGAGCGTCGTGCAAAGGACGATCAGGAGGTAGCTTGGCTGGCTGAGGCTCAGGCCACAACCGAACAACTCATGCGACGGACTCTGGAGTGGATCGCTTCAGCTGACGTCGATGCAACCGGACAGCTTATAGTGGGTGGTGAACTGCTGACCAGTGAGCGCGTCCAGACGCAAATCGACATTTGGGTTTTGGAAGCCGGTTGCGACCATCCCGGTTCGATCGTCGCCGGCGGTCCGCAGGCCGCGGATTGCCATCACCACGGATCGGGCCCGCTGCGTACTGGCGAGCCGGTTATCGTCGATATTTTTCCGCGCGTGAAGGCGACTCGCTACAACGGTGACTGCACGAGGACCGTCGTGCACGGTCAGATATCCGAACGCGTTCAGCGAATGCACACGGCAGTTCAGGCGGCCAAGAAAGCTGCGATTGACGCAACTCGGGAGGGAGTGACCGGCGAATCCGTCCACGATGCAACCTCGGCGGCCATGCATGAACACGGGTTCCCGATGGGATTGCCAAGCGAAGACGACCCGGACACCCATTGCGCTATGACCCATGGAACGGGCCACGGCGTCGGTTTGGAAGTACATGAACCACCGCTTCTCGATCGAGGTGGTCCGGAGCTTGTCGTCGGCGACTGCCTGACGATCGAACCAGGATTGTACAGCCGAGCCATTGGTGGCGTACGCCTCGAAGACATGGTTATCGTGCGAGAAAACGGCTGTGACAATCTGAACTGCTTGCCGGAAACTCTGGACTGGAAAACGTAGGCTGGGCGGTGAGTGAAACTGAGTCCCAGCCCGATGTGTGGCACTGGCTCCGCCAGTGATATTGTGCCGTCTCGAGACTCACTCGCTTGCGCTTCGTGCTTGTATTTTCATTGACAGCGTCCGTCAATTTCTCTGGTGCCGATCTTTGAAGACACTGGCAGAGTCAGTGCCACACATTGCCCGCTTTACTCAAAAACTCAGAGCACGATCTACAATTTCACGCACATCTTTGGAAAGACCATCGTGCCGAGAGATACGTTCGAGCTGAGCACGCATCAGCATCTGCCGCTGCTCGTCGAAACGTCGATAGTCATTCAGAGCGGCGATCAGCCGCGCCGCGAGTTGTGGATTATGGCCGTCTATTTTCAAGACGAAGTCAGTCAACAACGTATACCCAGCACCGTCCGCACGATGAAATCGTACTTGATTCTGCGTGAAGGCACCGAGCAACGCGCGAACGCGATTGGGATTTTCCAGCCCGAAATCCGAGTGAGATGTCAACTCGACCACCCGGTGGATTGTGTCGGTTCGTTTTGACATCGCTTGCAGCGTGAACCACTTGTCCAGTACCAAGGGATTGCTGTTCCAGCGTTGGTAAAACGACTCAATCGCTGCGTCCCGCACCTCGCCCGGGAGGTTCACGAGGATCCACAGCGCCGCTTGCGAGTCGGTCATGTTGTCGGCGTTGCAAAACTGGTCGGACACGAGGCTCATGATTTTTGCTTCGGAGGCAGCCAACATGGCCAGATAGGCGAGTACGGTGTTCTTCATCCGCCGATCATTGATTGACGATTGGTCGAGCGAGTAGTGGTCTGTCGCTGAAAGATCGTGATAAAGAGCTTTCAACTTCTCCTCGTGTGTCACTGCCAGCTCTCGGCGAACAAATTCCCGCGCCGTGTGAAGCGAGTCTGGATCGCATGTCTCCATCTGCTGCCCTAACACTCGCTCGTTGGGCAATGTGATGAGAAGCGACTGGAACGAACCATCCAACGACGTGTCGTCCAGCAACTTCCCGAAGGCGTCTCGGAAGTGACTCGGAGCCGACAACGATTCGCCCTGTTGCACCCGGCGAGTGAGGTCCAGGATGACGTTCGACGCCAGCGTTTGGGCAGCGTCCCATTGAGTAAACGAGTCGTTGTCATGAGCCATGAGAAAGGCCAACGTCTCATCGCTTCGCTCGATTTTCAAATTCACTGGAGCCGAAAATTGACGCAGGACCGATGGTATCGGGCGTCCGGAGAGTCCCGTAAAAGTAAAGCTGGCTTGCTGGTCCTCCAGCAGCACGACTCTCGTCGATTCCGCTGTTTCCTGGTCAGAATCTCCATCGAGCACAACTGGAAGTGATCTGCCTTGCGCGTCTAACAACCCGACAGCGATAGGAATGGGCACAGCGGTTCGGTCCGCCGCGGCCGGAATCTTATCAGATAGAGCCGGGTACGATTGTTGGCATGTTAGTGTGAATCGTCCGAGGCCCTCATGCCATTCAGATGACACAGTCAATGTGGGCGTACCAGGCTGGGAATACCATCGGTCGAGACCAGCGAGTACGACATCATTGGCATCGGCCATCGCAGCGCGAAAATCGTCGCAGGTGACCGCGTCACCGTCGTGCCTTTCGAAGTACAAATCCATACCACGTCGAAAGCCATCCGCACCCAGAAGTGTGTGATAGATTCGGATAATCTCGGCGCCCTTGTCGTAGACCGTCGCCGTGTAGAAATTATCCATCGAAATATATGATTCCGGCCGAATCGGATGCGACATGGGTCCCGCATCCTCGGGAAACTGACGTGAACGCAGCGAGATCACATCGTCGATCCGTTTCACTGCGGCAGATGTCTGGTCCGCCGTAAATTGTTGGTCGCGAAAGACGGTGAGGCCTTCTTTGAGCGTCAGCTGAAACCAGTCTCGGCAGGTGACGCGGTTTCCCGTCCAGTTGTGAAAATACTCGTGGGCAATGACCGCTTCAACTCCTAAATAGTCATCGTCGGTGGCCGTTTCCGGAGATGCGCAGACGTACTTCGAATTGAAAATATTGAGGCCCTTATTCTCCATCGCACCCATGTTAAAGTCATTGACTGCGACGATCATGTAAATGTCCAGATCGTACTCCAATCCAAACGTCTCCTCGTCCCATTTCATCGACTTCTGCAATGACCGCAACGCGTGTTCACAGCAATGGATATTCTCGGGCTCCACCCAGATCTCTAACGCAACATCGCGACCACTTTGGGTGACAAATGTGCCGCGATGGCAGGAGAGGTTACCGGCTACCAATGCAAACAGGTAACTTGGCTTGGGGAACGGATCCTGCCATACGACTTCATGACGTCCATCTGAGAGTCCTCGCTGCTCAATCCGGTTGCCATTGGAGAGTACGACAGGACATTGTTCTCGATCGGCACGAATGGTAACACGATACCTAGCCAAGACATCGGGTCGATCGAGGAAGTAAGTTATCTTGCGAAATCCGAGGGCTTCGCACTGCGTACAGAAGTTCCCCGCGGATTGATAGAGACCATAGAGCGCTTTATTTTCCACCGGTGCAATCTCAACCACCGTCTCCAGCTGGAATCGATCGGGTAGCTCGCGGCGAAAAATCAATTTCTCGTCGGTGACCTCGTATCCGTCCGAATCCACGATCTGGCCGTCGATCGCCAAACTCCGCAGACGCAAATTCTCGCCGTCGAGTTCGAGTGGTACCCCCACCTGCGATTTATTTCGTTCCAGTGAAAGTTTGGCGGTAACGAGCGTCTCGCGGGGGGCGAGGTCAAATTCGAGTTCTACCTCGGTAATCCAAAACGGGGGTGGCGAATAGTCGCGACGGTAGACGGGATTCAACGTAAAACTCCCTTATCGTTAAAACCGCGAATGCATGGCATCGCGTCGGTAAAACGGTCATAGAAATGTGTGAAGGCCTATTTGAACAGAATCGACGGGTCGTTGAATAGCGGCCAGCAGCGAACCTGCTGATTTCTGAGCCGAAGGCGTCACGGTCTGTTGACTTGGTGCTGAAAACTCGCAATCCCCACCGGCAGCTGAATTTCTTTGCGAAGCAACACATTGTAACCGCCGGCGGTCTAAAATCACTGGCGAAGCCAGTGGCACACATTTTTTGTTGGCACACATTGTTGGCACACACTAATGAGGGAAAGAACAATGGCCGATCAAAAAACGCTCCTGGCAATCGGAGCACATTACGATGATTGTGTTTATGGCATTCCCGGCATCATGCTGAAAGCCGTCGCCAAGCACTACCGCGTCGTTCAGCTCATCTTGATCGGCGACTATTCGAATTGGCCACCAACCAAAGGCCGAGAGAAAACATTTATCGACGCGACGATCAAGATCTCTCAGCGGTATGGTGTCGAGACACAATATCTCGATTTCGCCTCGCACCTCTACGATACGAACACGGAGACGAAACGAAGAGTGGCCCAAGCGGTTCATGAAATCAAACCAGACATCGCGTTTCACTTGTGGGAGAACGACCACCACCACGACCATACGGTCCACGGCGGGCGGATCATTGATCAAGACCGCTATAAGACCCCGTCGGCAATCTATCAATACGACAATGGTCCAGGTCATACGATCGGATTTGAACCCGACACGTTTGTTGATGTGAGCGACTACTGGGGGCAGGCGAACGAGTGGTTGGGGCGATTGATGGCCTTACTCCAGAATCGGGAATATAGCCCAGACCAACAGAGTGGCGCACAACGAGGAAAGGAGACGCTGGCTCGTTATCGCGGCCAGAGTTGCGGCGTTCGCTATGCGGAGGCACTTTGGTCGGCGAGAAAGCGACCGGTCGATATACTCTAGGATCGTGCAGCGCAGAAAGACCGGCAAGTTGCCCCGAGCGTCAGCGAGGGAGAAGCGACCGGCCAATAGGTTGGATGCAGCATCAGAATATTCTTGGTTGTCCCGCTCGTCATCCTCAAAGGCGAATTCCCAAGCCGCATACAGCCAAACTGGATCATCCTCAATCGCGAACATTATCGTCCTTTTGGTACACGGGCTGGTTCATTTCTTTTGCAGCCCGACTCGCAGATTTGATTCTCTTGTCATTTCATGCAGTAATTTGCGGGCTGCTTCGTCACAGATCCACAGGTCGAGAATTTCCCGCACCAGTCTCACGGAGACGCGTGCCAATTCCCGTCTCGCTATCGGACAGAAACTCGAAGTTCACGATGTGAGGCAAAGCCGCGGAAAACTGTTGAATATGGGCAACCGTATTGAAAACCACATCGATCGGTGCATCGATGACGCGGGTCACAACGATTCGGGCCATAGTGAGTTATCCAGCCAGTGTTTACTTCCACACCCACTGCCACGACCAGAAACCAATAACGAATACGGTCGCCAGCCATGTGATGGCCCCGCTCAATCGGTTCCCTCGTTTGAGATAGATCAAGTAATGTGCCCTACCCAAGAACACGACTGTCACACCGATCAATACGGGCGACAAGAAACTGGCAACCGATGCCGCTGTACCCCCCGCTAACCCGAGCAGGGAAAGACCAAGAGCAGCCGTTCAGTTCGGTACCGTCGCGGCCGCGCCAATCATCGCACCAAACACCGTCGACTTATTCTTCGTCGCACCTTCGAGTTGTTCGTTCGTTTTCGGCTCCACGGTGGCTCCACCCGTCCAATCATGCGCTCACAAATAACCAGTCTCTCAGCTTACAATTCCGCCGATCTCATTGCAAACTCCCGGTCGCTGGAACATCTAATGTGTGGCACGTTGCTTGAGCCGAACTCGCTAGCCTCGGGTCCTTTTGGAATCACCGTGTGAATTGGCAATACCCGAGGCTAGCGTCTACGGCTCAAATCCAACGCAACAAAGGGGCGCGCCCGCGGTTCCGGCTAACGGCGGATGGCGAAGTACCCGTTCAGTAACAATAACAACAACAGGCCGGCGGTCAGCAGTGTTGGAGTCCAAGAGGCGCGAGGTGCTCGTTTTTCCTGGTGTCCATCGGAATCTTGACGAACGCTCGACAACTCAGAGGTAGTGTCACTCGTTGCGACATCATCCGTCGGATTCGTCACGGGAGACGGCCGCGGTGGAGATCTTTCCATTTGGAACACAAACTCGGTTGGACTGAACGCCTCTCCACTGCTGACGGGAAGCAAATCGGCCCGCAGCAATATGGGCGCCTCAACGGTGTCGAAATAGAAAACGGGACCTCGTTTTTTTGCTGCCCGCTGGATGTGCCCGGGATACTTGGAGAAATTTCGATCCTCGACGCGTACTTGAACTCGTCCCGTCACGTCGCTGATATTGACACGGAAACGACACGAGGCCCGAAAATGGTGCTGGTAGATAAGGTCGAGTTCTTGCAGTTCGAGGGGATAGCGACGTTCACCGATCTGAACGCTGAGTCGTTCTCCAACTTCCTTCGCCGCGAGTTCCATGTGTCGTCGAGCCGCTGCCACCGGATCCTCGGGAACGACTCGGTCCGGATCCAGGCGGGCCAATTCTTCACGAAGAGCTTCCTCGCCGAGCCCGAAACGATAGTCAATGCGAATCTCGTCGGGTGTCGCCGTTACCTGTATCGCCCTTTCCACGTCGTAGGGTGGCAAGACGTGGGCAACGGCAACGAGACAGAGTGTGTAAATTGCCATCGAAATCAGCTACCTGCCAGGGTACGGGCGCGGCGAGCGATGCGTGCCAATGTGCTGACGCGATGCCAGGCGTGGCGCTAGTGCATTCGAGTTTCTGCAAGGCCAGCCGAACAAGGATCCGAGACGCCGGATACGGTCGCTTCGCTATACGCTTCCTCGGTTTCCCAAACAATGACCTTCGTTGCGCGAATATTCATATCGTCAAATAGGATCGGGCAGACTTGTTCCAACAAATACGTCGCCATATTCTCGGCCGTAGGGTTGTATGGCAATAAGTAATACTTCGTTGGCACTACCGATTTGATGGCTTGAATCCCATTCTCATCCCTATTGGATAAAAGGAATGCGTGGTCCCAATGTTCGTCAATCCATCCTTTGAGAACGCGTTTCAATTCGGCAAAATCTACAATTCGGCCAACTTCATCTACTTCGTCGCCCGTTACAAAGAAATCCGCAACGTAATTGTGTCCGTGAAAGAACTCACATTTTCCGCCGTGTCCGCACAAGCGGTGCCCAGCGCAAAAACGCAACCTTCGCATTAACGTCAACGGCATGAATCGCGCTCCAGGCGGATAAAGGGCTTCTGTGATTCTGTCTTGTCGGTTGTCTTACACTTACAGTTCAAACATCGCCGGTCAAATCGTCTCAATGTGTAGTCCCCGTTTGCGACGTTCCTTTCGCCGCACATCGTCAATCAGATCGGCAATCCGATGCACATCGTCGATTCCTCGTAGGTACAGCAGCGGATGGGAGCGATCGCTGGACGCTATGCGAATCGTGCCGACAGACAACATTCGGTCGATAATGGTCTGCTCGTACGTCACGTCGTCCATGTCGATGACTTCGATTCGATCCGAAACCTGCCTTAGAATACCCTCTTTGTGAATAAATCGCTGGTTTGTCAGTTGGTAAAAATTGAGCAGTTTTCGATAGGTCAACAGCAAAAACAGAGCTCCCCAGACAGCAACGGCAACGACCACGGTTACAAGCAAACCCTGACCAATGCCCATTTGCCCTATGGCACCGACGGCAACCAGCAGGACAAGCAGACCAGAACCCACCCAATAGCCGATCATCGCTTTGCCAGAATATCGTCCTTGCCACAACTGTTCTTCGATATCATCGCTAGTGTCGAGTCGGCCAGCCGCATCACGAAATTTGTCCGCCGCAGTCGCATCGTCATCCAGTTTGCCCATGGTAAATCGATAGCTCCGTCAAGAAGGTCGTCTCAGTGTTATCTAAGATGAACCGACCAAAATAACCGATTTAGTGAAAATCAGCATCGTCAAGTTCGCGTTGCCGCAGGATTGGTTGCAACTCTTCCACAAAGTCACGAACGTCCTTGAACTGGCGATAGACGCTGGCGAAACGCACATAGGCGACTTGATCCAATTCGCCCAATTGCTCCATCGCCATTTCACCCAACCTCTGACTGGAGACCTCTGCCTCGTACGTCGAATACACCTGGTTTTCGATTACTGCAACCATCGAGTCGATATCTTCGTCACTAATTGGGCGTTTCCAACAGGCGCGAGCCAAACCGAGTCGGATCTTTTCTCGCTCGAAAGGTTCTCGCAAGTTACCCTTCTTCACGACCTTGATTGCCACCTCCTCGAATCGCTCGTACGTGGTGTACCGTCGCTCACAGGACAAACACTGTCTCCGTCGGCGAATGGCAAAACCATCCTGACTAGCTCGAGAGTCGGTGACGCGGTCATTGTCCGCGCCGCAAAATGGGCACTTCATGAGGTTCGACGTCGCAAAAAGAGAGTCCGAACACGGCGGTAAGGCTACTATTCGACATCTATAATATATCCGAATCGGACAGGAGTGCGACAGCACCTCAGGCTGTTTTCCGCCCAACCGAATGATATTTCGACCCGTACGACGAGCGGCTATCATGAAAAAAAGGCACATGGGGCATGCTCAAGTGTCAAAAGTCGGTGGATCTTACCTACCACAACTCCAAAGTTTAGACTCAGGGCAATTTGATGAGTGATTTTCGTGTGGAACGAGACTCGATGGGCGAAGTTCAGGTTCCGGCCAACGCCTACTATGGGGCCCAGACGCAGCGGGCGGTCGAGAACTTTCCCATCTCAGGCTGGCCGTTGCCCAACTCCCTAATTCACGCGATGGGATTGGTAAAACTGGCCTGTGCGATGGCGAATCGCGGCCTGGGCAAGCTCACCGAGGACGCCACGGCGCCACTCGATGCAACTGCCATCACTTCACTGCTGGAGGCCTGTCGCGAAGTCGCTGATGGAAAGTTAGACGATCAGTTTCCGGTGGACGTGTTCCAGACTGGTTCCGGCACATCAAGCAACATGAATGTCAACGAGGTCATTTCCAACCGAGCGATCGAGTTATTGGGCGGCGATCGATTCGAAAGCAAGAAAACGATCCACCCGAACGACCACGTCAACATGGGACAGAGTACCAACGACACCTTTCCAACCGCGATCCATGTGGCGGTTGCCCTCGGCATCAAGAACTCGCTTATCCCGGCATTGGCACAATTGGCCGAGGCCTTGGAACAAAAATCTGTGGAATGGGATCAGATCATCAAGATCGGTCGAACGCATTTGATGGACGCAACACCGCTGCGATTGGGCCAGGAGGTGGGCGGTTTCGCTAGACAGATCCGATTGTCGATCGATCGTGCCGCGAACGCGTTGGACGCCGTGTTGGAGTTGCCGGTCGGCGGAACGGCCGTCGGGAGCGGTATCAATACGCACCCCGACTTTGGAGATCGTGTGGCGCGATTCTTGGCAGAAGAAACCGGTGTCGCCTTCATTGAGGCGGTCAATCATTTCGAAGCCAACGCGCAGCGTGATGCACTTGTGCATTG
>LWDU01041152.1_pt1 | contig 11466 bp, 8 predicted proteins | sample 727161 | NCBI WGS metagenome assembly LWDU01 (sample SAMN04566230, study PRJNA314399) | hydrothermal vent metagenome | isolation source: deep sea hydrothermal plume seawater | place: Mexico: Gulf of California, Guaymas Basin | collected 2004-07-11 | reverse complement strand
AAAAAGAGCAATAGAAACAGTATCTTTTTCATAAAGCAAACTTACACAATAATTTTCTAAAAAAGTTCGAACTTAGGATCGAGAGGTCCACCAAAGCGGAATACTGAAAAGTGTTCCGTTTTTTTTATTAATTTTGTAGAAAATAAATATTCTAACTATGAAAACAAAAAAATGTTACTTATTACTTTGTGTTGCATGGGCAGCTGGCTTTATATGTTTAATGTATCATACTTTCACTAAAGATGGTTTGGAGGTAATTCCTACACTTACTGCGTATGCTCTTTTTCTGATTGCTGCAACCATGGGATGTTCTTGTTGTAATTCATCGTGCTGTAAAAAGGAGGATTAAGAAAGTTTAATTATTTTCTAAAAAAGTTCGAACTTAGGACCGTAAGGCCCACCAATAATAAACCCGCTCAATGAGTGGGTTTTTATATCAAGAATACTATATTGGAATAGGTTTGTGTTTTGGTGTAGCTTTTGGCGCTGCTTTTGACAATATAGGTTTAGGAATATGTCTTGGTTTAGTATTTGGTGTAGGTATGCAAAAACTGAAGAAAGTCCGAACTTAGGACCGTAAGGTTCACTTTATAATTTAAGAAATATATGAGTAGTGATAAAAAGTACCAGAATATAAGAAGAAAAGTATATTACCAGTTTACTAGATATAGACTATTCCTTCCAAACTTAATTAATAAGAATAGCCCACATAAATATTTATTTATATTAAGCCCGCCATTTTGCGGATCTACATTATTAAACCAACTTATTTCAACATCTAAAGATGTAAGTTGCAATAACAATATCGGAACTCGTGAAGGACAAACTTTGCCTGAAGTAAGAAATATTATGCTCGAAAATAATAGATGGGATAAAAACGTGAGTTTACCATGGGAGAGAATTAAAACTGTATGGCATAAATATTGGGATCTATCGAAACCTATATTATTAGATAAAAGTATTCCTAATATCATGAGGGTCAATGATATTAAGGAATTTTTTAACCCTATCTCATTTATTTGTATGGTAAGAAATCCTTACGCTCAATGTGAGGGAATTATTAGAAGAAATGGAAAATCAGCAGAATTTGCAGCTAAGTTTGCTCTTAACTGTTTACAATATCAAAAGGCAAATGTTGAAAGTGAGAAAAACCTACTTTTCTTTACTTATGAAGAATTATGTGAAAATACAAGCCAAGTTGTAAATAAAATAATTTCATTTATTCCTGAATTAAAAGATATCAAATCAGAACAAAAGTTTAAAGCACATAACTTTAAAACTAGTGATAAAATGAAAATTACAAATCTCAATAATGAGAAAATCGCTAAGCTAAGCCAGGAACAATTAAAAACAATTAACAGTTATTTTAAAAAAGAAATTGATTTATTAAACTTTTTTAATTATCCAATTATAAACTGTAATAATTGAATTTTCTAACTTAATATATCGTCTAATTGCTTATTTGTGAAGTTTTTATCACATTACTCCATATTATAGAAGTATATTAACTAAGGGTGATACTTTAATGGATAAAATTAAATGAAGGAGATGTGCAACTAATATGATCAGGTTCAGAAACATCTCATGTAGCATTCATAAAGAAAGATGAAAAAAATCTGTATAAGTCTTTTTATAATAATTAACTTAATAAATTGTTTGTGTATTCGTAATCCTCGGTCAAAATAAACAATTAAAAAATAAAAAGATAACTAAACTTATAAAGTATTCATTTCCAAGTAAATATATTTTATGAATAGTTTATTATATTTATCTAGTAGGTCTGATGTACAAATGGCAAAGAAATGAAAAAGCCAAGCTACTACTTGACTTTTTCATTTTATATTATTTTGATTACTGTTATTCAATAATAATTTTCTTAGTTAGTCCTCCTTCTTTAGTTCTCAAGTTAAGATAATAAATCCCTTTTGAAATTTGTGTTAAGTCAATTTGTGTAGTGCTTTTAAATTTATCTGAAAAAACTAATTTACCCATAACATCAAGTAAAGTTAAGGCAGTTAAATTGCTGCTTTTAGATTCAATAATTAATTTATCAGAAGCGGGAATTGGATATATATCAAATGTATTTAGGGGTAATTCTGCCATAGAAGATGATAAAGAAATCGTTTGAAATGAAACGCCATCAGCAATATTATCTAGTGAATCAACAATAATCTCTACCAATAAGAACTTAACTGAAGCATCATTTGTTATCCATTGATACTTGATTTCTTGTTCGTCATTTGAAAAACCTGCTAAGGTTGGAATAGAAGAAAATGGAATATTATTTATCCAAGCCCCCATCCCTGATACCGTATCAGAACAATAAACATTTAATACTGAAGAAGTATTTTGTATCGTTTTTAATCTTAGCGCATCATATGTGCCTAAAGGAATGGCAATAGTACCTGATCCATCTACCTCAAAATCTGTAGTATTAGTTACTTGAATAAGTGCAGTATCCGCCCTATTTCCCTGTCCACCCGTCAATACAGCAACAGTTGCAGGAGGTATTGCGCTACTAAGTAAGGGTCCCGTTATAATCTGTTCTATCACCACGATAGGACCATCAGAAATTGTTAAGCCATAAATCAGTGGTAATGGCAAAAAAAGTGCTGGAGAATCAAATACAGTATCACTAATCCCATGAATATACAGCCCAGCACTACTCTTATTAAAATAAGTTATTGATCCTTTATCATCCATACATAAATTTACATTATTATATAAATTGGCATTTTGGGTGCCTACTGGAGAAATAAATAATAATGTATCTGTATAAGAAACTTGAAGCCCAGAAAAATCCCAATTTTGACTCATTCCAGAATTACCTACATTAATAGATCCTAAAGGGTTATCATCATATGCTTGATAAATAACATCTCCAACATTTACTAAATCAGCATCAGTTACAGTAATTTGTGCAAATGCAGTAAGTCCTATAAATGCTAAAGCAATAGTGCAAAATTTATTTTTCATAATTTCTATTTTATAATTAATTTAAATGCCGGTCAAAGTTATGACAAAATAAATACAGATGAAGAATTTAATACTATAAACTTATACGTTCAGTAAAATTATTTTGATTTCAAATGAAGCAAATGCAGCACATTGATTGTTGGAAGTTGCACATGAAGAAAGATACAATACGAGTAAAGTGATAATTGAGATAAAAATAAGCTGGTAGATTTGTTCCTTTTTCATGACAATAAATATTTTTGTTACAAATATTTACGAGATTTTTATAAAAAGAGTTGCAAGGTGGGAAATCTATAAAAAACTGATCTCTTTTTAATACTCCAACCTAGAGTGATGGATATTTGCCAATTTCTTTTTAAAGAGTTTTTTCAGTTGTGTAATTTCCTTTAAGGTAATATCTGCATTTACAAATTGATCTTCTTCTATTTGCTTATTAATCACCTTTTCTATTAAGGCGTCAATATTTTCAGCAGTTGGGCTTTTTAAGCTTCTAGCAGATGCTTCAGCAGAATCCGCCATCATAAGGATGGCCGTTTCCTTAGAATAGGGTTTTGGACCAGGATAAGTAAAGGATTTAATATCAACTTCTTCTTCAGGGAAATTAGCAATAAATTGTTTGTAAAAATATTGTACCGTAGTAGTTCCGTGATGTGTTCGGATAAAATCAATCAACTCATCAGGCAAGTTATGTTCTTTGGCAATTTCTATCCCATCCAACACATGGTTAATAATAATTTCAGCACTTTCATCAAACTCTATTTCATCATGAGGATTCAAATTGCTACTTTGGTTTTCAATAAAATACATGGGATTTTTCAGTTTTCCAATATCATGATAGATAGCTCCTGCCCTAATCAATAATGCATTTGCACCCACTTCCAAAGCACCCATTTCAGCTAAATTAGCTACTTGTAAGCTATGCTGAAAAGTACCTGGAGCTTCTTCAGAAAGCCTCCTTAATAAAGCGCTATTTGTATCGGTAAGTTCCAATAAGGACACATCAGAAACCAAAGAAAAAATCTTTTCAAAAAGAAAAATAGTTGGATAAGCCAATAAAGTAAGCGCCCCACTTATAGCCAATTGAACTAAAATACTAAAATCCTCCACACTAAAAGAACCGTCATGAGTAATGGAGAAGGAAACATAAATAACAAAATACACCACTATCACCTTTCCTGCCGACATAAATAACTGAGATCTTTTATACATCTTAAGAACAGAAAGTATCGATACTATGCCTGCTATGAGTTGTAAAAACACAAACTCAAAACCATTAGGCACAATAAAGCCAATAATCAAAATCGCCATCAAATGAGTAAATAAAGCAATTCTGGTATCAAAAAATGCTTTTAATATGATGGGCGCTATACAAAAGGGAACTACATAAATATAATTAACATCAATAGCTAAAACTACTGATGAAATAACTACCAATAGTAAAATCACACTTAATATCATGCTTATTTTAGTAGTGTTGTTCAGTACCTCTACTCTATATTGTTTGATAAAAAGAAAAAGAATAAACAGAGATAATGCTACTAAAAGAATCTGTCCTAATAACACTAAATAATAAGCCAATATATTCCATTTCTTACCTTCATATTGCTGCTTTAAGGAAAGTAACTTTTGGTAACGCTCAGCATTAACTAATTCTCCTTTATTTATGATTACTTGCCCTGCAACAATAAGCCCTTGAGTACTGTTAATATTCTCCAAGTCACTCTGCAACATAACCTCACTCGCCAATTTATCGTAAGTAATATTATGCTCTAATGAAGAAAGTAAAATGGGAACTAAAAAACTATATGCTGCATCAGAAAGATTAGTAAGTGAATTAATTTCATTAGCAGCTGAATTAATACTATACAACTTATCAATTTGTGCTTTTTCAGCAACACTCCCTTTTTTTAGTAATACATTTAAATCCTTTTTATACTCAAAATCACCATGTAATTGTATGATTCCTTTTTCATAAATTGCTTGTAATTTATTATAGCCAAAAATTGCTAGATTGTGTTTTTTTGTGATATTACCTATCTTTTTTTGTTTAAAAATGTTAAGAAATGTAAATTTTTTATCTTTTTTAACATTCTTATCTTTTACCCATTTTTCTTCAAACTGATTAATATATTCCTCAACTTTTAGTTCAAAAATATCGGCATTATAATTAAAAATTGGCGCGTGTTCCTTGTAAATAATTTCTTGTTCACTTTTAATTTCCTCTACTGATTTTAAGATTGAAAAGTCAAAAGGAGCAATAATAGTTTCATGCATCCAGGGCTTTCCTTTAGTAAATTCATATTTAAACTTTGCTTGTCTAGGAAAGATATAAACAATAACTACTAGCGTTAGAAGAAATAAGAAGATGCGAAACAGCTGCTCATGATTATTTCTTATTTTGATAAGTAAATTTTTCATAGATGTATTAATATCAGTAGCGAAAATAAGTATAATTTACATAAATTCGCACCAAATCTAAAATCATAAAAAACAAATAATGAAAGAAGTAGTAATCGTATCAGCAGTACGCACCCCAATAGGAAGTTTTGGAGGATGTTTTTCATCAGTATCGGCTACAAAATTAGGAGCGGCCGCTATAAAAGGAGCTATTGAAAAAGCAGGAATTGATGCAAATATCGTAAATGAGGTTTATATGGGAAATGTATTGCAAGCTAACCTAGGTCAAGCCCCTGCAAGACAAGCGGCTATATTTGCTGGTCTTTCTCAAGAGACCCCTTGTACCACCATCAATAAAGTATGCTCATCAGGAATGAAGTCTATTATGATTGCAGCACAATCAATTAAATGTGGAGACAATGATGTTGTAATTGCTGGAGGAATGGAAAACATGTCAAGTGCTCCTCATTATTTTGCAAAAGGAAGAACAGGACAAAAACTAGGAAACATGAAATTAGTTGACGGGATTGTAGAAGACGGACTAACAGATGTTTATAATAAAGTTCATATGGGAGTATGTGCAGAGAAATGTGCAACTGAAATGAATTTTACTAGAGAAGAACAAGACGCTTTTGCTATTGAATCATACAATAGAAGCACAAACTCTTGGGCAAATGGGAGGTTTACTAATGAGATTGTTTCTGTTGAAGTTCCACAAAAAAGAGGAGACGCTTTAGTTATTACTGAAGATGAAGAATACAAGAATGTAAAATTGGAAAAGATTCGTACTTTACGTCCAGTATTTGATAAAGAAGGAACTGTAACGGCTGCCAATGCTTCAACTTTAAATGATGGAGCTTCTGCTTTAGTACTAATGAGTTCCGAGAAAGCTGTAGAGCTTAGCTTAACGCCATTGGCAAAAATTATAAGTTATGCTGATGCAGCACAGGAACCAGAATGGTTTACAACCGCTCCTTCAAAAGCCTTACCGGTTGCCTTAACTAAAGCAGGCCTTACTACTAATGATATTGATTATTATGAATTAAATGAAGCTTTTTCAGTAGTTGGCTTGGCTAATATGAAAATATTAGATTTGGATGCAAGAAAAGTAAATGTTAATGGAGGAGCCGTTTCTTTAGGGCATCCACTTGGAAGTTCTGGCGCTAGAATCATTGTTACATTAATAAATGTACTACAACAAAATGGAGGAAAAGTTGGTGCTGCCGGCATCTGTAACGGAGGTGGTGGGGCCTCTGCAATGGTAATTGAATTAGTTTAAATTATGCAATACGGAATTTCCAATCTTGCAATTGTTCCCATGCGGAATGAAGCTGCTGATCAAGCGGAAATGGCAAACCAAATTCTATTTGGTGAGCATTTTAAGGTATTGGAAAGTCGTCAAAAATGGAGTAGAATTCGCCTTGCACATGATAGTTATGAAGGTTGGGTTTGCAACAAACAATGGATAGAACTTTCGAAAGAAGACTACAAACAATTAGATAAAGATATATCCACAATCACTACTGATATTTTGGACATCATCACTAAAGATCATCATCAACCCATAGTTATTGGAAGCGTTTTACCTTTTTACAAAAGCGGACATGCAATTATCAATATTGAAATGTATCGATTTGATGGGTTCACTACTCCTGGTTTTGTTAAAAAAGAAAAATTAGTTGAAAATGCTTTCATGTATTTAAATGCTCCTTATTTATGGGGCGGCCGATCTCCATTAGGAATTGACTGTTCAGGTTTGACGCAAATGGTATACCGCCTACAAGGGGTTGATTTGCCAAGAGATTCTTACCAACAAGCAAAAGTTGGAACTACCCTTAGTTTTATTGAAGAAAGTGAGCCTGGCGACTTAGCGTTTTTTGATAATGCAGAAGGAAACATTAATCATGTTGGAATGATTTTGGAAGATAATCACATTATTCATGCTTCAGGCAAAGTAAGAATTGATAGAATTGACCAACAAGGCATCTTCAATACTGAAACAGGAAGCCACACACATAAGTTAAGATTGATAAAGAGTATTGTCTAAATTAAATTGTAGTTTTATCCTATGCAAAACATTCCATTAGCAGAAAGAATAAGACCAAAAAAATTAGCAGATGTAATAGGGCAAAAACATCTTATTGGTAAAAATGGATTACTAAAATCAGCTATTGACAACAAACTTATCCCCTCTATGATTTTGTGGGGACCTCCAGGAGTTGGAAAAACAACCTTATCCCATTTAATAGCTCAGGAATTAGATCGCCCTTTCTACACTTTATCAGCCATAAACTCAGGGGTTAAAGATGTGCGTGAAGTCATTCAAAAGGCCTCATCTTTAGGATTATTCGGAAAAGATATTCCCATCCTATTTATTGATGAAATTCACCGCTTCAGTAAAGCCCAACAAGATTCATTGTTAGGAGCTGTTGAAAAAGGAGTCATTACACTTATTGGCGCAACTACTGAAAATCCTTCTTTTGAAGTAATCTCTGCTCTACTTTCTCGCTCACAAGTGTATGTATTGGAATCATTATCCAAAGAAGATTTACAAACATTATTGGAAAGAGCAATACGAGAAGATGAAGTACTTAAAAAGCAAAATATATCGTTTAAGGAAACAGCAGCTTTGATGCAAATTTCAGGAGGAGATGCTCGAAAATTATTAAATATTTTGGAATTAGTAACCAGCTCCATTAATGAAGATAAAATTGTAATAACAAACGATATTGTCGTTCAAAAAGCACAACAAAATATTGTTCAATACGATAAAAATGGAGAGCAACATTATGATATTATTTCTGCCTTTATTAAATCAATAAGAGGAAGCGACCCTAATGCTGCAATCTATTGGCTTGCTCGAATGATTGAAGGAGGTGAAGATGTAAAGTTTATTGCCAGAAGATTACTTATTTTGGCATCAGAAGATATTGGAAACGCCAATCCAACTGCACTAATAATGACAAATAATTGCTTTCAAGCTGTAAATATAATTGGTTTTCCTGAGGCAAGAATTACGCTCTCGCAAACGGTTATTTACTTGGCATGTTCACCAAAAAGTAATTCCGCCTATATGGCAATTAATGATGCACAAGAAGAAGTTAGAAGTAGTGGAAATTTATCTATTCCTCTTCATTTAAGAAATGCGCCTACCAAACTGATGAAAGAATTAGGATATGGTAAGGATTATCAGTATTCACACAATAAACTCGCTGACTCTCAAGAATTTTTACCGATCGAGATTAGTGGAAGTGCTTATTACAAACCTTCAAATAATACCAAAGAAAATGCGTTTAAGGAAGGTTTGAAAAACCTTTGGAAAGAAAAATACAATTATTAATCTATTTTTTGTAAGATGAAAAATATACTCTTAATTTCACTAACTACCCTTCTGCTTTTTTCCTGTAAGCACGATCTAGAACAACCTACTTGGGATGTAGACATGATTACTCCTTTAGCACATGCAAAGATGAATATCAATAATATGTTGTCAGATTCCAATTTGATTATTAATGAGAATGAAGAGGGGCTTATTACCCTTGTGTTTCAGCAAGAGTTCATAGATATGAATTTGGATACTCTAATTAAGATTGATGCGATTGCTGACGAGCAAACACACACACTAGATTCGGCAAGTTTTGCTGATGTAGTTATTACTGATACAGCGACAATAGGAGAGGCAATTAACGAAATCCCATTACTGTCATTACTTTTACCAGATGGAAGTACTAATAGTATTCCAGCAATACCAAATATTGCTAATGGAGACACAATTAATGTTGATGCGAGTGAATATTTTGAAACAATGACGTTATATAGAGGTATGTTAATTATTGAATTAAATAACGGGTACCCAACTGATATCTCAAATGTTAATTTATCGTTAATTAATGCTACAAATCAAAATACAATTGCGACTTTCTCTTTTCCATTAATCCCTTCAGGAAGTATTGTTTCGGACAGTGTTTCTATTGCTGGACAAACAATAGATGAAAATCTTTTAGCTATATTGGATAATATGGATATTAATGCAAGTAATGGGCCAGTATTGATAGATTATTCTGATGCTATCATTACAACTGTAACTATATCTGATATTGGGATTACAGAAGCTACAGCTATCTTTCCTGAACAACAATTAACGGAAACCCTAAAAGAACATCCTTTTGATATGGGTAGTGCTCAAATAAAAGAGATAGGCATAAAATCAGGGACGGTAACAATATATGTATTAAGCACTTTGCCAAATGGAAAGATGATTTATAATATTCCATCACTTAAAAAAAATGGCCTGTCTTTTACAAGTGGAGATATGATTGTGCCTGAAGCAACAAATACAGATCTTACTGCTTTTGCATTTGACTTTCAGGGGTATGTATTAGATCTTACGGGTCAAGATGGACGATTGGGTGGTGATACAATAAATACTATTTATACTGAAGCATACACATTTATTGATTCAACAGGTGAACTGGAAACTATAAACTATACTGATAGCTTTTATTCATATGTTGAATTTGACATTACCGCAGAATACGCTAAAGGCTATCTTGGGCAAGACACCATTGAGTTTGGGCCTGAAATAAAAGAATTCACACTATTTAATAAAATAAATGCTGATATCTTTGATTTAGAAAAAGCAGATTTAAAAGTAAAATTCGAAAACTTTATAGGTGCTGATGCTTCAATACAGATTAATGATTTTAGTGCCTCCAATTCAAGCAGTACAATCTCTGCTGGTATCGATCAAAATGGGAATACTATAATTGGTCATAACTATACTATAGATAGAGCCTCTTTAAGTGGCAATGGATTGCCTATTAATCAAACGGTAACTGAAATAATAATTGATGCAGATGAAATGTTAGAGATTTTACCTGATAGAATCAATACACATGCTACATTCTATATAAATCCGAATGGGCAAAGTACTGATGATTTCTTATATCCTGAGTATCCTTTAAATGCATCTATGAGTATGGAAATTCCATTAAGTTTTATTGCTAAAAACTTAACCTTAATTGATACAACTGAAATTAGCATCTCCAATCCAGAAGACTTAGAAATAGATCAATTATTTATTACTATTAAAAATGGATTACCATTAGATGCCAACCTGAAATTAATACTATTGGATAATCAAAATTTAGTAATTGATACTTTATTAGCTGGCACTACAATCTTAGCTGCTTCAACTGATGAAAATAATTTAGTAACCGAAATAAACACCACTAGTATTCAAATGAATTATACTAATTTTAACAATGTTAAAAAACTAATAAGTATTGCCTCATTTAATAGCAGTCCTATTAACGAATTCATAGGCATTTATAGTGATTATGAAATGGATATCACTTTAAGTGCAAAATTCAACCAAACACTAGGAAGCTAATGAAAAAACTAATTTTCATATTCTGCGCTCCTCTGTTGTTATTTGCTCAAGAGAAAGAAAATAATCATACTGTAGAATGGAATTCAAATTTCCTTTTTGAAAGTAATGGTATGGATAAAAGTTTCTTAAACACTATGCTTTATGGTGGGCATATTAGTAATGAAATGAAAACCGCATGGATTAATGCAGGCAGCGAAAACAACATTATCCATTCAGAAATAAGCAATGGATTAAGCTATACCTATCATTTTAAAAAGCAAAGTATTGGTTTTAGTTTTGCAGACAGAAACCTGTTAAATGCTAGGTTTACGGATGATGTGTTACGTATTGGTTTTGAAGGCAACTACAATTATCAAGATGAAACCCTGTGTTTTAATAATACCAATATAAGAGCTGACCGATTTCAGCAATACAAACTCAGCTATGGTACAGCTATTAATAAAGTGAATATTCAGGGGTCAATTTCCTATTTAGCAGGAAATCATCATCTTTCCTACATCATAGAAAAAGGAAGTTTGTATACTGCTCCATTTGGAACTTCTTTGGATATTGAGTACGATATGAACGCCTTTGTTACGGACACTTCCAATTTTTCAGCATTTACCCACAATGGCAATGGACTAGCAATAGATTTTAGTACAGATTTCAGCATTAAAGAATATGACATACATCTATCCATTACTGATTTAGGTTTTATTATG
>LWDU01035613.1_pt2 | contig 11466 bp, 9 predicted proteins | sample 727161 | NCBI WGS metagenome assembly LWDU01 (sample SAMN04566230, study PRJNA314399) | hydrothermal vent metagenome | isolation source: deep sea hydrothermal plume seawater | place: Mexico: Gulf of California, Guaymas Basin | collected 2004-07-11 | reverse complement strand
GTTGCCCTTGATGTGGGCGAGGTTATGGGGGATGGAACGAAGTTAGCCGACGTTCGAGTCTGTGACCTGACGAATCCGGATCGTAGTGTGTACCTCGAGCATTTCAACGGTGCGGATGCGGTGCTGCACTGTGCATTTGTGAGCCCCCCTGGCCTGGATGCCGCGAACTGGCAGGACCATGGCGATCCAAAGTTCCAAGCGGAGTATGTCAATGTGGGGATGGCCTACAACGTATACCGTGCTGCGCAGGAGGCCGGCGTGCGGCGTGTTGTTGTCGCCAGCTCCAATCACGCGTCTGATTATCTCGAGCGTTTAATCTGGTCGGACCGACTGGAACTCGTGACCCCCCAAATGGCTCCATATACCGATAATTTCTACGGTTGGTCCAAGGTGGCTTATGAGCAATTGGGTTTTGTGTTCGCAACGGGTCAGGTGGGCGGCCGCGCGCTCGAGATCGTGCAATTACGGATCGGTGGCCCCCGTGACGACGCAGATCTAGGCAAGGTGGCCCCTGGCGACCTTAAAAGAATGCACCGGGGGCTGGGTGCTTATTTGAGTCGACGCGACCAAATCCAACTGTTCGTTAAGAGCATTGAGGTAGAAGACATCGCTGACGAGAACGGAGTTCCGTTTCAGATTTTCTACGGTGTGAGTGGGAACAGCCATAACTTTTGGAGCATTGTGAATGCCCGCCGCGTGATTGGGTATCAGCCACAGGATAACAGCCAGGTCAATTTTGCCGACCGCATCGCTAATATTGCCCGTGAGGGATCCGGGTGAAGATTGTCGAGGTCGATACTATTCCGCTTGCCATACCATTCACTCATGGGGGCAGGCCCGCTGGGTGGGGCGGCCAGGCGTGGACATCGCTCAGTATCCTCCTGGTTAAGGTCACCACTGAAACCGGTATCACCGGTTATGGAGAAGCATTCAGTTATGGCTGCCTTCGTGCCGTCCAGGCAGCGCTAGAGGATATGGTCGCGCCTATCGTCATCGGCCAGGAGTTTGACGACATTGGCGCCTTTGTTACCCAACTGCAACAGAAATTGCATCTATTTGGGCGTTACGGTATTACGATGTTTGCTTTGTCTGGCCTTGATATCGCCTTGTGGGATATCGCGGCGAGGACGGTTGAGCTGCCGCTTTGGCAATTGCTCGGCCGCAAACAGAGGAATCGACTGCCAGCATACGCAAGCCTCTATCGGTACGCGGAGCCCGAGATCGTTGCAAAGCGTTGTAGCCAAGCGATCGCCCAAGGGTATGACTGGATCAAATTACACGAGACTGAGGACCGCGAAGTGGCCGCAGCGCGACGAGCGGTGGGAGAAGACTTTCCGATCATGCTCGACACCAACTGCCCCTGGACAGAGGCTGAGGCGCATGAGAGAGTTGCGTCGTTACGCCAGTACGGGTTGTACTGGCTGGAGGAGCCGATCTTCCCGCCCGAGAACTTCAAAGCACTGGCAACGCTCCAGGCTGCCTGCAATATTCCTATCGCTGCGGGCGAGAATGCCTGCACTGCATTTGAATTTGAGAAAATGTTCGAAGCGAAAGCGGTCCGTTACGCTCAACCCAGTGTGACCAAGCTAGGGGGTATTACGGAATTCAGGAAAGTTGCCTCTCGTTGTTCGGCCGCCGGAGTACATCTGATGCCGCACTCACCGTATTTTGGGCCTGGGTTCCTGGCGACCTTGCACCTCGCGGCATTAGAGCCAAAGGACTGCATGATCGAACGTTTTTATCTCTCACTGGAGGCAAGCCTCTATGGAGATTGGATCGAGCCGACCCGGGGGGCTTTTGATCTCCCTCGCGGGCCGGGGCTGGGTTTGCTACCAGACCCCGATGTTATTCGAGAATACCGGGTCGGGACATAAGGCGCACCTTCGATCAGAGATTGTTCCGGTCGCCATGGACGGTGTTTGATCGAACGAGAGTATTACAGAGCCGCGAGCAAGATTTCATACAGATACTGGCGCCCCGCCAACCCTTGCACGTACTAGCGGCCGCGTTCGGTATGTGGGGTGACGCTCGGATCGCCTTCACTGATCCGTTTCTCGATACTGCTTATGTGATCAAAGTCGCAACTGCTTGTTTGAAGGTCTAGCACCCGGTCAGTTGCCCATTCATCATCTGCATCGAGGGCGCCGACGATGAAATAGTGAATCGCCAGTACGATGCCCCACAGAAGCATCGGCCAGAACAGCCACCAGTTGCCCACCGTCAGGAATTCTAAGGTCACCAGAACCAGGGTGCTTAACCCATAGGCTGCAACATGGCGACGAAACCCAAACTGAGCAGGGAAAAAACGGCCGCCGGGGGGCCTCACCATCATCGCTTAAAGAGTCGCCGCTGGGGTGATTTCTCGTCACCGGGCTCCGGAAAATTAGTATAGGAATACGCCAGTGCGACAAGTCGCAACGAGTACCAAAGGAACAGTAAGGCAATGATCGCGACAACAATCGTATCGACGCGCGCCCGATCAGAACCGAACCCGTAGACGAAAAGATAAACGAGTCCGGCCAGTGGTGTTGCACCGAGGTAAAGTGCCGCTGGGTAACTCTTGGTAAATCCCAACACGATACAGGCGCATACTACCGTGAACGCGTAGAGGCCGATGCTGGGAGATCGCCCATGCGGTGTTGCGTCGCTTAATGCAGTGATCGCAATAATGCCAAAAAGAACCCCAACAAAAAGGCAGTAGGCGAGAATCTCGTGATGAGCCTGACGTTGGTTGAGCTTGGAAAGTGGCACCAGGTAAGGGGTGGTTCTGTTATCCCAGACGTAGCGCTTAAATAAACTCTCCCAATCCAGCATTGTGCCGTACGTTCGTAGTGTGACCCCGCGCGGGGTCACCCGCCGGCGTCTCGCTCCGCTTCCTCTTGCTCCCGCCGAATTCTTGCGCGTTCGGCAACCTGATCGACGAGCGTTTCCAGATCCAGGCGTTCCTTGCCTTCAACGCGGCCGCCGATGTCTTCGGGCCACTCAAGAGTCATTAAGTCGTATCGCCAGTGTTTTGGGCCGAACAGCACTACGGCCACCTGCAGCCATACCGCGAACCCGGCAATAATCGTGACTCCGAGGCCAAACACAAGAACAGTCTTGATAATCCAGCGATGACTCAGTCCAACCAGGGAGGCCGAAATCTCCCCGCACTGCCACCAGGCGCAGCCCACAGGGCGATTAATGGCCCAGGAATCAAATGCGTACACGGCAGCGAAATAGACGACGACGCAGGTATAAGGAATGAGAAAGAAAGTCAGGCCGATGAACTCAAGCCACGCCCGATGACGAAAGCCAACCCGCTCGCGCACCAGATCCACCCGAACATGCGTGTTCCAGATGTAACCAAATCCCAGTACCAGGGTGACTAACACGGTGTGGGAGTGCCATTCGAGTTCCTGCAGCAGCGTCGAGCCAAAAATTGGACTCACGTTCTCCACCAACCAGATTTGTTGCAGGGAAAAAAATTTGCGCACGATCAGATCGTAGCTCGTGATCAGGATCAGCGGCAGTGCAAACCAGGCGCCGAATCGTCCGACTGCGTCAACGAATAGACGCAGTTTTTCACTGATGCGAAGAACAGTAGGGAGTTCTTCAGGCGGGAAATATTGCGTTTCAGCCGACGCAGTGTTGATGTCGGGCACGGCTTCAGAGGCGGACGGGTTCATGGTAGTCAAGTCTATACTCGGGTCGGTGGGGTCAATAATCGTATACCGCTTTCATCAGGGACAGCGCGACATTGGGTTTCCACATCACCAAAATCAACCCGATTAACTGCAGTATGACGAACGGGATGATGCCTTTGTAAATCTCCTGAATTTTGACTTCCTTAGGCGCGATACCCTTGAGATAAAAAAGCGCAAAGCCAAACGGCGGCGTCAGGAAAGATGTTTGCAGGTTGATCGCCATCAGGGTCAGGAACCAGAAGACGATGTCCTTTTGGGCGACATGGTCACCAAAATCCATTCCGGCTACCAGTGGCGCGAACACGGGAAGAACGATAAGGGTAATCTCGATCCAGTCAAGAAAGAAACCGAGCATGAAAGTGATGACCATCAGCAGGATGAGCAGTTCCCACGAACTGAATCCGGCCGACAGAATCAAGTGTTCTACGATATCGTCACCACCGAGCGAGCGGTAGACATAAGCAAAGCAGGTGGCGCTGATCACGATGAAGAAGATCATGGCGATAGTGCGGGCCGAGGTCATAGACACAGACCGTAGCAGTTTCATGCTGAGACGGCGGTTTCCGAGGGCAAGTAGCATGGTACCAAAGGCGCCGACCGCACCGGCCTCGCTGGGAGTGGCAACACCAAACAGGATAGAACCCTTGATCATTCCTATTAGCGCCACGGGAGGCAGGAAACTCTTGAAAATCATCCCCGGGTATTCATTCTTTGGCACATGGAGTAATTCCGGTGGCAACGGTGGAGCGACCTCCGGTTTGAGTTTGGCGTAGACCGCCACAAAGACCAGGTAGAAAAAGGCAAGGACCAGTCCGGGAACGATTGCGGCCATGAACATGTTGCCGACCGACACAGCCATCAGGTCGGCCATGATAATCAGCATGATGCTGGGCGGAATAAGGATGCCCAAAGTTCCCGAAGCCGCGATACAACCGCAGGAAAGCGAATTTTTGTAGCCCTGTTTGATCATGGTCGGCAGGGCCAGCGCAGTCATCATGGTGACCGAGGCGCCAATAATACCGGTCATCGCTGCCAGCACCGTGCCCATAATAATGACCGCGAGCGCGAGCGATCCTGCCACTCTTTTTAGCAACACTTGCACGCAATAAAGGAGGTCGTTTGCGACGCCGCTTCGTTCCATCATGACGCCCATGAAGACAAAGGCGGGAATCGAGACCAGAACCAAGTTCTCCGCGGCCTGAAACCAGATGCGCGGCATGAAATTAAAGAACTCGATCAGGGAGAACATGTCGAGGAAGTAGCCGAGGATGCCAAATAAAAACGAGAGCCCCCCGAGAATGAAAGCCACTGGAAACCCGGAAAAAAGCAGGATCGCCAGCGTTACAAACATGGTGATCGGCAGATAGTCCTGTACGGTGTAGAGCAGGTCTTCCTGATCATCCGGACTCATGCCGAGGATCCGGGCGTAGATAACGCCAACTATCACTAGGAGCGCAACCACGACCGTCAAACCTTTGCGTCGGGTTACAGCATTTAAGATCGCTTCCATATCTGCTGTCAAAAAGTTAGGAAAGGGGTAGGGAAAAAACAACCGGAGCCCCGAAGGGCTCCGGTGTCTTTAACTTATGATGTTACAAACGTTAAGAAATTAGCAAATTAATCCAGATAAGTTGCGTTAAGGGACTGTGCATCTCCCCATTTCTTATAGTCTTTACGAAAGCTGAAATAGCTGTCGGCCACCTTTTTGAACAGCGGATCGCCAGCCGAATCCTCAGCGACAACCTCATTCCATGCTGCTTCAAACACGGCGATTTGGTCGTCTCTCCAGCGTCGGGTGTGTACACCGTACTTCTCGCCCATTTCGACCATGGCATACGGGTTGACGTATTCAGTCTCGGCGTAGATGTACATGAGGCTTTCACCGGCGCCGATCTCGAGTAACGCTTGGTTCTGCTCAGATAACCCGTTCCACTTGTCCATGTTGATCAGAAGATGGCTAACCGAAACCTGCTGATGCCAGCCTGGGAAGTAGTTGTTTTTGGCGATCTGGTAGAAGCCGTACTTGATGTCCATAGCGGGCATCGAGAACTCGGTGGCGTCGATCACGCCCTTTTCAAGGGCAGGAAAGATGTCACCACCGGCCAACAACTGGGTCGATACGCCGATCTTCTGCATGACGCGGGCGCCGAGGCCAAAGAAACGCATCTTAAGACCTCTCAGCTGCTCAAGGTCCGTGATCTCTTCTTTGAACCAGCCGGATGTTTCCGGACCAATGGCGAGGCAATCGATCTTATGGATACCGTGGGCGTTATAGATTTCTTCTTCCAATATATCGCCACCACCGAACTGGCCGAATGGCACCGCCGTAAAGAAAGACAGTGCGGGATACTTACCGGTGTCGTAGCCGGCAGTGGTCCACGCCATGTCGATCGAGCCCTTGGACGCCGCATCAAAGCCTTCATTCGCCGGAATCAAGGCTCCGGGCTCATAGGCTTTTATGGTGAAGTCACCGCCCGACATCCGCCCGATGTTGTCAGCAAAACGCCAAGCGTTGGTGCCCAGATGCGGCACGCTGCTGCCCCATGCACTGTGCATTTTCCACTTGACTCGTCCAGCCTGCGCTGTGGCTGACAGCGCTGCTAGTGTTACTGCTATGGCCGTGATGGCCAGTTTTTTACCTGCATTCATCAATGGTTCCTCCTTCTTACAGTGGATTTTTCTGGTTTGGGTGAATCTGCGGCTGAAAACTGCCAACCACATGTTGTAGATCACCAGATTACTGATCTTGTGAGCTGTAATAGTCTCGAATATTCCCGACACCTGATTCAGGCACCTACAAAATCCCCCCTATACTGCTTAGTCGTAGAGACAGGAAGCCGCCTCTATCAACCCGACGCTAGCACCAATTACCAATAGTAGCAAGTAGCACTGGCCGACGGAATCTGATACCGGGCATCGTCAACGGGCTGAGAAACGCACAACTATGATCTGACCGACTGTCCTCACCGGGTCGTCGTGCTGGTCGCGGAGTCAGTCTGTGCATTATTCTTGTTTTAAAACGATGACATCGCGGTCGGTCGCTCTGACAAGACTTTTCGCCAGGTGACTCGGTACTCGAAAATATTCGGGTCGTGTTGATGCCTTAAGAACGTAGTCGTCTTCCCCCTCGATCGCCCCCAATTCGTAGACCACAGTGGCATCAGTGATCGTCTTAACGACCAGTGTTAATTGTGGCGGTGTCAATTCATAGATGGTTTTCATGTCCTTGCCGAGTACATCGATGACACGTAAGACAGAAATACTCTTTGCCAGAGTATCTGCACCGTCCTGTTGGATCGATTCGCCCGGGCCAAGTTCCACAGAACCCCATCGTTCTGTAGTAGGAGTCGTGTCGGTGCCAGTATCGACAGAGCGGTTCCTAACCAGGCTGATCACACCAGGCACATCGATTGCATCAATATCAGGGTAGGGGACTTGTACTACCCGCTCGTCCTGCCACTCCTCTGATTTCACTGGTGCCTCGTATGTGGCTAAGTTGATCTCGAAAACTGATGCGTCCTTGCTACTTCGCGCATGTGCCATGCGCGCTCGGGGTGATGTTCCAAGGAAAATTTCTGCGATGAGCTTTTCATTCGATAGCAGCGTGATGCGGCGCTCAAAATTATTTTCTTCCACCATAAATCGGCGTAGCGCTGCAGGGGTCGTTCCGATGGGTAATCCACGCTGCAGCTCCAGTAGCCTTTGAAGAAAGTTTTCCACTTTTTCCTGGTCAGCCGGAAAATCGCCGTCGATGGGGATGATCCAAGACCCCTCTTTTTTGCGTAGATTGACTTGCTCCCCTTGGGCGTCTGTTATCGTCAGTTGATCAATTTCGATATCTCCGATGCTGATCAGAAGCCTCTGCGATGGTGGGGCAGAGAGGTCGGTCTGAGTCAGGTTTAGGCCCACTACAAGCCCAAGTTGCAGCACCAATAGAACAGCCAGCCATCGAATCAATTTGGTCATGCTCTAACGTTGCGCCAAGAGGGTTTGAAACCGAGCCAGATTCGAGCGCTGGGCCCATCGTCGCCATAGCCAAATTCCCAGCAGGCCAGCTAGCGCGATTCCATAATTGAGGTATTCCCACCAGGCCTGCTCACCCGACGCCATTGACGTGAGAGTCCGTGAGAACTGGGTTCGCCCCCGAATGCTAAGAAGTCCCTGGTCTTCGAGCGATAAGTCAATGACGTTTTGCATGAATTCAAGCTGTTTCGAGTAGAACGTACCCATCCCTTCGGAGATCAGTGTCAGTGCGAGATCACTCGCGAATGCATTGGAACCGACCAGGACGATTCGAGCGGAGGATGGGGAACGTTCGATCACACTGCTGACTACTGGGCGGCTACTTGCCGTGTTGTTAGAGTCACTTGGATCGTTCTCTACCGCCTTCTGATCAGTATTGCTGGAAGTTGCCATGAGCGGAGAGACCTTGTTTTTAAAGTAAGACTCAAAGGGCCCCTCCACGGCGACTGCAAGCGCTTGACTCGCCCTGTCTGGAGCGACGGCAAAACCACCATCTGGGAATTGTTTGTAGTCCGGGATCACCGCATCATCGGGTGAGATCCAGCTGTCGGGTGAACTTTTTAGCAGCACGATCGACTTACGCGTGCTGCTTGGAGCTTTGTCAATGGAAACCGGGGAAATCCAGTTGACAGTCAGTTGATCCATGCCGGCAGTAATCAGGCTGTTCGAGTTCAATTGGTCGCCCCGCAGATCCGGAAAGAGGGGGTAAGGTAAGCGCTGAATCTCCTGCACGGGGACAGTGCCGACGTACCGTTCCACCGGCACTGGAAACATGGTATTGACTGGGTCCATGACCAGGCCAGCACCAACCTCGAGACCCTGATGTGCAAGCCACTCTTGCAGGCCGGATTGATGTGCCCGTACTTCAAAATCGGTCGCGACGTGGATGCCCCGAGCTGAGGTGGCCAGGAAAACGGTACCTCCCTGCATTAAGAACTGGTCAATTGCGAACACCTGTTTTTCGTCAAGGCGAGATGGGGCGACGACCACCAGCAGGTCAGCGTCTTCTGGCACCCGTCCACTCCTCAGGTCAGTATTGGTCACTCGGTTGTTTTCCATCAAAGCATTGCTGAGATATTGGTATCCGACAGAAGTCGGGCCTGCGGGCGGCTCAAACAGTGCAACAGTCTTGAGGAAACCGGGCGCCAAGCGCTTTAGACTGGCAATCAGCGTACGTCGAATGGCTTCTTGACCCAAGTCTTCTGGCAGCGGCACCTGAATGGCTTCCCCTCCTCGCTCCATCAACATCGAAAACCAAAATGGCGATTGATCGAAGAGCTCGGCACGCTGGGGGCGAAAGCCATAACGTTCACTGATTTGCCGGGCTAGGGCTCCTCCCTCTGCATCCGGGTCGGAGATGGATATGACGAGTGTGCTGTCTGATTCGTTCTGTAGTTCTGTCAGTACCGTTTCCAGGTCGTGGCGCAGCGTGGATAGTGAATCGGGAAGTTGATTTGCCGGTGAAATATACCCCCGGAAGGTCACTTTCCCAGTGAGCGAATCAAACAGATTTCCGCCTGCGCGAAAACTGGTCAATACCTTTTTGATGCTGCTAGTAATGGAGTACTCCGGGTTCTTGAGTGCCACCTCCAGGCCTTCACTACTGCCCGCCTTGAACTCGGTGAGTTCTTCGAAATCCAGCGTTTCAATCTGATCCGCATACGACACGACGATGTGAAAGTAAGAATTTACGACTCCGGATTGGTGCCGGCTCGCTATCTGGAACGGTATCGGCCTAATGCCGTACTTACTTGCAGCCTCTTCTTCCAACGCTTGATTTGTGTGTGGATCAACAAATTCGACTCGCACCTTGCCCCGGCCAAGCTCGGCATATTCCTCCAATAGATCGTGAATTCTAGGAACCAGTGGGGCCAATAACGGATGAGTCTTGGCCGAGAAATAACCACGGATCAGTAGCGGCTCCTGCAGCTGACTTAAGTACCGTTCCGTGGCTTCCGAGAGTGAGTACATTTGCTCCCTAGTGATGTCCACGCGGGCCCAGCTAATTGGCTGAAGCCAGAAGTTGGCGGCAACAAGATTGGTCACAGTGAGCACGATCGCGCACCACCAGCGAGTGTGATGACGACGCCCCGGGTTTCCCGCCCAACAGATCCTCTCTAGTGAGAACAGGTTGAGTGTCAGGAAAACGCCGACAATAGAGGCATAAAAATACAGGTCGCGTAAGTCGAGAACGCCGCGGGTCACCGAATCAAATCGAGAGCCTGTGCCAAGCAGCATTAGGAATCCACCAATGTGATATCCGAATAAACCGGTAATCATTGGTGATCCGATCAAGTAAAAAGCAGCGCAGACCACTGTAGTCAAGATCCAGGCGACGATCGGATTATCTGTTTGGACGCTCATGTAAACGCCAATCGACAGGTAGGCGCCAGCCAAAAATAGTGCGGCCAGATAGCCCCCAATGACCGGGCCCCAATCCATAGGTCCTAACAGCGAAACCGTGACCGGTAATGGAATCGTAAGAGCCAGCGCTACCGCCACAAGCATTAGACCGGACAGAAACTTGCCGAGTACCAGATGCAGCCGGTTGACTGGACTGGTTAACAGATTCTCGATCGTGCCCGAGCGCCGTTCTTCAGACCAGGTTCGCATGGTCAGGGTTGCTGCCAGAAAGATGAGTAGCATTGGCAACCACTTGAACAACGGCCGCGCATCGGCGATGTTTCTGGCGAAGAAAGTTTCGATCCAGAAAAACAGGAACAGCATTGCCGCGAGGAAAGCGCCAAGGAATAGCACCGCCGCCGGCGAGGCGAAAAACTCGGTAAATTCCTTTCGTATGATTCTTGCAGTTTCTGACATCTTAGGACTTCTGTTCAGGCTGGGGTTCATTGACAGCAGCAAAAACACTCTCCAGGGTTTGTCGTTCGGGCTGCAGAAGGTGCAGTTTTAAGCCCGCTGCATGAATCGCCTGTGCAATATCCGATGCACAATCGCGCGACACGTCCACCACGTAGTGGACGAGAGCATCGTTTGTGGCCCGCTGCGTTATTCTTTCGACCCCGGGGATACCGCCCAACACGCTTTTCCCATCGGCACTGACAACGATGAGCAAGCGCTGATTCTGCTCCAGATCTTCGATCCTTGAATCAAGGGCAAGCCGTCCCGCGCGCAGGATCAAGACCCGCTCGCAGACCGCTTGTACTTCCTGCAGGATGTGAGTCGAAATGAGGATGGTTGACTGTTTGGCCAGATCTTTGATGAGTGAGCGCATCTCGAGGATCTGGGTGGGATCGAGTCCATTGGTTGGTTCATCCAGGATCACGATTTGTCGCTCGTGGAGGATTGCCTGGGCAACGCCCAGTCGCTGACGGTACCCTCGGGACAATGTTCGGATCATTTGGGTTGCTCGATCTTTTAGGCCCGTACGCTGTATTGCGCGAACGACCGCACTGTCGCGTTCCGAAGGGCCAAGACCGTGTAGGCAGGCCTGATAATCTAGGTAATCCGCCACGTGCATATCGGGCCAGATTGGACAATTCTCAGGCAGGTATCCAATGCATGCCTGGGCTAAACGAGTTTGCTCACCAATGTCCAAGCCGTTTAGTGTGATCTGCCCAGCCGTCGGCTCAAGAAAGCCGGTTAACATCTTCATGATTGTGGTTTTGCCCGACCCATTGTGACCGAGCAAGCCGACCACCTCACCTTGAGCAATCTCGAAACTAACGTCATCTACGGCGATCGTACTGCCGTAACGTCGGACAAGGTTCTGGGCAACGATCATCATGCGCTGGGCTCG
>LWDU01034506.1_pt1 | contig 11467 bp, 8 predicted proteins | sample 727161 | NCBI WGS metagenome assembly LWDU01 (sample SAMN04566230, study PRJNA314399) | hydrothermal vent metagenome | isolation source: deep sea hydrothermal plume seawater | place: Mexico: Gulf of California, Guaymas Basin | collected 2004-07-11 | reverse complement strand
ATTTCTTTGTGGTATGCCCGCAAGGTTATCTCTTACAGACGAGAAGCTAACATCATCAAAATAAATACTATTAACTGTTCTATTATCATATACTTTAATAGTAGTAGTTTTGTTGTATAACCACTGCATAGCATCAGCAAATCTAGCATTATCTAGAACAAACTTTATTTCATATCTATAGTCTGAACTCACTTCGCCATCACTCTAGTTTTATATAGCTTTTTAACACTTATTTTAGTCTCTGGTATGTCAATACCATCAACAACCATACTAGTGCCCTTTTGTCTAATATAAGCACGCCCATCAGATACTGAGCTATTATTGATAGTAAGGCTTGGCATATCATAAAAGCCTTTTTTAAGATAAGTCATTGCTCCATAAAGCTTGTAATTAGATATATTAGTATCTGCAACAGTAACCGAGCTTCCATCTTTTGATGCAATACCAACGCCAATATTATTAAATGCACTATTTTTAACAGTTAGTGTGCTTTTCTCTCCAGCAGATACAGCCTTATCTTTAACATTATTTGCTTCAGTTGTTCTAATTGAGACATTACTGCCTGAGAAGTCTAGTGCATCTCCACCAATATCTGAAAATTCTGAATTTAATACACTGCCTTTTGAAAAATCAGAATCTAGTCCATCAGAAGCAGTATTGTTGATATAAACTGAATTTAAAGTAAACTTAGACTCAACAATATTAAGAGCATCTTCAGCCTTAATATCATTTATTCTGACATTTTCAAAATCAACATCTGACTTATAAAAAGTTATACCTCCAGTCAATTTAAGTAGTTCATCCTCTAGCGCTGATAGATTACTAATGCTTACATTCTTAAGGCGGGATTTTTTATCAGCATTTAATACATAAATACCTTTCCATGAATCTGATACTGCCTTAAGAGTAATTGGATTTTCTTCACCACCTATTGCTGTTAATGAGCCTTTGACAACAATGTAAGCATCTTCAGAAAACTGCAAATTAACACCAGGTAATATGTGTAAATCACCACCTACTATAATTGGCTTGTTTACAGTCCAGTTTCCTTGTTTTATTTCGAATGTATTGCTATCTAGTTTATTAATAAAATCAAACTTACTTACTGTATCAAGTAACAATAGATTGTCTATACCATCTGAAACAAGGGTTATATCGTTTTTAATTGTCCTATTGAAGCCTTGATACTTGGTATTAACTGTAAACATATCATCTTGAATGCCTTTGTATGGGGTTTTTATAACAGTAGGCTTAGAATGTAATAAGTAACTTGGGACAACAGTATCCTTAATGGAAATAGATGTACCATTAAACAAAATATCTTCTACAGAGACATTATCTGGCAGGAGGTTGTATAGTTCTAAAGTGCCATCTGTATAATGCCTTATGTGCAAGTGCTCTTTAAATTCGGATGCTTGTTGTTTAGTTGGCAATATATTTTTTTTAGGATCTAAATCTTTTTTAAGACTCCATTTTTCCGGCAAATGCATCAAATAGTATTCTTTATTGTTAATAATTTTTCTCATATTGTCTTTAACAATTCGGGGGTTTTTTTTCTTTTCAAGGGGGAATGGCAAAGTAGCTACATCCAGATGGTGCTGGATTTTATTAAAAACAATACTGCCCACATCAAACAAATTTTCATCTAATTTAGCTTTATAAGATGGAGATGAAAACGCGCTCAAATATTGTCCTTCTTTATAAAAATATCTAATATCCTCAAGTTTATCAATTGAAGAAAACAAACTAGCGTCTGTAGTTATCGGCTCAAGTTTAAGAGTGTAAGGATTAAAATAATACCTACTGTTATTGTTTTGGAGTGTATGAAAATCGCCCCATGCATTTGCCATAATGTGTGCTTTTGCCAGCCTATCAGTATCATAAAGTATTGGATTGTATTCTCTGTGTTGCTTTAATATATAGCTATACACCTTTCTATACCAATAATCATTTAAGTATTTTTTATCGCTATACAACTTAACATATAAAGAGGGGTCAGATAATCTATATAACAGATAAGGGTTTTTTGTTTTTTTAATATAAGCCCATTTATTCTCATTTGAGAATCGAATGACAGCCGATTCTTTTCTTTTTTGCTTTTCTAGAAATTCTTTAGATATATGCTCCTCTAAGTCCATAACCCCCCAGTCCACACCATTTACAAACACATGTGCAAAATTATGAACAGATGCCAAATTTCCTACATCTCGCATTAATGATTGAAAAACATAATCGTAAGGCTGTTGCCTCGCTCTTGGTTTTTGTATAGAAAATCTATTAAACCCAAAAATTGTTTCTTTATTTTTTAATTTAACCCTAAAACTCATCCTCTTACTACTAAGCCAATGATCAGACAAATCCCCTTTTAATCGCAACTTAGCATCATATTCACCACCCCTGTATCTCAAACTTGCATTGACTATTGTAGGGTTGATCAACTGCCCTTTCTTTACTGCATTACCCCTGTCTAATATAATTTTTTTATAATTTTTAAACTTTATATCGATAAAAATCTTCTCAATAGTGTGGTCTTTATTTTTAAGAAACTTATATTTAAATATATTAGGTGTGTTCTTAAAAAACGCTATTATTTTTTTTGAAGCAGAATATTCTTCCCACGCTCCATCTGAATTTCCATCATCTAACAAGTTTCTAAATGATGAAAAGCCCAAATCAAGTGATATTATTTCTTGATTCAAATCTTCCTTGATAATACTAAATTGTTGCTTATTTACAGTCAATAACAGCAATAATAGTATAATCGGCACAAATACTATAAGAAATAATGATTTTCTATATTTCAATTGCATTATTAGCACTTATTACCAATTAGTTTTTGCTTCAAAGAATGTGACATTTATATTGTTATCCAATTCCTGAAGCTTGTTTGCAATTATTTCAATAGGTAAGTTTTCATTTGGGATAACAAGCATAACTGATGTGTTGCCTGAAGGGCCTTTATCTAGGCGAATAAGTTTTAAATTTTGAACAATAGGAGTGACTTCTGTCAATATATCCTCAAACATAATATCTTTTTTTATCCATTTAATAACTAGGTTGTATTCACTTATTTTCTCTATCTTTCTATTAGATAGCCACATATAGACAATAAAAAGAATTAACAGCGATATAATTGTTGTAATTAATATTTGTCCTGCAGCATAACCCAAACCAATAGCAATTGCTAAAAACAAATAAACAAGCTCTTCAGGCTCCTTAATTGGCGTTCTAAAGCGCACAATGGACAATGCGCCAACTAGTCCTAAAGATAACGCAAGAGAGGACTTAACTACAATAATTACTAGGAACACCACTGTTGAAAGAACAGGGATAATTGAGCCAATATGCATCTTTCCTGTTAGAGAAAAAGACCTCTTTATATAGAAATCTCTTACTATAAACGACATTATTACACACATTAAAAAACCAAACAGTGTTGGAATTAAATCCAATTGCGTCATATTTGGGTTTATTAGTTCATTTATATCAATCAAATTTTCCATAACGTATATTTAGTTCAACTTAATAATGTAGAATTCTCCGGTATACAGCTCAACAAATGCTTGATCAATATCATGATTTAGATAACGAACTCGCTTAGGCAATTCTAGTCTGTGTATTTTTTTAAAGTTGTTACTTTTAGATAAAGAAATCAAATGCTTCTTATGTAACCACAAAAAATTCATATTCACTACCAATGGAATATAATTATTTTTAAAGTATTCTTTATTATATATTTTAGTTTTTTCTGACCAATAGCCATGAGTTTCAATAATATCTGGCGCCTCTATTTCAAGAATTTTTTCAAACTTATCATAGCCATGATTTGTAAGATATTTGTTAGTAAGTAGAGCAGAATCCAATACATTTATTTTTTCGCAACATAATCCAAGTCCGCCAACATCCGGAGCCATAAATTTAATAACTTCAATGTCTAAAATTTCACGAACTCCCTCAACAGAAACACCTGTAACTTTATAATTTTCTGGTGTTATTCCAAACCAATGCTTTCCATGATTTTGACCATTTACCTTGTCATAAATAAATTTTGGCAAATACTTGTTCTGATAATACCCTCCACTTAACGCACTCTGTATATTTTGAAAAAATAAAGGCGTATTAACTATAAGTGCAATAAACAATGTAGACACAATAATATAGTACTTGGGCTTTTCACCTAAGGTCAATTTTGTTTTCTCACTTAATGTGATCAGCTCTAGACTAACTAAATTTGATACCTGCGCAATAAATACAATCACCATTACTGGAAATATCGCCAAAAACATGCGGCCATCATATCCCAAGTTTTTCCCAGCAATCAAAGAGAATATAAGGAAAGAAATTATAAGCCAGACCTTCATATCTTTCAATTCTTTTTCTTTATTTTTCTTCAAAAAAAACAAAGCTGCTGCAATAACAAGAATCAAGTTAAACACACTGAGAAATTCCACTCCTCCTGATACCTTCTTTATTAACTTAACTAATAAATTTGGCGAGCTATATGGTGCTTGCATTTTAGCTAAAATTGTATTAGGAATAAAATCTCCAAAATAGTCATATCTAAACAAGGTAAACATTAGAAAAAATATTATTGTTGCCAACATAATTTTCAATATAAAGCCTCTATTGCTTTTATCGAAAATGAATAGAGCAATAATTGTAAAGCCTAAATAAAAAATAGACTCAAACCTCACAAGTAGTAATAAAGGAATTAGGGCGTATATCCATACAGACCTGTTGTCATAGCTAAGAACAAATAGTAGTAGTAAGGTAGAAAATATAGACATCTCCATGCCATTCATTATTTCCGCAGTATACATAGGGAATAGGCCAACTAAAAATGTAATAATAAGGGCGTAATTTTTATTATCAAAACTACGCTCTATTATTTTATAAGTTATTAATAATGTCGCCATTACAAATATTAATGCGTTCACTTGAGACCAAGTAATTAAGTCATAAAAATCAAAATGAAATACTTTAGTTGCTAAGGCAGATAGAAAAACTAACATGACACTAGATGACCCCTCTACAATTTCACTTGCTCCAGTAAGTGAAAATTTTTCAAAATTAGCAACCGTTTGTCCGTATGCCAGCGTAATAGCGCCGTCATCCCATGCATAAGGCCCAATATAGTAAATAAATACTAAATTAATAAACAAATATGTGGTCAATAAAATTGACATCAAAGTAGCGTTTATGTTGTAAGCCTTACTCATATATTCATCCCTTTAAACTTCCACTCTGGGACTGTTTTAATAGCAATCATAATCCACTTCCATATCCACTTTGTATAAAGCACGCTCTCTTTCTTTTTCTGGGCTACATAAATATCTGCGGCTACCTCTTCAGGTTGCGCGGTCAATTTTTTAGATAAATCCATGCCTCTGGTCATTTTTGTATCAACAAATCCCGGCTTGACTGTTAATACGTGTACTTGTACATTGTGAAGTCTGCTCCTAAGCCCAGAAAGATAAGTTGTTAGTGCCGCTTTAGCTGAGCCATAAATGTAATTACTCTTACGACCCCGATCACCAGCAACAGAACTAATTCCAACTATAAAGCCACACCTTCTTTTTTCAAAGTCATCTGCAATAATGTTAAAAAGACTTACTATGCCAGTATAGTTCGTATCAATAATTTTTGTAGCTTCAGAAAAATCATGTTGTGCTACTTTTTGATCACCTAAATAACCCACAGCAGAGATAACGCCAACAAGGTTTTCATTTACTTGAATAAAAAAATCTTGATGACTTTTATAATCCAATATATCAAGCTCTACTAATTTAATATTTCTTTGTGTTTTTACCATTATGCTGCCTGCAAATGACTCAAGTTTATTCACACCTCTTGCTGCAAGATAAAGATCGTAACCATTATTAGCATACTCTTTGGCTATTGCCTTAGCTATATCACTCTTAGCGCCTATAATTAATACATACCCCATATTATATTTTTAACCTTTTTGATTGTAATGACTGAAATTTTATATTCATTTTGTTATCTTTACGATATCTTCTAAACACATCTATTTTTGGATACCCTTTTTCAAAAGTCTTTCTGTTAACTCTTGCATCTTTTGCAAGGTAGATCCTGCCTTTGTATTCAACCACGATTTTATCTAACTTATCAAGCAATTCAAATACGCCATCTTCTATCTTAAAATCTAATGCAAGAGAATACCCTTTCATTGGAAATGAAAGATAGTTGTCATTGGCTTCCCCGTAGAGTTTCAATACTGCAAGAAAAGAGCCTTTATTAGACTTAGAAATAATGGTAAGAATTTTATTCAAGCCTTTGTAACTAGTGTCTTTAGGAAGGATAAATTGATATTGAACAAAGCCATTCTTTCCATAAATATAATTCCACTGTTTTATGGCGTCCAAAGGATAAAAGAAGGTGTCTATACCTACTATATGTTTAGAGATCTTGCTCTTGACCCTAGAATAGTAGAGCCAGTTAAAAACTCTAGCGCTCCAACTATTAAGAGCAAATGATAAAAAGTTTAAAAATGGAATGGTCTTTTGTTTTTTAGGCTTATAATCGAGTTTACTCTTGTTAATAAAGTCTCCAACTGTTAGCAGACATTTACCGATACCATCACCTTTGGCAAAGCAGTCTATCCATGCTACTGAATAAGGCTTGTCACTATATTTTTCAAACGCTTCAAAAGTTTCTTTAAGGTTCTTAGTTTTAATTGTGGTTTGATTGATATATTGAGAGTTAATCTTCTTAAGATAAATCTTTGCATCTAAAATAACACCCGTAAGACCCATGCCTCCACAAGTAGCCTTAAAAAGCTCTGGTGTGGTTTCTTTGCCACAAGAAACCACACTCCCATCCTCAAGCATAATGCTAAACTCTTGAATGCATTCACTAAAACAACCTTTAATATGATGATTTTTCCCATGTACATCGGCAGCAATAGCCCCACCAATAGTAATAAATTTAGTACCTGGAGTTATCTTTAAGAACCACCCTCTTGGGATGAAAATTTCCAATACTTCTGACAAGAGAGCTCCAGCTTGAATATGCAATAAACCACTATTATTATCAAAACTAATAAAATATTCTTTCAACGTTACATCAATAACATTGTAATTCAATGAACTATCGCCATAACTTCGGGCGTTTCCTCTCGCAATAATTTCACATTGTGAGTTTAATGTTTTTTTTAACTTGCTGGTCTTACCCAACTTAAAAACTGTACTTTCAATTTTTGGATACCTTCCCCAGCCAGAAATCTTCATAACAAACTATTAAATTTATAAAAAATAGGATTATTTACCACATAAAAACTTCTGATAACTTTTTTTAAGATTTCTTAAATGCTAAGGTGTAAGTTGCCATAACACCATTTTCTCTTAAATTTAACTTTATAAGGGTATTTACGTAAAACAATATTAAGAATTATACGCTTACTTATTTTTTCTTTATTTAGAGAAAGTTATTATTGATTATTAAATTTTTCTACAAATTATTGTTAAAATAATCTGCTAATCTCAATGATAGTTGCACTATGGTAAAAGTAGGGTTTGCATGACCAGCACTAGGAAAAACAGAACTCCCCAAAACCCACATATTATGAACATTAAAAACTTTTAAATCTTTGTCTACAACGCAATTTTTTGGCGACACTCCCATTGGGGTGCCACCCATGTGATGCCCCCCCAGAAAACAACACCCAAATCCATTTCTCTCTTTATCTGTTTCCAAATGCAAACCAACTCCAACTCTGCCAATATCTTTATTTATAAAAAGCACTCCTAGTTTATTCATACATACTAGAATGGTCCTTATATCATCATCATTTACTTTCCAATACAGCTTAATACGTGGAATATTGTGGTCATCTTTATCGTCGAAATCTAACTCAATCTTATTTTCTTCTATTGGTTTCTGCTCCCAAGCTGCATAAATTGCACTACCACAAATAAGGTCTTTTTTAAATAGTTCTACTAGTTTACTTCCATACTCTGGATTAACACACAAAACATCTCTTACTAAATTTTTTAGAACTGAAGTTGACGATATTTTTTGTTGAATTCTAATGCCGGCATTGCCAATATTATTATCTTTAATTACTGCATCTGTAGGTTGTAATATTATCTGTCCATGTATATTTTTACCTGAAAATATCTTATTAAATTCCGACTTAAACATAATAAAGTCACCAACCGCATAATGAGGATGCTCCATCCAGCCCTTTCCAATTTTTAAGCCAGAAAACAAAGTTCTATTGATATGCTGACTCCACAACAATATCCTTGAATTTTCTATTCCGCCACATGCAATAATTAATTTATTAACTCCGATATTGAATATATTTTTATCACTATCAGATACTCTTATAAACTCTACCAATCCATCTACTTGTTTGCTTTCTACTATCTCTAAAATACTTGTGTTTAAAACAAGGTCTATAAATTCTGACTTCTCAAATGTTTTTCTATATTTTTTATTAAACCTAACAGGTGGTGAGTACTCAAAATGAATTTGCTTAAAATCCCTATTTATTGACTTATCTTTATTAAACTCCTCCCCTGTTATTTCTAAAATACTGCATGCTTTACTTATATATGGATCCAAATCTTTTTTATCTATAGGAAACTGTTTAAAATCTACTGAATCTAACGGTCTGCATACGCCTGCCCAGTGATTAGAGGTGCCACCAAAAAATCTCAACCTTGACCTCTTCAAACTATATGCACTATCACCAATCACTTTACCATTATAGTTTTGTTGACTTTCCTCTGAAAGACCCCATCCTCCCCCCTCTACAAGCAATACTTTCTTATTTTCTCTTGCAGCATTAATGGCAAAAGTAATTCCTGCAGGGCCAGAGCCTACAACTATATATTGGTAATTTCTACCACTTATGTCATTAATCTTCTTTATCAAAATATACTATTATCTTTTAAAATCCAATTATGTGTTCGATCTTTTTCTCTTGGCAATGCCAACCTTTTAATAGGGTTTTTTTTTGATAAGAAAACTCCAGAACAAACAGCAAAAGAAATTAATAAAAACTTTCGCCTTTGAATATTTATATTTATATTTATAGCCATAATATTTTTTAGTTTATTTTTATTTCATATAATTAAGTACACAACCATGTCAGACCAATCCCTTAACCAAGTTTGTCACCCCAAAACCTCTGGCGCCCGATTGAAAAGCACAATCAAGCATAATTTCTAATAAAGAATCCAAAAAAATGAAGCAATCCAAGCTAAAATATTAGTTTGGATAAAGCGATCCTTTAATATAATTGTAGTGGGGGAGCCACTATTTAAATTTACAAATACAATCTGTAAATAGCGCATAATGCCAACTATAACAAATATACTAGTTAAATACACATACTGGCTATTGAATTTTTCCACAGTTCCCAGTGATGTTGCAAATAATATATAGGTAACAATCACTACAGATGCTGTAATAGCCATAGAAATATCCAATAACTGGACATTATAACCATCTATAGCTTTTCGCATTTTTTTTCCTGTTTTATTAAAAATAATAACGTCATCTCTACGCTTTGCCAATGCTATAAAAAGAGCAAGCAAAAATGTCATAATCACTATCCACATAGAAAGAGGCACTCCTGTTGCGATAGACCCAACAAATAAGCGTATGACAAACCCAACTGCAATGATAGTAACATCCACTATAGCCACGTGCTTTAGATAGGAGCTATATGCAATATTTATCAATACATATATTGATAAATATATTATTGCACTCATAGGCAGTAATGTTATAAGACTAAAGCCACCAACAGTCAGAATTAGCATAGTCACCATAGCTTGAAAATTACTAATCAAACCAGATGCCAGTGGTCGGTCTTTTTTTCTAGGGTGAAGCCTATCCTCCACAATATCAAAATAATCATTTAATATATAAACAGCACTAGAAACTAATGAGAAAGCTACGAACGCTATAAATGCATTGCCAAATAAAACTATATTTGTAATTTTTAATGCAAAGAATAAAGGTAAAAATATAAAAATATTCTTAATATATTGGTGTGGTCGCATTAATTTAATTAAAGATTTTAAAGTCATATTTTTTTCATAATTCTAAAGTAATTAAATTTAGACGCATCAATGCACTATGCAGTCAATAAAATGCAATAAATATGCCTATCAATATCTTTTACACTCTTCCTAATATCCAGTTGTATATAATTGCAGAATACTCATATACAATAACTCTCATCTTATCAAAGCCAACTCCCCATTGAGGGGCGTTAGAAGATAAACTTCTTAGATCGAGAGTAGTGATACTAATATTTTTGGCATTTTCCCTCCATAACAACGATGATCGTAAAGTGTGATATGGTGATGTTAAGAATAAAATTGATTCTACATTGCTGTTTTTAAGAGATTCCCTAACCATTATGATATTTTGATAAGTGCTATTTGGATATTCGCCAAGTATATGGATAGAATGCTCTGGAATGCCTTTATTAATTAAGAACAACCTAATTGATTCTGAATCTGAAATAGTCTGCTCTCTGCCAGATGATAAGAAAATCTTATCTGCATAGCCTTTTTTATAAAATTTTGCAGAATCCAATGCTCTTTGTTGGTAACTTAAATTTTGATAACTAACTTTTCCATCTCCACTAAATACCACAATTGCATCTGATTTTTTAGGAGAATCACTAACAATTAACTGCTCACCCAAAAACCAAAATAAAGGACTATAAAAAATTATCAGCAAGCCAAACATAATTGTAAATACCAGTTTTCTACGCTTTGATCGAAGATTAAAATAACTATTAAATCCCTCTTTCCAGTCAATTTCTACAGGTTGTTTTTCTAGTGAAATAATATCTTCTTGAATAATCTCTGATATGCTTTTAAAGCGTGACTCCCAACTATTCTCTTTTGCAATTTTTACTCTTTTATCTACAGACGAAGTGTAATTTTTTTCAACAATTGATGATTTGACGGCCTCTATAAATTCCTCTGTATTATTTGCAATAATTGCAGCTTCACCATATACTTTTTTAGACTCTCGAACTTCCCTTAAGTTTGTACTAACAGAAGGAATGCCCATAGCCATGTATTCATTAAGTTTAGATGGATACACGCCCTCGGTAAAATTGTTACAAATGTATGGAACTATTCCAACATCGAACCCTTTAATATAATAAGGTAGCTGATCATGCGGCCTAGATCCTAAGAATACTATGTTTGATTTACCCTCAAGAAGGGTAGTATTTGTATATTTTGGCCCAATTAATACAATGGTGGAATCACTACACTCATCAGCTAATGTGCAAAGTAACTCTTGATCAATTACCCTTCCTAAAGCGCCAATATAGCCAATAATTGGACTAGTAATATTGTTGAGATCATTTGGAATGTCTTTATTGCTTTCTAATGCGGTCTCAAATTTATCAAAATCGATCCCAGGAGGGAAATAAAAAACTTTTTCAGAAAATCTTTTAGCATATTCT